>Ga0209515_10005392_pt1 | contig 16569 bp, 22 predicted proteins | sample Subgroupgradi54m_FD_187454 | JGI IMG/M metagenome (GOLD analysis project Ga0209515, IMG submission 187454) | Subsurface groundwater microbial communities from S. Glens Falls, New York, USA - GMW60B uncontaminated upgradient, 5.4 m (SPAdes)... ...
AATCGAGACAGGCATTGCTCAACAGCCCGAAACAACGCCGCAGTACATGCCACCCCATGACCGGAATTCCATCCCCCTTCAATGGGGACTTGTACTTAGAGTGGTGCTGGATTCCACCATTCTCGTGAGTGCCTTCCTGACCCCCTACGGGCTGGCCGCCCAACTCCTCTCTCACGCAAGACGAGGAGCGTTTGCCCTGTATCTGTCTGAGCAGATCCTTGCCGAAACCCAGGAGGTGCTCTTAGAGCGCAAGCATATTCGTCAGCGCTACCCCTATACCGATGACCAGGCGATAAGATTCTGCCGCTCGTTGCGGCTAGGAGTGTACCTGGTGAGTGACCTTCCCACGGTTACTGGAGTAGTCCGCGATCCAAACGATGATCACGTGATTGCCTGCGCCCTGGCTGCACACGCCTCCTACCTCGTTACCCGAGACCCAGACCTCCTCACCCTCGATACGTACAAGGAAGTGAAGATAATAACCCCGGAAGAGTTCATGGGAATCTTAAGAGAACGGGCTTATGACAAGCGTTAAAACACCAAAGCGAGAACAGCTACGAAGAATCAAAGCAGAGAAGAAAGACAAAGAAGAGCAGAAAGTAGGAGGATTATGCGCAGTTTGCGGGATGGAGGTCTCTGAAGTCATTCTCACTCGGGCAGAATGGTTTGGTGAAAAGCTCTATATTTTTGACAATGTGCCTACCTCCCTGTGTGATACGTGCGGGGAAGAATGGATTGACCACGAAGTCATAAAAGCGATGGATAAGCTTATTCGAGAGGGGAGGCCGATCCGTAAGATGGAAATTCCTATCTTTGACTTTGCCCCCGCCGATGTAAAGTAACCAGGGGGCGGCTAGCGGGCTGTCCCTCCTTTGAACACTTCCCATGGGATACGAAGCTAAAAAGACTGAACATGCCGGAGCCAAGCACGGCAAGGGCGCTTACTGGGGGCCGAAGAAGGACGCCAAGAAGGAGAGCAGTAAAATCCGCCGGCACACCGTGAAACAACAGCTCCGGGAAGGACAACAAGAGACGTAGAATGTCCTACTATCTGCAGTCACTCTGACCGGGCATTTTGACACTTAACTATCCCGCCTAAAAAGAAACCTTCCCCCTCTTTTTATGTCGCGTGTGACGCGCCTAACCGCCCCCAGAAGCGCACGAAGGCCTCGGGAGGGAGCAAGCTACCTTCCAACCCCTTATTTCTCCTGTTTTTCCCCTCTTCCCTCCCTGGGCATACCCTTCCCATTCACCCGCAAGTGCAGGTCCTTGGCCACTTTGAAGAAGGGCACCTTTCGGGCCGGCACGGTGACGCTTGCCCCGGTGCGGGGATTGCGTCTGTCTCCCGCCTGGCGGTGCTTAAGACTAAAACTGCCAAACCCCCGCAGCTCGATCCGCTCTTCACGGGCTAGCGCAGCCGTCAAACTGTCAAACACAACATTCACCAGTACCTCCGCGTCCTGGCGCGAGAAGCGAAGAGCGTACCGGCTGGCTACCTCCTCGATGAGTTCCCGTTTGGTCATGGCCTACGCTCTGTGGTGTCTATACTCCTCAAGAGGGAGAGTAGGGAAGGAGGTGACCCGCCCGGGCACCCAGCTTCCCCGGCTGGCGACCTTACCCAGTCGTCACCTCAGGCTTGAGGATGGCAATTTCATGGGGGGCGACCGCCACCCGCAGCCCATTATCCCAGTCCACCAGCACGACGCGGCGCCCCAGGGTCGTATATTCCGAGCGCCAGATACCCTGGGTATTCCGGGGCAGGAGGCCTTTGGCTGTGAGCACGTTAAAGAGCGTTCGGCAGCGCAAGCCCGCCCGGGAATGAGTCACCATCTTTCCTCTCCTCTCCGCGGGGTCTTTGTGTAGGGCAAAGGGGATTATCGGCAACCCCAACCCAAGCTTTATTTCCCTCTCCTTATGGCCTGCTTCTTTCCCTTGCACCTCTGCAGAAAATTGCCTATACGGAAGGCACACCGACACCCCACATCCAGCCCAGTGACGCTCGCGCTGGGAGCAGGAAGAGCGGGTAGGGGACAGGACGTGGCAACGGTCAGGAGTATGGAGGACACGGAGGAAGGCACTCGGGCGCCGGCGGCCTATTGCGTATCAAGCGCCGCTTGTTTCACCCGCCGCGACACGTTCGATTGCCTCTAGTGTATCCATCCCAACGGTCAAAAGTTATCCACAGGTCCTTGAGATGACTACCGTAGTATCAGGTTCCAAATACCGTAGTATCAGGTTCCAAATACCGTAGTATCAGGTTCCCGACTACCGTAGTATCAGGTTCCAAATACCGTAGTATCAGGTTCCGCGACACCCCAATTTCCCTTATTTTTCAAGCACTTTTGCTTAGGTAAAACTCTTTAAAACAAGATATATTAAAACCGTTTAAAGAGAAGAACGAAAATTTAAAAATCTTTTAAGATGAACACCCCTCTCCCAAAAAAACCAAGACCAACTACTCCCAGATCGAAATACGAACTCAACCTAGCTGAGTTTCCTGTTACGATCCTCTCCAAACGACTTCCCGAAGGATTCAAAGCCATTGAGTACCAAGACACGATCGTTGGAAAAGACGGACAGGTCGTCCCGAGGAAATGGAAGGCCTCTCCCTCAACCGAGTATGGCTTTGGTTCTAGCCAAGCTCTGATCACTTTGTTTGAGTTGTTCCAGATCTGGAAGGAGCAGGGGTTTGAAACGCCCAACGTCCGCTTTGGGAGTATCTACAACCTGCTCAAACGCGTAGGGCTTGAGGACGCCTCGCTTAATTATGAGCGCTTAAGAAAAGACTTGAACGCTTTTGTTGGTATCACCATCGAGGCTAAGAACGCTTTCTGGGACAATGAACGGAAAGCCTACATCGATAAGACGTTCCATCTGTTCAACGAAGTAACCTTCTATCGCCGAGAAGGACCAAAAGGGCAACAACCGTTACCATTTGCCCATATCCAGGCCAGCGATGTTTTATGGGGGAGTGTCCAGGCTAACGCGATCCTGACCACCGGCTTTAGCGGGGCCTGGTTTCGCCAGCTCAGTCCTACCGCTCAGCGACTCGCCCTTTACCTTTCCAAGATGCTCCACACCCAGACTATCCACCGTCGCAAGGTCACCAAACTTGCTGAACAGATTCCCTTGCAGGCGCAGACCTACAAAAAAATTAAGCATCAACTCACCAGAGGCTCTCAGGAGCTTTTAGAAAAAGGCCATCCCCTCCTAGCAGCTTTTCAGTATGAGAAACAAAAGGGTGGGGAAGGGGAGAACATTGTCTTTTACCGCAAGAACACTAAGGACCATAGAGAGCTGAGCTCTCAAGTTTCTGAATATCCCGAAGAGGGAGATTTTGATAAGGCGCGACGAGACCTCTTGGTCGAAGATATTGTCGCGGTGACCGGTGCCGGCGATGGGAAGCGCAGCCGTGCCTTTTACGAACTCGTCTCCCAAAGGTTGGATGAGCAAACTATCCGCCGCGCGCTCTCTGAAACAAAAACCGCTTCTCGCGCCGGCGAGATCCGCACCACCGAAGGCAAATTCTTCACCGACACTATTAAGCGATTGGCAGCCGAGCAAGGGATTGTCCTGAATTCAAAGGAAAGGAAGGGAGGTGGCTTCTCTGCTTAATTCCCTCTAGTCAAAAGACCTCTCCACCCAGGATCACCAGTATGAATTTGAGATCCGCCAAGTCCCGCGGACTGGTGGACGGTATCTCTCCATTACCGAACGCTCGGTGGTTAGTGGCCGACAGCAACGAGTGGCACTCACGATCCGCGCACACGACCTTCCCCGTTTCCTTGCCACCCTTCAGTAAGTCGTAGCGTATTTCTCCCCCCACAACCCTGATAATCGTTCGCACCCGGCGCAACGCGAATGATTATCAACTACAAAAGGTCATTGCCTTAAACAAGCGGGCGGCAAGATACCCCGGGACCGATCCATGACCGAGGAACGCCTTGCGTTCCGAGAGCGGAGCGTGTCGCCGCTCCTCTCTCCGCGCCTCAATACTTCTCGTGCCTGCGAAGCATCTCGGCGCTACTCTCCTTCACGAAAACAGCCCTGCCCGAAAATGGCGGGACGGCTGCGCTTCACGGGGCACCCAGTAACCCCGTCGGGGTTACACAGGACGCGGGAGGGAAAACGAGCCTCAACGGCTGTTTTCTCGCTAGTTGTCTAGCGAAAAAGCCCGCGTCCTGCCCTAACCCGCGTGCTATCGCGGGGTTAGGGGGTGCGCCCGCTGCGCTTGCCGCCCGCCGAATACAAAAAGCAAAGCAAAAGGAGGGGTGAAGCCAAAGGACAGAGCGCAAGCGCTCGGATCGTGCTGGTAGCCAGCACCCTGCCTCGGCGGCAGGACCCCCTCCTTTTGCTTTGCGTCTGCCGCGTGGTGATAGACCGTTTAGGTAACGGTCCAGGGCGGCAGCCGCAAGCGGTCAGGCTTACGCCTGCCCGTCTGCTTTTTGTATTCGGCGGGCGACTCGATTTCCTATCGTCGCGCGCACAGCGCGCTCCTCCCTTCCAGCTTTCGCCTCTGGCTCTTCTGGAAGGAGGAAATCGGCCTCCGCCATTTTCGGGCAGGGCTGAATAAGGTAGCCCCGGTCACCCGTGGCTTTACTCGGAGAATTTTTTCAAAGGAACGAAGGCTCAATTTGATTGAGTGGAACCATTCTCTTTGACTATAGGCAGAGTTTTCATTTCCACCAAAACTCCACCGCCGCGGCGCTGGCGGTGGTCAACATGCGAGTAATTCGCATTCTCAAGGCAACAAAAAAAGGCATCTGACTCATTTTGAGCAGACGCCTTCTTGTACTCCCAGCCCTCCGGTTGAAAGAACAGTTATTCTCTGTGAACAGCTCGCAGCACTCGCGTTGCGGCGAAGCGACTAAAATTATTCCCTTATAGGCCTTTCCCAAAGAGCTGAATTCCTGCGGGAAATCAAACTTTTGTGACATTTCTGGCCAGACCGAAGAATTGGCGGTATTTTGGCGGGTACAGATTTCTCCGTACCCGGACTGACTCGTTTAGCCGACGAGTCTGCCTGCGGTATGCACGACAAAGGAGCTTTTGTCATGAACACCACACCGGAAGCAGACCCAGGGTTACGCCTCTGCCAAGCTTGCCGTCAGCCCCCTTTGTTTCTTCCTGGCCTCGGAGGGCGCCACTATCACCCGTGGTGTGCGGCAGAGGTATCCAAGCAGACACAGGCAGCGCGGCAATTCATCTCACGGCGCGGGCTCCTCCTCAGAGGCGTTGCGTTCGCAGCCGCTCCTGTTGTTCTTGCCCTCTCCAACCTACTTGATACTTGGCCGGCCACCAGGACTCCTCAACTGGAGAAGGCCTACGGCGAGATCGGCGCACTGAAAGTTCTCTTAACCGGTGGCAACGTTGAGCTGGTACGCGCCCGCGCGTGGGCTCTACAGGAAACCGTGAAGGAAACCAGGGGAGTGGACCTTTCTCGCGACACTGATGCGTCGCGGATCTACGTGGCCGCAGAAAATCTCTTGCTTGACGCCGGCGAACCCGGGGACTTCGAGCACGCGCTTGGTGTGCTTGAGAAACGAGTAGAGGTCGTTGAGAAGTTCTATTGTAGACACTCCAATCTCCCTGGTGCTACGGCGGCTTTCACGGCGCGTGCGAACCTCAAACGCCTTGCCCTTGCGGACAAAGACGGACGCATGCGGCGGGAAGGGCAACTTGTGAGGGAAGCGAAGGGGCTGATCGGGGCCGCCCTTTATGTTACGGGGCGGAAGTATCGCTGGCAGGACCAGGAGCTGCGTCTGCGTCTTAGGCATCAGGCCCTCAGTGTAAAGCTGCGCCTGGGCGCTTTTTCTCTCAGAGAGTTTCAAGAGGCCGCGGCTGATTTGCGCGAATTGCAAGCATTCACGAAGGATATTAAATCGCCGTGGTTTGGCATTGACACACTACTGGACTCGATCGGTCTTTACACTGAGCTGAAGCGCTTTGACGAGGCGCACAAGGCTATGGAGGAAACCGTGGGGCTCTATGGAAGACGTGGTTCTCCGCTCGAAATTCAGAAGTTGAAACTTTCTCAAATTCGGCTCTCCATGGCCGAGAACCAGCGAGCGCGCGTTATAGAGCTTGTGGAGGAAATGGCCCAAGCATGGGGTGGCCATGCCAACTGCAGAAATCTTCGTCTCATGCGTGAATGGGAGCAAAAATACGAGATCAACCTTCCGACTCTCGGTACTGCCACACCCAACGCTGCGCTGCACACTGCGATTCTGATGACGCCATATCTGGCGCACCGCGATGGCAAGGAACCAGTGATCAGCTGAAACATACGCTGGATTCAGGAAGTTTGCAATATTGACAAACAGTGAGTTTATTGTGAGATTCTGATGCCCCTATTCCGCTCCCGCAGTCCGCCCAAAGACCACTAGAGACCAAAAGAAAAGAGCCAGGTGAATCTTCCGGAATCGCCCTGGCCCTAATCATGGAGAAAAGTAGCGCGTATTCCCCGCGGCTTTAGCGGGGAACGCCACCCTTTTTATTTTCTACACCATCGTTGCCCGACGGGCAACCAACCAGACGGAGATTACACGAATGGACCAAACTCTCGCGCAACCAATTACTCCAAGCAACAACGGGTGGCGCTGTTGGCTCGTGCCCTTCATAGCCGTCCTTCTCACCGGCTTGCTGCTCTTGGAGGGCGACTCCTGCGGTCAGTACGAGCTTGACCACTTTGGCGACAAGGTTCCAAAAAAAGGGATAGGGCGCATGCCGCCTTTTTGAGGTGACCTATGGAAAAGGTCTTGGAAATTTTTGATACTCAACTCCGCGCCGCAGGGCTGGAGTTCCGCAGAGTGAAAACCTCTGTTGCTTCTCTCCGCTCCTTCGGTTCTATCAACAACACCGTAGGCGAGGACGGCATTTCGGCCGCTCTGCTCCGTGAGCTCCGTGTCGGGCTGGAAAATCTCCTCGCCTACGTCAATCACCTGTTGCAGCTCTCCAATGACCTCCCTGGCCATACGGAGAACGTGGGCTAATACATTGCTACCGCTGACGGCTGGAAACCCCAGCCATCAGCAAAAGGAGGAAATGACTATGAGACGCGACGTGAGCGAAACAATCGAATACCTCAAGCAGGGTGAACCGGCGCGCGGGGGCAACACGTTGCCCGCCGTCGTAGTTCCTGTATTGCCCATGATGCAACGCGGCAGCGCGCGGCGCGGATGGTTCTCACGCCTTTTTGCGCCGCGCGAGGAAAAAATTGAGGACGACACCGTTTGTGAGTTGATGGAGGTCCGCAAAGACGGCCTCATCCGCAAGGCGAACCTCTGGGTAGCGGCAGATTTGATGCTGTACGAGGACGACGTTACAAACGCCATCGACACGGGCAGGTTGGCAAACGGGGGAAGAGCGATCGTTGAACGCCTGAAGCAATTCACCCAGCTCATGGGATCCGTAGATGAGCTGTTGAACCACAAGGCGAGAGAACTCGCCCAGGGGCAACTCCAGCAGCTTTTTGGTCTCTGCCCAAATGGCCGGAATGATGGGAAGAAGGCGAACAAAAAAACAGACTGATCCCGTTACCCGTTCACCGCACAGGGGGGCTCTCGCCCCCTGTTTTTTTCTCTCATGGTGCCCGCATGAAAAAATCCTTGCCCATCCTCAATTATATCGATCCTGGATTTCTCTCGTTCCTGCAACTCATCTTTTGGACAACATTCCTCTGCTTCCGCTTCCTCTTCCTTGCACTCCGTTTTCTTTTCTTTTCGCTCCTGCCTGCTCTCTTTCAGCCAGCGGACCCAAACGAAAAAAACGCCCCTGTCTTAGCCCGTGGCTCCCGCTGGGGCTCCTCCTCGTTTGAGCAACTTTTTCCTCGGCCAATTACCGCTCGCGGGTACTCAGGTCACCAGTTAGTCTTCGGTCTTCCTGGAGTCGGGAAGACAAATTTTGCCCTTGCGGCCATGCGAGGTGACCTACAGCACCGCCGTTCCTTCGTATTCATCGATCCTCACGCAGATGCCTTCCGGCAAGTTCTCGCCGCGGTGATTCACGCGGGCTATGACCCCCGCGATGTCCTCATACTCGATCCGGATCCCGTCGCTCGTTTGTTTGGCTGTCCTGGCCTCAATCTCTTGCACTCCGAGGGTCACGAGAGGTTTGAAATTGTCTCTGAGGTCCTGGGGGTGTTTCGCGAATTGTGGTCCGATGCGTTCGGCCCGCGCACAGAAAGCCTCATGCGCAGTTGCGCCCTGGCTCTCTCTGAGGCAGGGCTTACCCTCGGTGAAGCAGAACTCTTTTTAACCAACGCTGCCTTTCGCTCCGCCATCCTGCAAGAAATTTCCGACCACGAGGTCAAACACTTCTGGACTCAGCATTTTGACTCCTTGAGAGAATCCGAACAGCACGTTTGGACCGAGGCACCGCGCAATAAATTGAGTAATCTGCTGGGCAGTGAATATGTACGGGCGCTGTTCTCCCAGCAAAGCACGGTTAATCTCGCCGATTTCCTCAACCAGCCCGGCCGAGTCATCCTCATTAACGCCTCACCGCATTTGCGCGACTCGCAAAGAATGTTCGCAGCCCTTTGTCTGGCCAAAATTTGGGAGGCCATTTATTCCCGTGAATCCCTCCCTCCGGATAAACGCATCCCCGTGAGTATCTACGCGGACGAAGCGGGAGCATACCTGACTACCTCCTGCCTGCGCATGCTCGCGGAATCGCGGAAATTTGCCTGCGCCCTCAAACTCTTTGCCCAATCGCCACTCCAGTATGGGCCTCATGCCGATATTCTGTTCGGAACCGCCGGGACGGTCATCAGCTTTGCGGTGGACCACAAAGCGGCAGAAGTTCTCGCAAGGCAGCTCTTCCTCTTTTATGGCGACCGGCTCCCCAAACAGGGAGAGAGTGATTTCCTGTTTGGCACAAAACGAAAGCCTTACCAATTTTTATCAATCCATGAAGAACAACAACGCGCGCTCAACTCTTTGATGACCATGCCCAAAGGGGCCTGCGTGATTCGCATTCGCGGCGAGGATGATCCTGATCCCTGGGTTGCGAACATTCCCCTGGTGACCGTTCCTCCCCTCGATCCTGGCCGCGAGGAGGAATGGCGCAGGGAAAACGCGGCTGTCTTTTGTCGTTCCTTACCCGACATCGCACAGGAACGGCAACAGCGCATTGACCCTTTCCTCCACCAACCACCCCCTCCTTTCCGCAACCGTTCCTGATCTATCACTTTGTGATATAATTCACTTGTGTATGGCCCTATTTGACTTTGACACCGCAGACTCTGCGCAACCCCAGACCAAGGTGCACGCCCTGTTTAACCGGACGCGCGCCTTTGGGCATGCCAAGCGCAAAGAGTGGCCGGAGCCTGCCATTCAGTTGCAGGAGGATGACAAGGCTCTGCTGGCCCTGGTGCATCGCTATCGCATTCTCGACACCAAGACGTTGCGCCAGTTGGTGCGGGTCCTGGTGAAGGGAGAGTCCGCCCAAGAGACGGTCAAGTTGACCCCGAGCGGCACGGCCAGCAAGGCTGCGGAAGTCGCTTTTGCCACACGCTTGCGTCAGCTCTGGCGGAGCTACCATTTGGACCGGCCCCCTGAGCAGCTCTACCTCAAGATTACCGGCGTGGAGCCGCACCTGCTCTGGGCATTGGGCCGCAAGGGGTATGAGCTGCTTGCGCCCGAGCTGGCGCTGGCGGTTGACCATTACCGGGCCCGGCGCATGACCCAAAAGAATAGTGAAATTAAAGCCAGCACCCTGGCCCATGACCTGGGCTCAAACAAGGCGCGCGCCTGTATTGAACTGGCCACGCATGGCCATGCGCTCGTGCGGCTCATTTATTGGAGCACGCAGGGGACGAAGTTTACCCTGATCCCGCCCGAGCACCAACTCCGCCTGTTTAAAGCTGCGAGTGAAAAGCGCCTCACCGTGGTGCCGGATGGCTTATATGGGCTCGAGCATCTGAACGAGCCCCCGCCTAATCGTGCCCATTTCTACTGGGAATTTGATAACGGGACCACGCCCTTGCCGCGCTGGACCTTAAAGAAGGGGCTCGGGTATGGGGAATACTTTCGCCAGGGCCTATGCTCCCGCCAGCGGGCGTTTAAGAGTTTTACGGTCCTCCTGGTGGCGCCTACCCCGGCGCGTAAGGAGAGCATGCGCACCAGTATCGCCCGCTGGTTACAAGACGCCCGGCACGCCGGCTCTGAGTATCCGCCCAATCTGTGGTGGTTTACCGATCGCACGCAGTACACGCTGGACCGGCCCGCCAGTGTTCTGGCGCCGATCTGGCAGACGGCGAGCGGGGAGGAGCGTCATTCGCTCCTCGAGTAGCGTGGGTTCAAAGAAAAGGGCGTCCGGGCAACATGGGGATGAGAAAAAAGCCGGACGCCCTCTTTACTATTGCCAATCCTGGCGGGTGTCCCCTTCTTGAGTTGGAACAGCCAACCCGCAAAGGGTAAGCGAAGAAGGCTGTTCTCTCTCCGCGTCCGCATCGGGCCTCTACAAAAGCCCCACGGCGGGAATTCCTTGTGAAAGGAGCCTGGCTCCCTTGACGGCAATTCCCCTTTGCCAAAGATTGACTCTGTATCATACCACCTGCAGAACTGGTTGTGCAAAATTTGACCAAACCTCCCTCTCGCCTTACTATTATTCTCTCCCTGTCTTCTCTCACCCCGCCAGAGCTTCACAGGAACCCCAGGAGCCCCGCGAAGGCCTCGGGGAGTATCTTTCTCCCTTCCCGACACAAAACCCCCTGAAATGCCCGTCTTTGGGGTTTCCGGGTGCCGTGGCCAACATTTTTCTCTCACATTTGCCGTTATACGCCCAGATCTCGACCCGGTACGACCCTTACCCTTCACCGAACATCAGGTACGTAGCCTGTTTCCGCACCAAGCCGCTCTTTGCCAATGCACCGGGCGCGATCCGCCGTGGGCGGAGAGAGCCCCACCTGCTCCCCCTTTCTGGCTGCTCCGCAGCTCACGCTGCCAACCGTAGATGGTCTGCGGCTGCACTCAGAAAGGGAGGACTGGTATGGACGAGCTGAAAATCGTGCGCGAGAAGCGCGAAGGCTACGGCACGCTGAAACGCTTTCGCCACAGTGCGGACGTGTATGAGGCGTTTAAGGAACGCTTTGAGCAGGCCGACCGCGAAGAATTTTTAGTCCTGTTGCTGGACGCCAAAAATGCCGTGCTGGGGTTCAACCTGGTGTCGGTTGGGACGTTGACCAGCAGCCTGGTCCACCCCCGCGAATGTTTCAAGCCCGCGATCCTGGGCAATGCCGTCGCCATTATTTTGCTCCATAACCACCCCTCAGGCGACCCGGCCCCATCGGCCGAGGATCTCCACATTACCCGACGCTTGCGGGAAGTGGGGGACATCTTTGACATCAAAGTGCTCGACCACATTATCGTGGGCGCCGGGCGCTATGTGTCCTTGGTCGATGACGGCTTCTGGACCACATAGGAGACGGCGATGAAAACCCCTACCCGATGGTATCTCGTTGCCCGCGGTGCTGCGTGTGTGGTCTGCCGGGCGCATGACTGGCGGGCGTTTGAGGAACCGGAAGAACGAGACCTGATGTCCCCCTGCACGCTGACCCCGGTGTATACGATCTGGGCCAGCACCAAACGGGAGGCAATCGCCCAGGCAAAGGAACGCTTTGCGAAAGGAGGTGCGCATGGCAAAGGATTACAAGGCTAAGTTCGTGCTCGGCCGGCTCTTGGCAACCCCGGGTGCTCTGAAGGCATTGGCGCAGGCGGGACAAGAGGCCATAGAGTTTCTTTCCCGCCACCAGCACGGCGATTGGGGAGATATGGACGACGAAGACAAGAAAGAAAACGACCTCTCCGTCCTTAACAACTACCGCATCCTCTCCGCCTACAAGCTCAAAACAGGCGTCAAAATCTGGATCATCACCGAGGCAGACAGGAGCGCAACCACCATCCTTTTACCAAGTGAATATTGAAAGGAGGGAATCATGACAGCACCAAAACCAGGATGGCTTATAAGGTTCTACCACGCGGCCCAGCTTGGCCTAAAAGCGGCAAAAGCAGCTTGTGAGCACGCTGACTATGACCAGGGCGCACGCCGTGGCTGCGGAGCGTGCCGCGCGGTGGTGGCGCTGCGCGATGTGCTCGCTGAACTTGGTCAAGCTCGCTGGAGTATCAGCGAGGAGGACTGGAAGACCTTTGAGCAGGACATGGCAGAAGAAAAGGCCAGCGACGCCGGCAAGCAAACCGCTGGCCCTAAAGAGATTAACGCCCACTAAGGGCACTAACCGATGGGAGGGTAGCCAATGGCCACCTTCCCGTCAAGGAGGTGACCGGTGAAGTGCAAGAAGAAACATCACCGCCGCGCAGGCCTGCAGATGTTTGAAGGGAATGTCTGGGTGATGCCCTCGGCCGCGGCGGCCAAGACCGTGTACCAGACCTTGCTCAACCGCTTCCTGGATAAGAACCCTGCCGAATGGTCCTTAGTCTCCGGCTTTTTCCAGCAACAACCCGTGCTGGCATTTTTGTGGGATCCCACCTGTAATGCCGCCATGGCAAAGGCTGTCACGCAGGCTGCGATAGGCGCTGGTGGGCAGGAGATGGAAGCGGAGGCGAAAGAAATACTGCTGACCCAACTGCTCACCCGCCGCGTGGGCCTGCAAGCCAAAGAACCTTTTGACACCCTGACTGCTCATCATCCCAAAGGCAAACCCGTCTGGGACCTCAACGATTAACCGCACCTTGTAACCGGCTCTGGATAGCACATCCAGGGCCTTTTTTCTTGTCCACAAAAACAAAAGGCCCGCACCACGCGGGTCTTTTGCCATCACCTTTTCACTCCACCCGTTGCCGGGCTTAGGGGGAGGATACCACCTGCCCGGGCGGGCGTCAAAAATCAGGATTTTCTTAAGTCGGCAGAGATAGTCTATCCCTCCCTCGCGAGCGGCGCTTCGCTAAGTGTTAATATAGATGTTCTCTTAGTTGGGTTTTCAACGTATCCACTATCGGTTCCCAGTAATCGCAGACGACGTGTGTTCGCTGGGGTGCTGCACCAATGTATAAAGAAGGGTCTTGGAAGATCTTTCTTTGTTTTTCTTGTAACCCTCTCAGGATCGGTGCCGCTCTCTCATCTTCCCAAATGATCTCATTTAACGGGCGGCGAGAGCTGGATGAGCGCGCAACCAACTTTCTAGTATATGCATAGGCATCAGGAACACCATTGAGTGCGAGCAGAATATAGAGCGGTTCCGCGATGATTGAGCCTTTGCTCATGGAGAGATTCTCCAGCATACGTTGTCTGTCTATCTGAATCCGTCCAAGCGAGTCTTTGAGCCGGTTGGCGGCATACACCAATGCAGCAAAGACTTCGGGCACGAATCGCGAGGAGGCAGAGTTGGTTAAATCGCGCTGGTGTTCGGAGATCTGGTCCATGAAGACAGTGATCATGCGCGGCATGATTGCCTTCCACAGACTTTTGACATTTTCGAAGTACTTTGGGTTGATTTTGTGTGGCATAGTGGACGAGCCGACATTCTCTTCCTCATATCGCTCTTGCACCTCCCCAATCTCGGTCCGGTGGAGATGTCTAATATCATCAGCGAGATTGGCCAGGACCGAAAAACAGGAGATCGAGGTGTATACCAAGTCGGTCACATATTCGGGTTCCACGATCTGTGTCGAGATGCCACCATCCGACGGTTTTAATCCCAGCTCCCGCAATACCACTTGCTCAAACCCGGCAGGGTCTTTGGGAAAGACCAATGCGAGGGCATTATATGCGCCGACTGCGCCAGAAAACTGCCCACGTAAATTGCTTCCCGCCGCGGCGATGTGCTGTATCCGATTCCCAAGTCTATCCACATATAGCGCCAGGGCAAAACCGAACGTAATAGGTTCCGCGTGTTTTCCATGCGTCCGTCCTATTTGGATCGTCTCCGCATTCTCCCTGGCCATGTTGATCAGCTGCAGCTCAAGCTCGATCAGGTCCGGCAATAACACATCGCGCGTCAACTCTTTTAATCGCAAGGCCGTCGCTGTATCCATGATATCAGCCGACGTCGCGAAGAGATGGACATACGGGCGCGCTTTATCGCTGACTTTGCGCGCTACACAATTGACGAGCGCACGAATGTTGTGCTGGATGCGCTCTTCTTCTTCATGTATTTCCTCTGGCGTCACCGTTTCGCACGCATGCTGGATCTCTTTGGCAACACTTTCGGAGCAGATCTTCTCTTTGGCCAATGCCTTCACAATTGCAGCCTCTACCTTGAGTTGGTAGCGAATATTGGCTGCTTCAGAGACGTAGGGAGATAATTTTTCAAATATACGCTGGTCACCGCCGTAGTAACGGTAATCAAGCGGGCTGATCGCATCAAACATCTTCATCATAGTTTTCATGTTAAAGACCCTCTTCCTTCCCGTGTGTTTTCCATGCGAATCCAGCTATCCATTCATTTTTTCTCGAATTACGCGTGCAATTTGAATTTGTGCTTCTGCTTCCTTTGCACTACCCCCCTTCTCCAGAGTTTCGATAATCAACGGGTTAATCCCATTCAAAGCATCGAGATCACGAACTGCTCTCCCTATACCTTTCCATTGGATACCCGGCCTTTTGCAGTCCCACGCGGCGCTTACTCTGATTACCGAGAGTTCTCGGTCGTAATACTGTATCGGTCCCTTGCTTTCCAGATACACGAGTATGCCTTCCCGTGCTCGGGTGCGTAACGCTTTGACCGAAGGCTCCCTAGTTCTCCCACTATCAAAGAGTTCTTGGATCGTAGCTTTTACGACTTGGTAGCTGTGGTCATTACGCTTCACGGCGTGACTTTGTCTTGTCATACGCTATCTCTATTTCGCGTGACCCGATTCCGGTCTTTTACTCATTTTCCATGAAACTTGTCAAGGGGAGGAAAAACCCACAAGATATTGTAAAGGGAAGAGAGGTAAGAGTCAAAGACTTAAGTTGCGCAACCTCCTTTTTCTGACCTACCCGTGCAAGAGATTTACGGCCTCCGATACCGCTTGCACGCATAACACAGCCCCTCCTCATACACCGGCTCACGGTGACATTTCCGGCACCACTCCGTGCACTCCACGTCACGCGGATGGTTACAAACGTGGCACTCGCTCTGAATCAACTTGACGTGGCAGTGGGGACACATAAGGGGAAGTGCTCCTTACAACGGAACCTGGCTGCTCTCACCATCTTCAGGGACAGGCATCGCGGGCATGTCTGGTTGCTTGGTCTGTTTGGGACCCAACTCAAAGAAATCCATCACGATCTCCGTCTTATAGTGCTTGATCTCCGGGTAGGTCTTATCGGCCCAATTCCGTGTTCGTAAGCGGCCGCGGACCAGCACCAAGGTGCCTTTCTTAGCGTACTTGGCGACCACTTCTGCCGGCTTACCCCAGGCCACCACTTCGTGGAATTCGCTTTCCTCTTGTTTTTTGCCCCGGCTGGTAAACACCCGATGGGTGGCGACGGTGAACTCGCAGACCGTTTGTCCGCTGGGTAGCGTGCGCAGCTCCGGATCTTTGGTGACGTTGCCGGCCACAATGGCTTGGTTGAAATTCATGAAAAAGGATGAAGAAATTATGCCTCCTTAAATATATCACTCCCTGTGTTAATAGTCAAAAATCCTCTCTCCCGCTCCGCCGCTGGCGGAGTTTTTTCTTTTGGCTTCTCCGCCCTGGGCGGATTCGCCCCCGTCCCCACGCTCGCTGCGCTCGCTTGCAGGCGCCAAACGTCCAGACTCTTTTTCTCCCGCCTCCTTTCCATTCTAACCCGCCGTGCCCTTGAGGCGGTCAAGGTCTCCCTCAGAGCTTTCTAAGGTGTCATCCCGCCTTGGGCGGGCTTCCACCTTGACCGCAGGGCACGGCGGGTAATCCAGCAGGTAGGTCGGGACGCAGGAGGCGCCCCCGCCCAAGGAAAGAGGGTGGCACAAATCGGAATGCCTTAAAGTCTTCCGCGCCTCGCCAAGGAAAAAAAGGGTTCGGCAGCACCGAGCCGCTTGGAGACTAAGGAGGATACCACACGCCCTCGCCACCAACGACATGCGACCCATCAGTGAGTTTATTAACCGCATACTCTGCGGGGATTGCGTGGAGGTGATGAAAGACATGCCCAGCGCAAGCGTTGACTTCGTGCTGACCGACCCGCCCTATCTGGTCAATTACCGCTCCCGCGATGGCAGGACCATTGCCGGGGATAATGATCCCGACACGTTAGCCCGTGCTTTTGCCCAGCTCTCCCGCGTGCTCAAAGACAACCGCTTTTGCGTGAGCTTTTACGCATGGAACCGCGTTGATGTGTTCATGCGCCTGTGGAAGGCGGCCGGCTTTTCCCCCGTTGCCCATTTCGTCTGGCCCAAACGCTACGCCTCTAGCGCCCATTTCGCCCGCGCCCAGCATGAGCAAGCCTATCTGTTAGCCAAGGGCAGACCGCGCGCACCGCGCGTAGTATTACCCGATGTTTTAGAGTGGCGCTACACCGGCAACACGCTCCACCCGACACAAAAACCGCTTGTCGCTTTGCGCCCCTTAATCAGAGCGTTTTCCACTGTGGCTGAGATTGTCCTTGACCCGTTTGTCGGCTCTGGCACCACCGCGCTTGCGGCTT
>Ga0209515_10005394_pt1 | contig 16565 bp, 18 predicted proteins | sample Subgroupgradi54m_FD_187454 | JGI IMG/M metagenome (GOLD analysis project Ga0209515, IMG submission 187454) | Subsurface groundwater microbial communities from S. Glens Falls, New York, USA - GMW60B uncontaminated upgradient, 5.4 m (SPAdes)... ...
CGAGAGGCTTGCGGAATATGTAAAACTCGGCGCGCGGTTTGCCAAATGGCGCGCGGTTATTACCATCGGCGACGGAATACCCTCAGTCGCTTGTATTCACACCAATGCGCACGCACTTGCCCGATACGCGGCACTGTGTCAGGAAGCGGGGATTGTGCCTATTATTGAGCCGGAAGTATTGATAGACGGCGACCACACGATTGAGCAATCCTACCATGCAACGGCGGCAATACTGAAGAAAACATTTGAAGAAGTGAATGACCAAGATGTACTGTTGGAAGGAATGATTTTGAAAGCGAGCATGGTCATTGCCGGGAAATCAGCAGCGCATCAATCCACCCCCGAGGAAGTCGCCGAACAAACCACCAAATGCCTTCTTGAAAATGTTCCGAGCAATCTCGCCGGCGTTGTATTCCTCTCCGGAGGACAAAGCGACGAGCAAGCCACCGCAAACTTAAACGCCATGAACAAAATCCCGAATCTTCCATGGAAACTCACCTTCTCATACTCCCGCGCCATTCAAAATCCCGTGCTCAAAATCTGGGCGCAAAATACCTCGTCCGATGAAAACACCGCCAAAGCCCGCGAAGCCCTCCTCTTCCGAACAAAAATGAACTCGCTCGCCGCGGAAGGGAAGTATATGGAGGAGATGGAGAGTGAACGGACGTATTAACGAGAATCAGGAATCATGAATAAGGAATCAAGGGGGCGACGTAAAAGTGAGCGGGGTATTTCTTGCGGAGATTTGTAAAAATGATTTTTAATATAAACTATATGGAAATAATCATTGCAATTTTATTAGGGGTTATTGCCATGCTACTAAATCGTAGTATAAACGAGCAAGTAAAAACAAGAACTTTGTTAGAGAAAATTTGGTCGGGGTTATTTAATATTCCAAACAGTGGGTTACCGATGTTAAGTTATTTAGAATATATACACAATGAAATTAAAAAGATAAAAAAGTACGATGACAAATAATCATACATTCTTAAAAGACCACGATACATGGGCGTGGATGTGGCATTAAGGCGCCAAAACTACCTTAAAACGCCGAGTTATTCCCCAACTTGATTTTTATCTCATTTCCGTATAGTGTATAATTCCTAATAGGAACGCTAACATTGGTATGGAAAACGATAAAAACAAGTATCACCTTAGTATTGACGAAGCATTGCTTGCTTTTAGCGTGCTTAAAAAGCTCAAGGCGGGGAGTGTCGCTTCGTTTGACGAACGGCTAAAGTCGCAAAAAATTCAGTATCTTGCGCAGGTTTTTGGCGTGTCGCCTTCTTACGGGTACGGCATTTATTTGCGAGGACCTTATTCCTCTGCTTTGGCTGATGACTTGTTTGCATTGGATAGGGCGAAAGAAAAGCCTGATTTATTAGATTTTGTTCCGGATGAACTTAATATTCGATTTGGTGCTTTAGAAAAATTTATTGAAGGTAAGACAAGCAGGCAGTTGGAGCTTGTCTCTACCCTGCATTTATTTATCAATGGGCTTAAGTTTTCGAGTAAAAAAGCTATTTTGCAGCTGAAATCTCTTAAACAGCCAAGTGATGACGAAATAAAATTTACCATAGAAGAGTTTAAAAAAATTCCATGAACGCAACTTTTACACATCTTAGCGACGACACATTAAAAACTCTTGTTCGAAAAGAGGATTTTGAAGGCGTGCATTCAAAAAAAAATTTCGAAGGAGGGTTTAAGTTTAAAAATGTCGGGAGTGATTCAAAGAATGGACTTGTGGATTTAGAGGTCGTTTTTAGAAAAGGTAAAAGGGTTGGTTTTTTCAGACAAACTGCCTAAAATTTATGCCGTTAAAGGAAGTCAGACGGAGATATTACTATGATGCTTGTACATTAGACCTTTTGGAGACTTACAGGGAAATTATTAATGGTAAAAATTCACACGATGCGGTTGTGAGCCATCTTGCGCTCGGCGAGGCGTACGGAAATACGCTCAGTAAGAAAGATAACTCTAAATTGGAAGTATTTCTAGAGATTATAAGGGAACTAAATTCACAGTCTCTCATAAAAATTGTTGGAAATGACCGTATTGAAGAAATTGTCACCGACATCCAAAGTGCAAAAGAAAGAATTGATATTACCGATGCGGTGCATTTTGCTACTGCGGTAAGAGAAAACTGTCGTGTGTTTAAAACAAGCGATGGGGATTTTTGCGGAGCCCCGAAACAATTTCAAGAGGTGGCGAAAAAACACGGACTGGAAGATTTCGAAATTTCCGAGGTTCATCTACCTAATTCAAAGTATTCAAACAAACACAGTAAGAAAATGCGTACATAAAGTGTAGGTCGTTTTTCCTTACCACTCACTACTTTATACTCGCTACTCGTTTCGCGTGCTTCGTCCGAATGTGTCGCATGACGCCGGGACGGGTGGAGAGGAGGAGGGTTTCCGTGTAAATATACTCTCCGGTAAAATTCACTCCGGATGCAAGCGGGCCATCAAGGACGCCGGTGGCTATAAAGGCGATGTCGTCGCCTTTTGCCAAGTCTGCAACGGAGAATATTTTTTTGTCAATTGTCTTTTGGGTAATACCAGCAAGGTTTAACCTTGCTACGTGTTTCTCATCTTTGGGTTTCCATCGGCACAGGAGTTCTCCGCCGAGGGACTTCATTGCCGCCGCGGCAAGCACCGCTTCCGTGCTTCCTCCGATGCCGAGGAGCATATCCACCGGCGATTCGCGGAAACAGGTGGCGATGGCGTAGGCGACATCGCCGTCGGTGAAGAGTTGGACGCGTGCGCCGGCTTTCCGCACCTCCTCAATGAGTTTCTCGTGGCGCGGACGGTCAAGGATTGCCACCGTCATTTCTCCGACTGACTTCCCCAGCGCCTTCGCCGCTTTTTTAATATTCACTCCCGTTGGCGCGTCAATATCAATAACCCCACGCGCTTCGCGTCCGACAGCGATTTTTTGCATGTAGGAGTCCGCGGCTTTATAGAGGCTTCCTTTTGGGCCAAAAGCGAGCACCGTCGTGGCATTCGAGCGTCCGTACGCGACGCTATCCGTGCATTCGAGCGGGTCGACGGCGATATCAAGTATGGGGCTCAAAGGACCATTGCCGCACCCGAGCTCTTCGCCGTTGTAGAGCTCCGCGGCCTCGTCTTTTGCTCCCTCGCCGATGACAATCGTGCCGTGGAAATCAATGTCGTTCATGGCCGTCCGCATCGCGTCCACCGCTGCCTGATCCGCAGCTTTGCCGTCGCCTTTACCCACCCATGTCGCAGCCGCAATCGCCGCCTGCTCGGTTACGGAAACGAAATCAAGCGCGAGATGGTGAAATATGGAAGAATTTTGTTTCATAATTGTCAGTTTCTTATTTGAGGATAACTCTGATAGTATATAAATAGTTTTGACATTTGAATAGAGGTAAGGAGGTGGGTCATGGAAGCGAAAGAAAAATTATGGCACGAAGAAGTATGGGAAGTAATTCGTAATGCTCGAAGAAAAGTAAAAAAAATGTCGCCCGAAGAAGTGGTTGGACTCAAAAAAGAAACAGAAAAAATGATACAGCGCATCTTCTCCGAACGGACGGCGGGCGAAGAAATTTCCGAAGACCGCATGCATCGCGCAAAAAAGCGTGAAGATACGGAGTACAGAAAGAAATATGAATTGGTTTTGAAGCAAATAGAAAAACTGGAAGCGGACAGGACGGCAGTGCTTGAAATCAAGAAAGACGAGCGTCCCCATACCATTTACCCGATAAAAGGCGGCGGTGTCTCTGAAGCGACCGCCATAGCCGTGGCATCCGACTGGCATATTGAAGAAGAAGTGCGCCCCGAATCAGTGAACAGAAAAAATAAATATGATTTGGACATTGCCAAAAAGCGCGCGGATAAATTTTTCCAAAAAATCATAAGTTTGACGCGAAAAGAACAGCAGGATGTTACCATTAACAACCTCGTGCTCGCGCTTCTCGGTGATTTTACTTCCGGAAATATTCATCCGGAACTTCTGGCGATTTGTTCGCTTCCTCCGGCTAAGGCGATTTTGGAGGTACAGGGATTTTTGCAATCAGGGATTGAGTTTATCTTAAATAACAGCAGGCTTAACCTCATTATTCCGTGCCATGTCGGCAATCATTCGCGCATTACTCAAAAAGTATATATTTCAAGCGAACAAGGGAACTCTCTTGAATATGGCATGTATCACAGCCTAAAAATGCGTTTTGCGGGCGAACCGCGCGTGAAATTCATTATCGCGGAAGGATACCATTCTTTTCTTGAGATATATGACACCAAGATTCGTTTCCATCATGGGCACTCGCTAAAATATCAAGGTGGCGTGGGCGGTTTGACTATTCCCGTCAACAAAGCTATCGCACAGTGGAATAAAGAAACTAGCGTGGATATGGATGTTTTCGGGCATTGGCATACCTATATGCCGCTCAAGAACTTTGTGGCAAACGGCTCGCTTATCGGATACAACGCATTTGCGATTTCCATTAAAGCGGACTACGATGTCCCGAAACAGGCATATTTTTTAGTGGACAAGAAGCTTGGGCCGTCTATTTTCGCACCAATTTTTGTAGCGTAATATTTTTTTTGTATTTATCGGGGCTTTTAATGAAGCCCCGATTTTTTTTGACAAGTAGCGACTTTTGCGATACTATATAGTCTGGACAATTTTGTCCGATAGGAGGATGATATGTTGCTTGAAAATACAAAAACAGGTAAAAAATACCCCTTTACGCTTGAAGCGGTTGGGGCTTGCAATCCGGAAACGCTCGCGCTTTCCATTAGCGAGATACAAAAACACAACTTGCCGGTGACTCGCATCGTTTCCATTGTGGGCTTGGATGAGCTTATGGCGAAGGGGTGGATTCGCCCCATGCTTCAAATGGCGCAAGACGCAGGCATTCGCTTGATTGTGCCGCCCATCTCGCCACTCGTGGAAATGTATGACGGGAAGCTCGAACAACGCTGGAACTACGGCACCCTCGAAGGCGCATGGCTCGGTACCGCGTGGAATGACGACACGTTTGAAAAGTGCGGCGAAGTGCTTGATGCGTTTGTTCTTGACTATGACGACGAGTTTTTTCTTGATGATTGTTTTGGTATTCTCGTCACTGACCCCGCCATCTTGACAGTGTCTGTTTATTTTTTCACTAAGGTGAGCGTGCTGTGCGGCACATCAAATTCTTTCAGGGCGTGGACCGCAACCGAACTCGGTGCACAAAGCATAAATCTGCTTCCGATGCACGTGGAACAAGTGAGAGAAATCTCACAAATGGTGGGGAGGAGTGCGCTCATTGATGTGTACATCGACCCGCCGCGGTCCATTTGCCCGCCATGGTATACCCTTGATGACGTTATTGCCCTTGCACCGCAGTATGTCGAAGCCGGCGCGTACGTTTTGAAAGCCGAAGGGACGGAAAATATCGCGCAACTTCTTGACCCCGAGTATTTGACAAAAATCGCCATCCAGCGGCAGACAGAGGTGTTTCTGGAAGTTATGGACGCGCTTAATACATCACCCTATAGGATTTTAAGCGAATAGTCGTTTATTTTTTTAGCTCCCTTGTCTTAACGGCAAGGGAGCTTTTATAAAATTTGAAAAAACTTGCATTAAATGCGCTATTTTGGTAGTATAATCGCTATGGAAAAAGACAAAGAAACAGACAAGGAAATGGAGGGCGAGCTTCGTGTTTACGAGGCGAGTTACCTGCTTTTGCCGTTCATCACTGAGGAAGATGTTCCGCGGGAAGTTGGGCGAGTCAAGGAACACGTTTCCCTCTCGGGCGGCATGATTTTTTCCGAAGAAGAGCCGAAACTCATAAAGCTCGCGTACCCGATGGTTAAGGTTATTGCCAACAAAAACACCAAATTTGACAATGCCTATTTCGGATGGGTCAAGTTTGAGGGCGAGCCGGAAAGCATTGCAAAAATCAAAAAAGCGCTTGAAAACAACGAAAATGTCTTACGGTTCCTCATATTAAAAACGACTAAAGAAAGCATCGTCGCAAGAAAGCCGTTTCCTTTTGCCGTAAAATCCAAGCCAATCAGCACACCGGTGCCCAAAGAAGAAGCAAAACCAAAAGCAACGGAAGCTCCGCAAGAGATTAATGAAGTTGAGCTTGATAAAACCATTGACGATCTCGTCATCAACTAAAACCTATGTATATCAACAAAGCTTTTCTTTACGGAAATTTAACCAAAGACCCTGAAATCAAAGCGTTGCCTTCGGGTGTCAAGGTTGCGTCTTTCGGGCTTGCTACCAGCCGCAACTGGAAAGACAAAAACGGAGTGAAGCAGGAATCCACCGTTTTCCACAACGTCGTCATGTTCGGAGTTCAAGCCGATCTCGCCGCACAGTATCTGAAGAAAGGGAAGCCGATTTTTGTTGATGGTCGTATTGAAAATCGCAGTTGGGATGCTCAGGATGGCACCAAAAAGTATCGTTCGGAGGTTGTCGTTGAGAACTTTCAGTTCGGTCCACAGCCACCGGCAGGAGGAAGCGCACCCTATTCTGCACCAGCAAGCTCCACGCCAAAACCCGCATCAGGAGCATCGGCAGGGAAACCGGACACCATCGAATACCCGGAAGAAGACATAAACTTGGAAGACATTCCTTTTTAATGAAAGCAAATATATGAAAAAACAATGCTACTTTTCGTCAAATAACATCAAGCATATTGATTACAAAGATACGGAGCTTTTGAAAAAGTTCTTGGATCCGTACGCTCGCATCACGCCCCGCAAGAAAACGGGCACGAGCGCGAAGAGCCAGCGCAAACTCGCGCTTGCCGTCAAACACGCGCGATTCATGGGACTTATCCCGTTTGTAGGGAAATAAACAAAAAACCGCCGTACGGCGGTTTTTTGTTTATTTACTTTTTCCCCACTCGCTCCGTATACTCTCCCGTCTCCGTATTGATTTTGAGCACATCGCCCTCGTTGATGAAAAGCGGGACGTTGAGAGTAAGCCCCGTTTCCATCACTACCGACTTGCTTGCGCCCTGTGCGGTGTCGCCTTTGACCGCAGGTTGCGCTTCTGTCACCTTGAGATCAACCTTGATGGGGATTTTGACACCGATAACTTTCTCGTCGAACACCATGGCTTCCACGAGGGAGTTTGGTTTGAGGTATTTTGCGCCGTCGCCGAATATCGCATCGCTTAAGGTAAAGCGTTTTGAGACGTCTTTTTCTTCACAGAACCAAAATTCGCCCTTGTTCACATAAAGATATTTAACGTTTTTGGTTTCAATATCCGCTTCCGGCATGTTTTCGGACTGATGGAATGACCGTTCGGTAACCTTGCCGCTGATAAGATTGCGAAGCTTGGTCTGGTTGACTGGCTTGCGCATTTGCATGCGAAAAACATGCGACGAGAGCACCTCATAGGGCTGACCGTCCATAATAATTGTCTTCTTCGGGGTTATTTCATTGTATTCAAGCATATGAGTATTCTAGGCGAGAGAAGCGAAAAAGTCAAAAGTCACGGTGCCGGCATTCGAACCGGTGCGGCAAAACTTCGCATATGCGAAGTTTTGCCGCATCAGACTTTACAGACTTTATAAACTTGATAGACTTACTATGTAACCTTCTTTTTGCTTTCGCCGTTATCATAGCCGAAGAGACAAGAAGACATTTGCATGCAAGAAGAATACAAAGAAATGCGCGATGAAGATCTTTTGCGTCTTTCGGGCGATCACCCGTCTGTGTTCGAAGCGCTCGTGGAACGGTACCAAGCGCCATTTTTGCGGAAAGCAATGCGGGTGCTTCGGAGCAGCGAAGATGCAGAGGATGTCGTGCAGGAGACGTTCACCAAGATATATTTGAATGCCGCAAAATTCGAACCGCAAGCAGGCGCGACATTCAGTTCGTGGGGATATAAAATTCTTCTCAACACTTGTTTCACTCGTCACCAGAAACGAAAGAGGGTAACTGGAAGCAACGTATATTTGGACACCGAAATTTTCCACAATCTCCCCGACTTGGCTCCGGTACGAGAGCAAAACGAAATTCGCGACATGGTAGCATCGCTTCTCGCGCATTTGCCCAAGCACCTGCACCGCGTGCTCCAGCTTCACTTTCTTATGGGTTACCGCCAGCAGGAAATTGCGGAAATGGAAGGGGAGACGGTAGGCGCGGTGAAGACACGGATTTTTCGGGCGAAAGAGGAGTTGAGGAGGATTTATATGATGCAGAATAGCGTAAAATAATTCCCAATATCTAATTTCCAATTTCTAATAAAATGTCCAATGTTAAAATTCAAATATCTTAAAAGCTGCTTTCGTTTGGTCATTAAACATTTGAAATTTGGATTTTTATTGGAAATTAGAAGTTGGTAATTAGAAATTTTTTAATAACGTGTCAAAAATATTCAAAAAAAGAATAATGAGAAGAGTTTACGCCATTTGGGCGCTCCGACAGATTTTTTCGCCGTTCTCAATGAAGCTCCTCATTCTTTTGGGGGTGATGAAGCAATCCGCTAACTTAATTTTCGTGCGAAGTGTTTTGCACAATGCGCCGTCGCCTTTTGATCCAATGGCGAATATTCAGTTTTTTGGCGGAGCATTTTTCCACACTAACATTATCGTCAAACTCCTTTTGATTTTAACCCTTGCGCTTTCCGCGTGGCTTCTGCGGGATATCGTACTGCGCCCGCGCTTGCAGTTGGCATATTATAAATAAATACATATCCTTATGGAAGGAAAAATTGAATCAAGCGGGGTGCATGCAAGTGAAAAAATAGACAAAAAAACAGAATATCCCCCATCAGTTTCGCACATCCTTTTATACCGCTGGTACAAAGAAGGAATTACCGGCGTTGCCGAACTAAACGAAAAACTGGCGCAAAAAAACGGAAATACAGAGGTTTTTCCCTCAAATGTAATGTCATTTTGTATCAACGAAGGAGCAAAAGTCGCAGGAGAGAAAATATCTCCAATCCAGCTTACCGAGTAATGAAATACAAAAACTTCCGCAAATTTACGGAAGTTTTTGGTAAATTATTCCGGTGCGTCTTCTTCGCTTTCTTCCGATTCTTTTTCTTCAACCACCTTCTCGTCAAACTTCTTGTGAATTTCCGCGAGAATTTCTTTCGTGACGGCTTTGTTGACTTTATCTTTCAGGAAGAGGCGAGTGGCATCGTATCCTCTCCCGAGTTTCACATCGCCGAACGCGTATGACGCGCCGGATTTTTGGAGAATGGCGTATTTTTCGCCCAGAGCGATGATTTCCCCTTCGGTAGAGATGCCTTCGTTGAACATGATGTCGAATTCGGTCTGGCGGAACGGCGCGGCGACTTTATTTTTGACCACTTTCACGCGGGTACGATTGCCCATGACTTCGTCGCCTTTTTTGATTTGCGCGATGCGGCGGATGTCGAGGCGGACGGACGTGTAGAATTTGAGCGCCTTGCCGCCGGGGGTGGTTTCCGGATTGCCGAACATCACGCCGATTTGCATGCGGATTTGGTTTATGAAAATAACGATAGTCCCGCTTTTATCAACGATGGCAGTGAGTTTTCGGAGCGCTTGTGACATGAGCCGCGCTTGTTTTCCCACGTGGTACGCGCCCATCTCGCCCTCAATTTCGTCTTTCGGGGTCAATGCGGCGACAGAGTCAACTACAATGATGTCAATTTTTCCGGAACGCACGAGCGCGTCGGTAATTTCAAGCGCTTGTTCGCCGGTGTCAGGTTGTGAAATAAGAAGTTCCTCGATATTCACCCCGATTTTTTTGGCGTACTCGGGGTCAAGGGCGTGTTCCGCGTCAATGAAAGCGCACACCCCGCCTCTTTTTTGCGCTTCGGCAATCGCGTGGAGAGAGAGTGTGGTTTTTCCCGATGACTCCGGTCCGAAGATTTCAATGATGCGTCCTCGCGGGAAACCGCCGACACCGAGCGCGTGGTCAAGTCCGATAGAGCCGGTCGGAATGGCATTGATGCCCGTCTTTGGTTTATCGCCGAGCTTCATGATAGCCCCCTCGCCGAATTTCGTTTGTATCGCTTTGATGGTCGCATCAATACTGGAATTTGTCTCTCTTTTCTCCGCTGGTTTTTTCGCCATGATATTTGTATGTTAGGTTTTTATAATCGCAAGCGAGAAGTAAAAAGAAAATTTATTTTCTTTTTCTTCGAGTGCCGTGATTATATACTCAAAAATTGTACTTATGTTTTTGAGTATATCTCATAATGATAGGGGAAGGGTGGTGTGGTGTCAATTTTGCGCTACTGATATTTCCGGCTCTTTCAAAACCACTTCAATCGTCTTCGCAGTATCCCGCCCGAAGCGGTCTTTCGCTGTGACTTCTATTCTGTTGTATCCGGGGCTTGCCAGCAGTTTTTCACGCCAGTTGCCGTTTTTATCGGTAAAAATTTTTCTCCCGTTCAGGTTCAAAAAAGAGATATTTTTTGAAACGCCCGCTACGTCAACAAGAGCCGCCGCGAACAGTTGCCCGTTTTTCGGCGTTGTTATTTCCACTACGGGCCCGTTCAAAAAATCGCGCGCCCGATAATAGCCGTACCCGAGGACGACTGTGGCAAAGAGAAGCGAAAGTGCGAGAGGGAATATTTTTTTGGGGGTGGTTTGCATGACGACGAAGAATAAAGATTTACGATTTACGATTTAAGAATTTATCGTCCGTCTTCATAAATCTTTATTCATAAATCTCATAAATTTTACGAATAAGTATCTTGTATGCCACCGTCTGTTGCATCACCACCATCACCCTTAATGAGCACTTCCCGCCGCTTCGCGCCATCGCCCGCGCCGATAACCCCTTTTTCTTCAAGCATATCAATGATGCGAGCCGCCCTTGCATAACCGACGCCGAGCTTTCTTTGAAGGTAGGAAGTTGATGCCTTGCCGCTTCGTATGACCTCTTCGCGCGCCTCCTCATACAAATCATCGTCCGCCCCCGCGGCACCGTCTTCTTCAAGGCTTGCTCCGAAAAGAGCGTTTTTGTCTGGAAGGTCGGTGAGGTTTATTTCCTGAGGCGCCGCTCCGCTGTATTCATCGACGAGATATTTGACCACTTTTTTCACCTCGCCCTCGGAAATGAAAGCGGACTGCATGCGCAAAGGTTTTGACATTTCTCCTGACAAATAGAGCATGTCGCCCGCGCCGAGGAGTTTTTCCGCCCCGCCCGTATCAAGAATGGTGCGGGAATCAATTTGAGATGAAACCTGAAGCGCGATGCGAGTTGGGATGTTCGCCTTGATGAGCCCGGTGATGACATTTACGGACGGACGCTGTGTGGAAAGGATAAGGTGGATGCCAACCGCGCGGCTCATTTGCGCGAGGCGGACGATTGCCGCTTCAAGCTCCCTCGGGTACGCCTGCATGATGTCTGCGAGCTCGTCTATAATAATGACAATGTAGGGCATTCGTTCAGGTTGGCTTGCAAGCTCTTCGTGCGCCTCTTCGGGATTCTTTTTCATATATTCTCCGAAAACATTTTTGTGATACGACTGAATGTCCCGGACTTTTTCCGCTTCAAGCACATCGTATCGTCTGTCCATCTCCCGCGCCGCCCACCGGAGCGCTTGGATGGTTTTTTTCGCATCGGTAATTACCGGCGTGAGAAGATGGGGAATGCCGTTATAGAGGGTGAGCTCCACGCGCTTCGGGTCTATCATAATGAAGCGCAAATTCTCCGGCGGGTTGCGGTAGAGGAGGGAAGTGATCATCGTGTGCACCATGACGGACTTGCCCGAGCCGGTGGTGCCGGCAACGAGGAGGTGCGGCATTTTCCCGACATTGCCGAAGTGCGATTTTCCAGAAATGCTTTTTCCGAGAGAAACGAGGAGGGGGAGAATAGATTCAGAGAACTCCGGCGCGGACAAAGAAGACGCGAGCCCGACAGTCGTCTTCGCGCTGTTGGGCACTTCAATCCCCACGAGCGACGTTCCCGGGATGGGTGCCTCAATACGCACGGGGTGCGCGGCAAGGGCAAGCGCGAGTTCGTTCTGAAGACCGACGATGCGCGAGAGCTTTACCCCTTCCGCTGGTTTGAGCGCGTAGCGGGTAACGGACGGACCGATAGAAACTTCGTCCATTTCCACATTGATGCCGAATTGCTGGAGCGTGCGCTTGATGATGTTCAAATTGCCTTTCACGTCGCCGACCCCCGGCTTCCCGCGGTCTTTTTCAAGCAGGGAAAGAGGCGGAGGCACGAAGTCTTTTAAGAAGAGCGCCTCTTTCGCGTGCGAGATTTTTTCATCAAAAATTTCTTCCTCGCTCTTCTTTTTTGATGAACCGAAGAAACTCTTTTTTTCTTTTTCTTCGCCCTCATCATCGGTATTCTTTGGTAATGGTTTTTCTTCTTGCGGCGCAATTTTTGGCGTTTCAATTATTTCACTGTTCGCTTGCTCGGCGACCGGTTTCTTTTTCGGAAGAAGCACTCGGAGGAACGACAAAAAAGAAAAATGTTCCCGCCGCGCCGGAGTGTCAAAAAGAAAGAGGACGGAAATAACAAGAAACGCAAAAAGAGAAATGATTGAAATGTAGATACCAAAAAGAGGGAGGAAAAGAAGCGATATCAAATGACCCAAAAATCCGCCCGACTCTCCCCCGGGAAGAAGCGCCAAAAGTCCGAGTCCGGAAAGCGTAAAAAGAAGCGAGCCGATGAGGCTTCGGACGGCAAGATCGCGCTTCATCGCCCGCATAAAAGAAACCCCGAGAAGAACGAAGAGAAGAGGCAGGAGGAAGAAGCCGAACCCGAGAAGTTTTTTAAGCGCGTCATAGATAACCGTCCCCGCAACGCCCGCTTTCGCAAACGGCGCGAACAGGAAAAAAATAGCCAGAACAAAAAAAACTATCCCGAGCGCCGATGCCCGCGTTTCTTCCTTAAAGAGCGGCAGGGAATTTCTCTCTCCCCCCCGCTCTTTCCCGGTCTCTTTTTCAAATTTTTTCTTTCCCATGATAGTTAGAATTATAGCATAAAAATTTCGTCGTGCCTCCTCCCCTCTTTAGAGGGTGAGGAATGGGTAGGGACCCGTTCCGCAAGACCTTTTGAGAGATTTTATGAGGTACGAAATAAAATATCCAAAAGGTGTACAGTCCCTGTAAGGGAGGACTGAGGAGGGGTGAATTTTATAACAACGCTTCCAGCTTGTCCGCACCCCTTGAAAAATCTGTCCGATATGATATATTGGACACAATAAGACAACCTATTTAAGACGCGCCAAAAAGAAAAAAGACATGAACCCACAGACAAGAAACATTACGGACAATCAAGGACACCAAATGCAATCAGAGCAATCAGACAGTCCGTTAAATGTCCTAAAGAATGCGAATAACCTTGAGCGTCTTGACCGAGAGGTTTCGCACAAATTGCTCAAAAAGAAAACAGAAAAGCTCTCTATCGCGGTGTATTTGGTAACCGGCTTCTTATCGGACATTGAGCCGATTAAGTGGCAGGCTCGCGAGTGCGGATTGAAAATACTATCAGACATAACTTTAGCCGAAGATAAGAACATGTCCGAAAGAGAGAGGCACATGAAAAGCATGAGCGCCGAAATCGGGAAAATTATTTCTTTGCTTGAAATCGCCGCCGCGGCGGGGTTTGTATCGCCCATGAATTTTTCTGTTTTGAAAGAAGAATATCTGTCCCTTATTGTCGCCGCCAACCGGCAAAAGATGAACGCCCCGCAAGAAAGTTACGTCTTTTCAAGAGACTTTTTTTCAAGCCCCGAATCGCCGCTCTCCTCAAAGACAGGCGATAATCCTATAAGACAAGGTATGAGGCAAGATATGCTATCGGACATTTCTGCAATAAAAAAGCCCGTCAAAATTTCTGAAAAAAGCCCGCGGCGCGAGACAATCCTTCGCGTTATAAAAGACAAAGGCGAGTCTTCCATAAAAGACATCATTGGGTATATTTCGGGACACATACCCGATTGCGGAGAAAAGACCGTCCAGCGCGAACTCACCGCCCTTGTGGAAGAAGGTGTCCTTAAAAAAACCGGCGAGCGCCGGTGGAGCCGCTACTCATTCGCCGTATGAATTTTTAGATTTGTATTAATTTATCGCCCGTCGGCAAGAAAAATACTTGGCGGTTTTTCCGCCCCTTGGCGGTGAAACCGCCAAGTATTTTTCTTGCCGAATTATGCCGTTCGGATTTGGCGGTGAGTCCACCACAAGGGTACTTCCAAAAACATAGTCGCTTCGCTCCTTGTTTTTTAGGTCGCTCCCTTTTGGAGGTCTCACCGCCAAATCTTTCGTTGTTGCAGTGTGGAGTTTGAAAGCTGAAACTTCGCGAAATTTCTTGACTTCCCCCACTGAAAATGCGATACTGAGAACTATATAAATGTGTGGAAAACCTCGTGCGCCCACGGCGCAAGGGAAAGTCCTAAACCTGCGGTTTTCGAATCCGCAGGCACTATCAAGTATCGACAGTGAAAAATAGTTATCCACATTTATATTTTGCATAAAGTTGCAGTCAATTATATTATTGAATATAATTGATAGAAAGATTGAATGCCGTTTTTTTTTCGTATTCTGAAACTACCGGTTCGTTGAAAACAAAATATCAGATGGCAAAAAATTCTAAAGCCGTGTGTCCGCAGTAAACTTTGGGCTTACGTGTTTGGTGTTTTAATCAAAACACTAAACACGTAAGCCCAAATAGTATGCGGGCGTACGGGAATAGCGGAGGAATTCGTTTCGCCTTGGTCGGGGGCAAAACGCAAAATAAAAGCAGATTAAAAATTGGAACGACAGCGCGGAGGGAATTGGTCGTCGAAACCAATTAATCCCCCCGCGCGGCGAACAAAGTTTTAGGGAAAGGAAGTCTGAAACCTTGGTTTCAGCAACCCGATTGCGCTCGTAGCGCAATGACTCTAAAATTAGAACGCGATAATAATTAAGCAATTATAAACAATAGTTATGGGTAATATAAAAAAATCACGAACCGCGAAAGTAGTCGCAGGTTTTGTCGGTTTTGTAACCGCCTTCACCATGTCATTCGGCACGGCGGGCGCGGCAACTACCGCAGAACTTCAGGCGCAAATCACGGCTTTGCTCGCGCAGATTCAGGGCTTGCAAACGCAGCTCGGAACGGTGCAAGCAGTAACACCGGTAGCAGCAACATATACGTTCGCGAAGAATCTCAAAATGGGAGACACGGGAACGGATGTTATGAACCTTCAAAAAGTTCTTAACATGAAGGTCGCAACGCAAGTCGCGGCAACGGGAGCGGGTTCTCCGGGATTGGAGTCAACCCACTTCGGACCGGCAACGAAAGCTGCCGTTATTAAATTCCAGACACTTAATTCAATTTCTCCGGCACTCGGATTTGTCGGTTCATTGACACGAGGAAGCCTCAACACGAGCGCCCCTGTTGTCACAACCCCGGTTGTTACAGTACCGGGAGTTACGACACCCGTAGTAGCGGCAACCGGTCCGGTAACGGCGGTTCTCGCAACTGACAACCCGGCATCTCGCGCCGTAACTACGGCAGAAGCCGGCGCTGACCTTGCGCACTTCACCTTCAGCGGAACAGGTACGGTTACCGGCGTTACCTTGAAGCGCATTGGTATTTCCGCTGACGCTTCGCTCTTAAACGTTTACCTCTACGACGGAGCTACTCGTTTGACGGACGCGGCATCAGTTTCAAGCGGCAGCATGATTACCTTCAACGACCCGAACGGACTCTTTAAGGTAGAAGGCGCAAAGACCATTTCCATCAAATCTGACATGGCAGGCGTATCCGGTGAATCCATCGGAGTCGCATTGGTGGGATACACCGCTTTGAGTCAAACAGCCGTAACGCTCGCTACGCCGATTTCAGGAAACTTGATGACCGTTGCATCCGCAACTTTGGCGGGCGTAACATTCGGTACGATTACCCCGGCGGCAAACACCAGCTTAACTCCCGCAGCAGACATTACGGTTTGGGAGAGCACCGCTTCAATCACAACGCGCGATGTAATTCTTTCTCGCTTTACCATTCGCGAAGTTGGAGGAATTGCAAAAGCCGACCTCAAGAATCTTCGCTTATTGGTTGATGGCGCCGTAGTCGGAACCGTCGCAAATCCGGATTCAAACGGATATGCGACATTCGTTCCCGCTTCACCCCTCACCCTCAAGACCGGTTCTCATGTCTTTAAGGTTGTAGCGGATGTTATGGGCGGTTCATCCCTCTCGTTCACCTTCTCAATCAGAAACAAGACAGACATCGGTTTGATTGACAGCCAGTACAACGTCGGTTTCTTGACCGGAACGGCTATCGGTAGCTTGACCGGTTTCCAGCAGACGGTATCCACGGGCTACATCACTGTCCAAAAGGCTACTAACTCTCCTTCAAGTACCATCGTACTTGCCGGAACAGATGTAGTTTTGGCTCGTTACACCGCTACCACCTATGGTGAAAAAGTCAAAGTTGACACACTTTTGGTTGACTTTACTTCAAACCAGACGGCAAAGCTTCGCAACGGTCGTATCTTGGTTGATGGCGTACAGGTTGGTTCAACCACCACCATTGACCCGCTAAACACCGGTACGTCATTTAATACAAATTACACCTTCTTGCCGGGCGTAACATCCGTCATTGAAGTTCGTTCTGATATATTTGACAACGACGGTACGGGAGCAT
>Ga0209515_10005395_pt1 | contig 16562 bp, 9 predicted proteins | sample Subgroupgradi54m_FD_187454 | JGI IMG/M metagenome (GOLD analysis project Ga0209515, IMG submission 187454) | Subsurface groundwater microbial communities from S. Glens Falls, New York, USA - GMW60B uncontaminated upgradient, 5.4 m (SPAdes)... ...
CCGGTGAGTGTGAGCACGACCGCGGCCGCTGATCGCGTCCGCATCACCGTCACCGACCACGGCGCCGGCATCGCCAGCGCGGATCTCGCGCAGATCTTCGACCCGTATTTCACGACCAGGCGCGGCGGCACCGGCCTCGGGCTGCCGATCGCCAAGAATATCGTCGAGGGACTGGGCGGCACCATCGGTGTCGAAAGCACGCCGGGCACCGGGACCACCATCGTGATCGAATTCCCACATTCATGACCCATCGCGGTTCGATCCTCCTGGTCGACGACGAAGAGAAAATCCTGAAGGCGCTCGGCCGCGCGCTGCGCGACGCCGGCCACGCGGTGGTGGAAACCGCGAGCCCCCGCCACGCGCAGCGGCTCCTCGCCGAACGCACCTTCGACGTCGTCATCGTCGACAACGTGATGCCTGAACTGGGCGGGCTCGATCTGATTCGCGAGTTCGTGGCGTCGACGCCCGAAGGCGAGCGGCCGCAGATTCTGATGATGACGGCGCACGCCACCGTCCAGAGCGCCCTCGAGGCGATGAAGCTCGGGGCCCTCGACTACCTGCAGAAACCATTCGAGATCGACGAGCTGCTGGTCGTCGTGCGGCGGGCGCTCGAGCACCAGCGGCTCCGGACCGAGTACCGGTACCTGGTCGACGAGCGCGACGAGCAGTTCGACCACTACGGCATCGTCGGGCGCAGCCGCGCGATGGAGGACGTGATCAAGCGAGCCGAGGTCGTGGCCGAGACCAAGAGCACGGTGCTCATCACCGGCGAGACCGGCACCGGCAAGGAGCTGGTGGCGCGCGCGATCCACGATCGCAGCGCGCAGCGGGACCAGCCGCTGATCAAGGTGAACTGCGCGGCGATCCCGGAAACGCTGCTCGAGTCTGAGCTATTCGGCCACGTGCGCGGCGCGTTCACGGGCGCGACGACGACCAAGAAGGGCAAGTTCGCGCTCGCCGATGGTGGCACGATCTTCCTCGACGAGATCGGGACGATGAGCCCCACGCTGCAGTCGAAGCTGCTGCGCGTGCTGCAGGAGCGCGAAGTGGAGCCACTCGGATCGGAGCGGACCGAGAAGATCGACGTGCGGGTGATCGCCGCGACCAACCGCAACCTCCGGCAGATGGTCGCCGACGGCAGGTTCCAGGAGGATCTCTTCTATCGCCTGAATGTGATTCCGATCGACATCCCGCCCCTGCGGGAGCGCCGCGACGACATCCCCGCGCTCGTCGAGCACTTCGTGAAGAAGCACGCGCAGCGCACCGGCCGGCGATTCGACAAGATCGACGAAAGCGTGCTGGCCGGCCTACAGCAGTACGACTGGCCGGGCAACGTCCGCGAGCTCGAGAACACGATCGAACGTGCGGTGGTGCTGTCGCCTGGCCCGGTGATCACGTCGCGCGCCGTGTCGGTGCTCGGCGGAGCCCCGCAGCAGGCGGCCGGGCTGCCGTCGCTGAAGCTGCGGCAGAACATCGAGTGGGTCGAGCGCGAGACGATTCGGAAAGCGCTCGAGAGCGCCGTGGGCGTGAAGAAGGACGCGGCGGAGCTGATGGGGATCAGCCAGCGCGCGCTGTCCTACTACCTGGCGAAGTACAGGCTAGAATCGTAGCGACCTGTCGGGGAGAGAGATGCGTATGCGTCACCTGAACATCCTTGCGGCGGTCGTGGCCGCCGCCATAGCCACCGCCTTCGCCGTCTCGTGCGGCAGCAGCTCGTCGTCGACCACGTCGCCGACCGGCGGCACGCCATCGAACGCGACCACGATCATCATCAGCAACAACGCCGCGTCCCCGCAGAACATCAGCGTTCCGCGGGGGTCACAGGTGAGCTTCACCAACAACGACTCGCGCGTCCACGAAATGGACTCGGATCCGCACCCCGAACACACCGACTGTCCGGAGCTGAATCAGATCGGCTTCCTGAATCCCGGCCAGACCCGCCAGAGCGGCAACCTGAACACCGCGCGCCGCTGCGGCTTCCACGATCACGGTAACCCCGAGAGCGCGGCCCTGAAGGGGACGATCACCATTCAGTAATCCGCAAGTAGAGCGACTGCTCCTTCATCTGGCCGAGCAGCGGCGCAGCTGACACGGACACGAGCAGACCAGCGATCAGGCAGATCCCGAGCAGTTGCTTCCGCACTTCACACTCCTCCGGTGATATGGCGACGAATCGTGTCGTCCTTTGACCCATATCTACGGAGGGATGCCGATATCGGATTCGATAACCGTTTCTAGAAGGCGATGCCCAGATGGACCTGGTAAGCCCGCGGCGTGACGAAGTGCGTGCCGGTGAACGTCGACAGGAAGTTGTAGAGCGCTTCCTTGTTGGCCACGTTGATGACGCTGACACGCAGGCGGACCTTCGCCTTGTCGCCGTGGAACAGGTTGTCCACGCCGAAGCCGAGGTCGACCAAATGCCGAGGCGCAATGCGCGGCGGATTGTTCACATCGTCCCCGGTGCCCGCCGCCGGAATCACCAGCCTTGTCGCGCCGCCGCCTGATCGGCAGCTTGTGATTGGCGCGTCAAAAGTGGCCACGGCGCTGCCGCAGAAGAAGCCAATAGCAGCCTGCTGGTCGCCGCTGAGGGCCAGCGCATCATCGATGCTACCCACCGAACCGGCCACCAGGCCGGAATCGTAGCGCCAGCTGAGCGCCGCCCACGCGCCGTGCGCCTTGTCGTACGTGTACTGCAAGTTCGTCGTCGCGTTGAACTTCTGGTCGTGGTCGATGCGGAAGTCGCCGTCTGGCGCCTGAAGCAGAATGCCGCCGACTCCGGGCGGCGAGTAGATCGCGTTGGTGTGCGCCATCACGACGAAGGCGCTGAAGCCGTTGTGCTCGACGAGATTGATCCGGCCGGTGAACCCATCGATCTTCGAATGGTCCCACGCGACTGGAAACACGATCGGCGTGCTGAAGAGAACGCCGAAGTCGTAGCCGTTGTCCGTGCGTTTGTTGAAGTAACCGAAATCGGCGACGACCCACTTGCCCAGCCCCTGCTGAATCCCGATCTCCACCTGATTGCGCTTGCCGGGCTGCAGGATCTGTCCGTCGCCGAACAGCCCGCCCAGCCCGACGCCGCTCGAAAGCAACAAGTTCTCGTTGTACGGCGTCTCGAGCGTGCGGCCGTACGACGCGCGAAAGACGGTGTTGCTGTCGGGCGCCGCGTACGAGGCGCCGATGCGCGGCTGCACGAGCGTCGACGTCGTCAACCCGCCGTAGTGGTCGATTCGCAGGCCAAGCTTGAACGTGGCGTTGCCGGCCTTGATGTCGTCCTGAACGTACGCCGCCTGCTGCTTGATCGTCGCCGACTGCGCGTAAGCCAGCGGCGATCCGCGGCGCGTCAGGTCGTACGGCAGAAAGTCCGGGTTGAAGTCCGGGTTGACCGTCAGGCCGCTGCGGCACTGGCTGGTCGTCCGGAGTGCTGCGTTCTCGGACGGGCTGCCGTCGGCGGTGAGACACGGCGAGTTGAATGACGGATCGGTGAAGCCGATCGTGAAGTTCTCGTTCAGCTTCGTCGCGCTGATCGTGCCGCCCAGCTTCACGTTGTGATTCCCCGCCGTGTAAGACACGTCCGCCTTCACGCCGAAATTCGTCAGCTTCCGGTCCTGCGAGACGCTAGCCGGCTGGTCCGCCACCGGATCGGCGCTAGGCGAATACGTCAAATGATCCTGCCGCACGAATCCGTTGGCGGTGAACAGCGTCTTCGAGCCGATGACCTGCGAATAGCCGGGCGCGACGTTGACCGTGTTGATTTGCTGATGCTGCGCCTGGCCCGCATCGTTTTGATCGAACGTGTTCGGCACGTCGAACGCGGAGCGAGCCGCCTGCACGTTCAGGTGGAACGTGCTCGTATCGCCCGCGTGCGCGTCCAGGCGGTTGAAGAACGACACGGCGTTGCCCTGATCGTGCACCGCGGTGAACTCGGGTGGGTCGAGGAAGCGGTCCGTCCGCATCCCGCTGACCGACAGGAAGTCGCCGACCGCGTGCGATCCCCCGCCGACGTTCATGTCGCCCGAGGGGCTCTTGAACGATCCGTAGCCGAACTCCACGCTGCCGGTCGGCTTGGGCTGGTCCAGGCCGGACTTGGTCACGATGTGGACGACGAGGCTGCTCTTGTCGCCGTACTCGGCAGGGGCGACGCCGGTGATGATCTCCATCGACTGCACGGCATCCGGCGAGATCTGGTTGGAATACACGCGGCTCTGCTGATCGGTGACCGGCTGATTGTCGATCGAGAACTGGGTCTGCGCATGATCGCCGATCGGGTGGAAGAACCCATTCGAGTCGGAGACGACGCCAGGCGACGCCAACGTGATGATCTGATTGAGACCCGAGGACGAGTCGAGCGGCAGCTTCGAGATGAGGCTCTGATCGATGTCGGTATGCGCCGTCGGGTCGCGCTCCAGCAGATCTTCAGCGTGGCCGACGACCTCGACTGTGCTGGTGGCGCCCGCGAGTGCGAGCGTCAGATCAAGCATGATCGGCACGCCGCTGCGCACGTCGACGTCGCGCTCGAGGGTCTTGAAGCCCTGCGCGTCGACGGAAAGGTGATACGGATTCGGCGGCAGGTTGCTGAACACGTACTTCCCGGCCGCATCCGTCGTCGTCGTCCGGGTGAAGCCGGAGACCGCGTTGCGGATCTTGACTTCGACCGCCTGCATGACGCCGCCGGTCGGATCCTTCACGGTGCCCTGCACCGTGCCCGCGCCACCCAATCCCTGAGCTTGCGCACCGGCCACTCCGATCGCGCACGTCGTCGCGAGAACCTGGAGTGCCATCGTTAGAACGTGGAGATACCGCCGCGTCAACATAAGACCTCTTTTCCGAGAGAAACCGTGAGAGCCGTCCGCAACGCTACCAATCCATCCGGGCGGAGACGACCAAAACACAATGGGTGGTTTGTTTTGACGCACGAACGTTCACAACACGCCACCCAGCGGTGCGGCGCTTCGTCGACCCGTGGCCGTTCGAAGCCGCTGAACCGTTGGACCTACAATTGGAAACAGTTCGACCGGACGCGCCGACCATTCACCGGCGCAAATGGACCACTCACGCGGTTCCTGTTCCGATGCGCCGGCGATGGGACGTAGGGTGGTCGCGTAAGAGAACGGTAAAATGAGCGAGCTGCTGAACCTGGTCGGCCTGAGCACTGGCGTCGTGCTCTACGCGATGCTGCTGGCCATGGTGGTCCGCGCCGGGCGCGCGATCGTTGCCTCCCGTGTCGACCCGCTGCTGCTCGCGACCGCCGTCTTGGGGCTGGTCTGGAACCTCTGCGCGCTGCCGGCGTACGAGCTGCCGAAGATCGGCATCGAAGGACCGTTCACATTTCTGTTCGCGGCAGGATTCTCCGCGCTCGGCTTTCTTCCCGCCGTCGTCGTGCAGTCCGTGTTGCGCGACGAGCGCGACAGCGCGAGCGTCCGCGGCTGGCCGAAGCAGATCGTGGCGTTCGCGGCGTACGCGGTGAGCGCGATCGCCGCCGCGTTTCACGCCGTCGCCGCCTGGACTGGCGCACCGCTCCCGTCGCCGTTGGGCATGCGGCTGCTCACCTATGCGTTCATCGCGCTGGTGATTCCGCTGGCCGCCGTCACCCGGCGTCAGCCCGGCGCCCGACGCGCGCTCTGGGCCGCCGCACTGTCCATTTTCGCGGTGTCGGCTCTTCACTTGAGCCAACTGCATCAGGGCGACGCTTCATGGCCGGTCGAGTTGCTGGGACATCACGCGTCGCTGCCTCTCGCATTCGCCATCCTGTATCAGGATTTTCCGTTCGCTCTCGCCGACCTCTTCCTGAAGCGCGCCCTGACGCTGGTCGCGCTCGTCGGCGCCGCGTTGCTCGGCGTGGCCGCCATCGGGGCGATCCACTCGCCGGACCTGCCGCTTCGAGATCCGCGCGACGTCGGGATCCTCGTCACGTTGTGGGTGGCAACGGCGCTTCTCTATCCGACGATCCGCGACGTGATCGGCTGGTTCGTCGACACGGTCCTGCTCGATCGCCCCGACTACGCGACGCTGCGCAGCGACATCGGCCGGCGCGTGCAGCAGCATGAGGACATCGGCGCGCTGCTCGACGACGTGTGCAAGCTGCTTTCACCGGCACTGAGCGCGCGGACGGTCCGCTGGCGCGAACAGCCGACGCCCCTGGCGGCGCAGATCGATGCGGCGATACTAGCCGGAACGGTGACGGCCGCGGTCGACGTGCCGGTGGCGGAACCGCCGCATTACGCGATCGACGTCGGTGGGCTCGTCGGCGGGCGGCGCCTGCTTTCGGACGACCATGTCGCCCTTGACGCGATCGCGTCTCTGGTCGGCCGCCGGATCGACGCCATCCGCCTCACACGCGAGCGATTCGCGCGCGAGCTGCGCGAGCAGGAAATCGGCAAGCTGGCGACCGAGGCGGAACTGCGCGCTTTGCGGGCCCAGATCAACCCGCACTTTCTCTTCAACGCGCTGACGACCATTGGGTATCTGATTCAGACCGCCCCTCCGCGCGCGCTCGACACGCTCATGCGGCTGACCGCTCTGCTGCGCAGCGTCCTGCGGTCGGAGGGCGAGTTCACGACACTCGGCCGGGAGCTCGAGCTGATCGAATCGTACCTGGACATCGAGCACGCCCGCTTCGAGCAGCGCCTGAGCGTGCACATCGACGTGCCGGCGGCGCTGCGGAGCCTGCGCGTGCCACCTCTGGTGCTCCAGCCGATCGTCGAGAACGCAGTCAAACACGGCATCGCGCCGCTGCTGCGAGGCGGGGACGTGACCGTCACGGCGCGGCTGGACGCCTCGGCCGACACACGCGCGCTGGTGCTTGTGATACACGACACTGGCGTCGGAGTCGGCCAGATCGAGCTGCGTGCGGGCCGCGCGATTGGCGTCGGGCTGAGCAACGTCGAGCGGCGCCTTGCGTGCCAGTACGGCGACACGGCCTCGCTGAAAATTGAGAGTGCGCCAGGCGCCGGCACGACTGTCGAGATCCGCATGCCTGCCGAACAGCGGGCGACCGCGCCGGACCTGCTGTCCACCCGGAGCGCCTCATGAACGCCCGCCTCCGCGTCGTCATTGCGGACGACGAGCGGCCGGCGCGGTCGTTTCTCGCCGCTCTATTGCGCTCGTTCGAGGACGTGCTGATCGTCGCCGAGGCTGAATCAGGCAAGGAAGCGCTGGCGGCGATCGAGCGGGAGCGGCCGGACATGGCATTGCTTGATCTGCAGATGCCGGAGATCGACGGCATCGGCGTCGTGCGGATGCTGAAGAAGAGCGAGATGCCGCTCATCGCGTTCGTGACGGCGTATGACGAGTACGCGGTGCGGGCGTTCGAGGTGAACGCCGTCGACTACCTGCTGAAGCCGGTCGACAAGACCCGCCTGCGTGAAGCGATCAATCGCGCGCAGGAACGGATCGAGCACGCGGAGATCGTCGCGCGGCAGAGCGCTCGTGTCACCGATGCGATCGCCGCGTACGAGTCGTCCTCGCGGCCGCCGTACCTGGAGCGCATTCCCGTGCGGCGGCGCGATGAAATCATCATCCTTCCGGTGGCGCAGATCGCGTCGATCGTGGCCGAAGGTGAATTGCTGTTTCTGTCGACGGTCAAGAACGAGCGGCACGCGATCACGTACCGGCTGAAGGATCTGGAAGCGCGGCTCGATCCGGCGCGCTTCATCCGGCTCGGACGCGGCACGCTCGCCAACATCGACCTGATTGCCAAAGTGAACGTCATGCCGGGTGGCACACACGTCGCGCTGCTGTCCAATGGCCAGAAACTGCAGGTGAGTCGGCTCCAGTCACGAATCATCCGCGAGCGATTCCTGAGGCTCTGACCGACTCGATCGGAAGAGTGCGCGGATTTCAGCGGCCGATCAGCAGGCCTGCGGCGATGGACAACGACGCGGCAGGACGCTCTCGCGGCTCGGCGCGAGCGCGCCTGCCAGCCAACGAAAAGCGGTGCCGATCGATGAGCGACCGCACGCCACACACGAGCGGTAACTCACCACTCGCGTGGCGGGTAGAACCATTCGCTGAAAACCGCAGGCGCCGCTCGGCTACGTCGCGGTCTTCTACCCGCGAACCCGGTGAGCATTCAACGCGCGAACGGCCGTCAAGATGGATCTCGACCGGGCAAGGCGTACCAGGGGTCACGCCGGCGTCTGCGGCTGATCAGGCTCCGCGACAACGGTTCGGTGGAATTCTGGCTCTTTGTTGGTTGGATCGTCTTTCTGCTGCTGGTTGTCGTACCGTGGATGATCCGCCAGGGGCATTGATCCACGGGCGTTGTCGGGCAAGGCTCCGCTTCCAACAGCATCGAGAACAGTGAGCCGGCCGGCGATCGCGTCGACAGCCGCAAGTTGCCGGCGATCAGAACACGAAGCGGCGGGCGGCGGCCACGATCATCGCCAGCGTTAACGCTGCAATGGCGAATTCGCCGACGACGCCGACTGCCAACGGCCGCCAGCCCTGTCTGGCCAGTTCGCGCACATCTGTTCGGAGCCCGACACCGGCAAACGTCAGCAGGAACGCCCATCGTGAGAGATTCGCGAGGTCGGCCGCCTGTGCCTGGCTGAAGGCGCCCGCCGTGGCGATCCCGGAGATCACGAGAAAGCCGAGGACAAACTTCGGAAATTTCTGCCAGAGGAACGCACCCTTGTGCGCGATCGCGTGCGCCTGACTTCGTCGGACCCAGTAGAGCGCGTAGCCGAGCACCACGAACCCGATCGTGGCGTTGCGCGTCGTCTTGGCGAGGACGGCGAACTTGCCGGCGGCGTCGGAGTACAGCGCGCCCGCGGCGACCGCTTCCGCCGTGTTGTCGACGGCCAAACCAACCCAGAGTCCGTACGCGTGATCGCTCATCCCGATCGCGCGTCCCACGAGCGGGAACACCAGCAAGCTCACCGCGCCCAGCGCCAGGATCGCCGCAATCGCATACGACGCATCCTCATCGTCGGCCTCGATGGCGCCTTTGGCGGCGATGATCGCCGAGACGCCGCACACGGACGCGCCGATCGCGAGCAGGCTGGTCAACTTGGGCGAGAGCTTGAACGCGCGTCCGAGCGCGGTCATCACGACGATGGCCAGCGCCAGTTCGAGGACGACGCACGCAAGGCTCACGCCTCCCAGCTTGACGATGTCGCCGAGCACGAACCGCACGCCCAGCAGGACGATGCCGATCTTCAGCCAGAACTCGTAGGTGTCGACGCCCGCGCGAAAGATCGCGGGGACGCCGACGGTGTTCGACACGATCAGGCCGAAGACGATGGCCCACAGGACATACTCGATGTTGGGCAGCGTCAGGTGATGCGCCTTGCCGTAGGCCGCCAGCCACTGCTCGGTGAACTTGCCGGCGTAGCCGACGACGAAGAGCAGGACGATTCCTGGCACGACGGCCAGCTGTTGCCGAAGGGTGCGCATCACCGTTACCACGGGACACCGGCAACCACGCCGAGTTTCACGAGCGCCGCGGCCAGCGCGGCGATGAGGACGGCCCACCAGTCACGAGACATGTGCGTGGCTCCCGACGAAACAAGGTTCACACGAAAAAAGGCCCGGAAAGCGAATGCCTTCCGGGCCTCGAACTGATCACCGGAGTGAATGCGGATGGTTAGTGCTGATCGCTCCTTGTGGACGCAGCGCGATGGACCGGTAGGGCCCAGTTGGCAATTCGACAACACGCGCTGGTCAGGGGAAACGACATCGCACCGGAATATGGCGGATCGCCGAGCATGCTGTCAAGGCGACGCATCTCAACGACGCATCTCAACGCCCCACGACGAGGCTGACGCGCGCGGTGCGCGGCGCCGCTGGGTGCACGTGGATGTCGTTGATCCCGTCCGCCGGTTCACCGCGCAGACGCGACGCATAGTAGTAGTCGATGTCGCTGGCGTGGGCATCGAGCAGGTTGAAGACATCGAGCACCAGCCGAACGCTCTTGCCGACCTTGTAGCCGGCGTCGAGATTGACGATCCCCGTGGCCTTCGATCGCACCGAGGCATTCTCAATCAGCGGACGAGAACCGAAGTAGCGCAGCCGCGCGCTGCCGAACAGGCCATGGAGGCTGTCGACCGTCGCGCCGAACGACACGACGCTCTCGAGCGATCCCGGAATGTGATCGCCATGAGGATCCGCGTCGGTGAAATGGCTCCGCGACAGCGAGACGTCGCCGTCGAACACGAGCCACGGCACCGGATGGTAGTAGTTCGCCCACTCGACGCCGTACCGATGGCTGGGGCGCCCCGCCTCCGTCGTCCCCGCGTCGCCGGAGAACACGAGCTCGGACGCGAGCGAGAGCGACCAGAGCGAGAGGCTCGAATGCAGACGCGGAATCGCGACCGTACGGACTCCGACTTCGGCGCCCGTCGCGCGGACAAGTGGCGTGACCGGGCCCACGCGCTCACCGGTCGATGGATCGCGCGTGATGGTCGCGCCGCGCGCGTCGTTGCTGTGAAACCCGAAGCCGCCGTTCACGTACAGCTCAGTGCCATGGAACGGCCCGATGACGAGACCGCCCTTCGGGCTCACGAGCCCGGCCGTTGCGGCGCCGTTTTCAGGATCGCTGGCGTCGACGCGAAAACGATAACCGTCCGCGCGGACGCCGGCGAGCGTGCGCATCCACGGTGTCCACTCGACCTCGTTCTGCGCGTAGACGCCGCCGCTCGTCTCCATCACGGCATCCTGCCGCCGCGCATCGAGCCGCACCTTGATCTGGGTGTGATAGAGCCCGATGTTCGTGATGTCGTCGTTGCGGATCTGCGCGCCGAACGTGTTCTGGACGCTATGGCCACCCCACCGCTCCAGACGACGGTGGCTGATCTTCGCGCCGGTGATGAAGCGGTGATCGGCCTGTTCGAACTGATCGCCGTGAACCGGATCGTCCAAGAAGTACGTGAAGTTCGAGAACAGGTCGAGGTCGTAGCCGATGCCGTATGCCGTCACCTTGGTCGCGGAATTGCCGCGGCTCCGCTGCCATTCGAGCGACCCGCTGTAGCGGTATGTCTCGCCGCCGTCGCTGGGATCCAGCGCGCCGAAACGTCCGATCGCGCCGTGGTCGATCGCGCGCTGCGGGATCTGATCCGTGGAATTCCACTTTGCGCGGTATCCCATCCCGGTCAGCGAGAAGCCGTTTACCGCATCTCCGCGGCTGTAGCGCAGGAGCCCGTTGAACGTCTCGAAACGATCCGGCTCAACCCACGGTCCATCGTTGTGGCCGACCTCGAACGCGGCGAGCAGATGACCGGATCCGACCGTCGGCGACACCGCAACGAGCGCGCGGCCGAATGCATCCTCGCCGCTGCCGACGCTCACGATCGGCTTCTCGAGCGAGTTGGTGTAGCTGATGTTCGCGGCGCCGGCGGTCGCGAAGTCTCCCTGGTCGGCGAAGTACGGCCCCTTTGAATACTGCACGCCGCTGACAAGCTCCGTGATCAGGAAATTGAGATCCGAGTAGCCCTGGCCGTGCGCGTGCGTGGGCAGGTTCACCGGCATCCCCGCCACTGTCGTGGCGAAGTCGGTGCCGTGATCGAGGTTGAAGCCGCGCAGGTAGTACTGGTTGGCCTTTCCCTCGCCGCTGTGCTGGCTGATGATCACGCCCGGGACGGCCTCGAGCACCTCGCCGGCCCGCGCCATCGGCCTCGCGTCGAGTTGGTGCGCGGTGATCGCTCCCTGACTGGCCGACTGCGCGATGCCGACGAGGTTCTCCGCTGGCCGATCCGCGTCGGCGAGGTTGGTGAACGTCGCTTTCCCCGTCACGGTCACGTCGGCGTTGAGGGCGAGGTGAAGGGTGGCGTCGAGCTTGACGCCGGCGCCGGCCACAACCGCCACGGCGCGGCGCGCGGGCGCGAAGTTGATCAGCGTGAACGTGATCTGCGCGGCGCCTGGCGCCATGGCGTCGAAGATGTAGCGGCCGCGCGCGTCGGTGACGGTCAGCCGCGGGGACGCGGCGCCGCTACGCAGCTCGACCGTCACGCCCGGGAGCGCGCCACCTGTTTCGTCACGCACAGCGCCCGAGATCGAGGCCGACTGAGCGATCGCTGGACGCGCACACAGAACGCCGGCGGTACACGTCGCCAGCAGGAGAAGACGGACTCGAGTCACCAAAAGGAGTCTACGTGCGCGCCGGCCGATTGGACGTGCGGCAAGATGTCGCATGGAGTCGCGGCTTCATCGCCGCTACACTGAAGTGCCGTGACCGCTTCTCAACCCTGGTATCTCGGCGCGACCTCCGGCGCGACGTTGCCGTGGCTCGTCCGGATCCGATGGACGACCGCGTGCATCGAAGCGCTAGTCGTGCTGGTCCTGGTGCTGCTGCCCAGCATCGATCTGCCGCTCGATCAGATGAGCGGACGCGCAGGCGGCATGACGCCCGACCAAGCCGAACAGGTCGACGTACGGCAGGTCGTCGCGGAGATCTGCGCTCGCCTGCCAGCCGACCGAGCGGCGCGCCTCGAGATTCGCATCCATGGCGAGCTACCGTCGATAGAAGTGCCCCGCGCGGGGTTTCGACAGGTTGTCGCGTCGCTCGTGAAGAACGCCTTCGATGCCACCACCAGCACGGAGGCGGTGGCGATCGACGTCGCGCGCCATGGCGATGCCGTCCGCCTCATCGTCAGGGACGAAGGACGCGGCATGCCGGCCGATGTGCTGGGCCGGGCTGGCGAGCCGTTCTTCACGACGAAGGAACCGGGACGCGGGCTCGCCCTCGGGCTGTTCCTGGCGCGCCTGTTCGCCGAGCGCATCGGCGGCTCGCTTGGCGCAGCGGATTACGACGAGGCGATCACGTCCGCGGGAACCGAGAGCCCGGAGCTCGCGCTGGTGGACCTCCGGCTGCCCGGCGGATCCGGACTCGATCTGGTGCGGGAGCTGAAGCGGCTCGACGCCACCACGAACGTCGTGGTGCTGACCGGCTATGGCAGCATCGCCACCGCGCTCGACAGCGTCCGCGCCGGCGCGACGACGTATCTCACCAAACCGGTTGACGCGGACCACCGACATATCCCGTCCTGAGCGACGCCGCGCACGCGGGTATTCGGGACCTCGAACGGCACATCGAAACGGATCACGCCGGAGAAGCGATGCGCTACACAACGAGCCCAACATCGACAATCTCGAAACGCTGTTCCTGATGGCAACCGAGTTCTTGGTCTCTGCACTTGAGGGTTTCGCGGAAATCGTGAAGCTCGATCTCGACGACTTCTGCGAAGTCTCGAAGGGGGCACTCCAACAACTTGCGGATGCGCATCGGCCCCCAAAGGGAAATTGACCTGCCTGCCATTTTCGGGCGAGTGGAATAGAGGATGGAACTCGACGGGCTGTCCAAACGCCCGGCGAGCCTCTACCGATTGTCAGCCGAGGATTGAAAAGTTGGTTGCGGGGGCGGGATTTGAACCCGCGACCTTTGGGTTATGAGCCCATTGTTAGTGGCCACTGATCACGACCGGCGACAACAGATCCTCGGTTTTGCTGGGGTTTTTGCCACCAGTGGCCACCAGTGAGTTCCGCCAGATTCTACCGATTGTCACCCGATTGTCACCAAGTCCCCGTCGCGAGTTCAGTCGAAGCCATGACCAGTTGAGGGGCTCACGATACGGTTTGCCCCTTCGGCTCTGCAGAACCCAAAGACTCCCCCTTTATGAGACGGGTAATCCTGTCTCTGATCGCATCCTCGACGTCGAGCCTTGGACGGCCCACTACTTCCCGGGACCGCGCGCGAATTCTTTCTGCAATATCGGATTGATCGATCGACGCACCGAGGCCTGTCCGGATTGTAAACGGGGGATACACATCGCCACTGATGAGCGTTTTGACAATTGCATGATAATTCTTGAGATTCTCGAAGTCAGCTGCGTCAGCTGGTTGCCCCATTTCCTCGGCGATAAACTTCGCGTCCTGAACCCCTAAACGAAAGGCGATCATGGTAGCAGCGTTGCCAAAGATGGCTTGAGCGGTGCGATCCTCGACGCGACCAGCCGACACGTTGAAGGCGGAGAGCTGTCCAATGTGTTGATGCGCCAGAATCAGACTTACGCCGTACTTCCTTGCTTCGGCCAAGATGCTCTCGAAGCCACTCGCAGCAAAATTCTGAAACTCGTCGACATAAACGTAAAAAGACCTTCGCTCCTCCGGGGCCAGCGAGGCGCGAGCCATGCCGGCCCAGCGAAGCTTGCTCAGGATTATCATGCCCAAAAGGGCGGCGTTAAGTTCGCCGATCAGTGCGCTCGGCAGCTTGACGAGCAAGATCTTCTCGCGAGCCATGATGTCAGGAATGTTGATCGTCGACCGTGACTGCCCGAGAATGTTGCGCATGATCCGGTCGATGACAAACGTGTCGAACTTGCTCACGACGTAGAACAACTGCTCAGATGTTGTGTACGACCCGAGCTGATCGTACTGCTTCCAAAAGTCGCGCGCGAACTCGTCCTTGAGCCTCGGCACGATTGCTTTCCTGAAGTCCTTGTCATACAACGGCCGTGGCACCTCAATCAGCGTTCCCTCGCCTCCCATCGACTCATCCAGCATCGTTAGGATCAGATGCCTAAGGCTGTGTTCGAACACCGGGCCAGTGTGCTCAAAATAAAATAGCTTTCGAGTGATCGCTATCGTCTCCTGAACGACGAAGTCTCGATGGTGCGGATTGGCCGGATTAAACTCAAGCAGGTTCAATCCGAACGGATGTTCAGTGTCTGACGGATCAAGAAGAACGACGTCGTCGATGCGACTTTCCGGTACCCTCTTCAGCACCATTTCGACCAGGTCGCCATGCGGGTCGATGACGCATACACCCTTGCCGCGTTCCATGTCTTGCTCGATCATTCGGCGGAGGAGAGTCGATTTTCCGGTGCCAGTCTTCCCGATAACGTACGTGTGTTTCGCTCGCTCGCCTTCCGCTAGGCGGACAACGATTTGTTTTTGGGCTCCGGAATGAAATCCGAATCCGATCTCAAGGCCTTCTTCCGGCAGTACCGCAGCCGGCGCCGGCATTACGGCAAACAGCGTTCCCACAGCCCCTGACGAACCGTCCAGGGGCAGACGAAATAGTCGGCTCCCTTCGTATGGGTCAAAGAGAAATGGAACCCGGCCAAGGCCGGCGGGCGCCTCTCCACGGCTCCCGACTTCATCCGCCCAACAGGACTGAACTGCCGCAATGATTTCCTTGAACTGGGGAGATTCGAGAGAAGGAATTGTTATTTCATAGGAATCACTTCCCCACAAATCGTACCCAATCGTATTCAGTAGGAGCCGCGGTATTGGAACTTCGCTCACGACGAATGCGCGGATTTCACAACTCGGATGCAAACCGGCAGTATCACCGAGCATCCGCTGCATCGTCACGGCATCACTCAGTCGCAAGGACGGGTTGCGCTCGGTCCCTAGAAAGAACATCGCTCCGTCACCCACTCGCGGGCTCTCCGTTACCCGACGATAGGTGTCGAAGAAACTTGCCTCGGGGCCAGAAAGAGTCGTCGGATGAAGATGAACTGAAAGCATGCACGCCGACGCTTGTGATTGGAGCGAGTCCATGATCCGCGCCATCGAGCTGCTCGCGTCCAAGTGATGGATGCGCGGCATGTGGGCCTTATCGGCATAGGGCGGCGCGCCGAATTGAACGTTCCGAGACAGTTCAGCTACATACCTCACGGGAAAAGGAACAGCGGAGCCGGTGCCGGTGGCGTCCAATGCGTCTTCTCGGAGCTGAAAGAGGTACGCATCACGAAGTGTTACGCGCATTAGGTTAGCCAGATCACGCCGAAAGCTGTCTGCAGTCCTCCTAGAGTCAGCTCGATCGCCGGATTTCGCTGCGCCGACGATCTCGATCTCCAGATCCTTCAGATTGCCCCCAGGATTCGGGAGACTCAGGTACCTCAATGTCAACGCGAGATCCTGGTTACCTCTGGATGCCAGCGTCGAAATCAATCGAATCTGTTTCTCCAGGCCCTCTCGGTGAACTCGGGCTGACTTCAGCTTCATCACGAACACAGACGTGAACGCTGCTGCATCGCTGGATGGTGCGACCGTTCGAATAGCCAGCTTAGTTGGATCGAAATTGACAATCACACTTGGGTCGACCAGCGGTCGCAAAGCATCCATCGCTCGTCGATAGGCGTCCAAGACCGCCGTCACCGAATCAAGCGCCTCCCCTCTGAGGCCGGGATCCGAAACCAGCGTCGCCAATGTCGTTTGTGCTCGATGCAGCAGAGCAAAGCGCTTGTCCCCGAGCCTAGCCAGCGAGGCCGGCGTCGGAAGGCAGTCCAGCTTCGCGCGCAACCAGTCGCCGCTTCGCCAGTTCAGGCCACCCAGCAATTCAAAGATCTTTGACTTCAGGGTCTCAGGTGAATCTGGCTGCCCCGCCAATCGGAGGAGTTCAGACTGCTCCGCTTCCACGAGCGAGCGCGCTGCGCCGTCGGTCTCAGCTCCCGCGACGCGCCGGCCAAGATCGATCAAACGAGCGAATCGGTCGGCATCAAGTAGAGGCAGGAGGGCTACAAGTTCCGATGACAGCGGAACTGGAAGGGGCGATGGCTGGTGTTGGTACTGCGCATAGCCTCCCACTGGAAGGTCCACGACCACCACGGCCTCTTCATTCG
>Ga0209515_10005396_pt1 | contig 16562 bp, 11 predicted proteins | sample Subgroupgradi54m_FD_187454 | JGI IMG/M metagenome (GOLD analysis project Ga0209515, IMG submission 187454) | Subsurface groundwater microbial communities from S. Glens Falls, New York, USA - GMW60B uncontaminated upgradient, 5.4 m (SPAdes)... ...
GCGAGCCGAGGTCGCCGATGATCTCGCCCATGACCGACTCGGGCGTGATCACCTCCACCAGCATGATGGGCTCCAGGAGTGCCGGGCGACCCTTCAGGACGCCCTGCTTGAACGCTTCGATGGCCGCGATCTTGAACGCGATCTCGGAGGAGTCCACGTCGTGGTACGAGCCGTCGTACACGGTGACGGTCACGTCGACGACCGGGTAGCCCGCCATGGGGCCGGTCTTGGCAGCCTCCATCACGCCGTCCTCGATGGCGGGGATGAACTCCTTGGGAATCTTGCCGCCCACAACCTTGCTGATAAAGGTGACGCCGCTCTTGGGCGGGGCCGGCTCGAGCTTGATGACGACGTGGCCGTACTGGCCGCGGCCGCCGGACTGCTTGACGTGCTTGTACTCCAGCTTCTCTACCGGCTGCGTGATCGTTTCCTTGTAGGCGACCTGCGGCTTGCCGGAGAGCACCTCGACGTTGAACTCGCGGCGCATCCGGTCGATGAGGATCTCCAGATGCAGCTCGCCCATCCCCTCCATGAGCGTCTGTCCAGTTTCCTGGTCGTAGTGGACGCGGAAGGTCGGATCCTCGTCCTGGAGCAGGCCGAGTGCCGTGCTCAGCCTGTCCTGCTCGGCCTTCGTCTTCGCCTCGATGAACATGGAAACGACCGGCTCAGGAAACTGGATGCGTTCGAAGATGAGCGGGTAGTCCTCCTGGCAGAGGGTGTCGCCCGTCGTGATGTCCTTGAGCCCGACCGCCGCCGCAATGTCGCCGGCCTTGATCTCCTCGATGATCTCCTGCTTGTTGGCGTGCATCCGCATGAGCTTGCTGACCCGTTCCTTGCGGCGCTTCGTGGCGTTGAAGACCGTGTCGCCCGCCCGGAGCACGCCGGAGTACACGCGGAGGAAGTAGAGCTTGCCCACAAACTGGTCGCGCGCGATCTTAAAGGCGAGGGCGGCGAAAGGCCCCTGCTCATCGGGCGTGCAGGTCACGGGTTCGTCCGTGTGCAGGCTGTGGGCCGCCGCCACCGGCACGTCCAGCGGCGAGGGAAGATAGTCGCAGATGGCATCGAGCAGTGGCTGGACGCCGATGTTGCGGAACGAGGCGCCGCACAGCACCGGCACCAGGCCGTGCTTGATCGTGGCGGTGCGGAGGCCGGCGCGCAGCTCCTCGTCACTTGGCTGCTGGTCGTGGATGTACTTGTCCATCAGCGTATCGTCGAACTCCGACACCGCTTCGAGGAGGTCGTGGCGGAACCGTGCTGCCTTCTCTTTGAGCTCCGCGGGGATCTCGCCGATTTCCGGTATCTCGGCGGGGTTGGCGGAATCGAACTTGACGCTCTTCATCGTCATCAGGTCCACGACGCCGACGAAGGTCTCTTCGACGCCCCACGGAATCTGAATGGGAGCTGCCTTGGCGCCCAGCCGCTCGCGGATCTCCTGGACCACGGCGTAGAAGTCGGCGCCGGTCCGGTCGAGCTTGTTGATGAACGCGAGCCGCGGGACGCTGTACTTGTCCGCCTGGCGCCAGACCGTTTCCGACTGGGGCTCGACGCCGCCGACGGCGCAGAAGACGACCACGCAGCCGTCGAGCACCTTCAGGCTCCGCTCGACCTCTGCGGTGAAGTCGACATGACCGGGGGTGTCGATGAGATTGAAGCGGTATTTCCGCCAGAAACAGGTCGTGGTGGCCGAGGTGATCGTAATGCCCCGCTCCCGCTCCTGGACCATCCAGTCGAGCGTCGTGGTTCCTTCATCGATGTCACCGATCTTGTGGATGCGGCCGGTGTAGAACAGGATCCGCTCCGAGGTCGTGGTCTTCCCGGCGTCGATATGGGCGACGACTCCGAAGTTTCGGGTATACGTCAACCGCTCAACGGCTTCTTGATGGAGTTGTTGGGTGTCTGTCGTCATCGTCAGTGGCCCAGTGGCCCAGTGGCGAAGTGGCAACGTGGAAGGAGCGACCGTCGGCCACTCAGCCACTTTGCCACTTTGCCACCATTTGTTGTTACCATCGATAATGCGCAAACGCGCGGTTCGCCTCGGCCATCTTGTGCGTCTCTTCACGCTTGCGGACCGCCGAGCCCTCGCCCTTGTAGGCGCTCAGCAGCTCATCCGCAAGTCGCTTGGCCATCGGCGCGCCCTTGCGTGAACGCGCCGCGAGGCGCAGCCAGCGGATGGCGAGCGACATCCCGCGGTCGTGCCGGACCTCGATCGGGATTTGGTAGGTCGCGCCACCCACCCGGCGGGCCTTGAGCTCCATGTGAGGGCGGACGTTCTCAATCGCCTTGTGGAACATCGTCAGGACGTCGTTCACCGATATCGTCTTCTTGATGAGGTCAAACGCGTCGTAGACCACCCGCTCCGACACGGATTTCTTGCCGTCCAGCATGAGCATGTTGATCATCTTCTGGACGAGCCGATTATTATACCGCGCATCCGGTAGTGTGTCTCCTCTGGCTGAACGTCGTCGTCTGCTCATGGGCGGGTTATGCGGCTTTGGCGGCCGGTGATGGTTTCGGAGCGGCCGCTGCAGGTTTGGCGCTACCTCCCTGCGGTGACTTGGCACCGTACTTGGAGCGGGACTTGCGCCGCTGGTTGACGCCCGAGGCGTCCAAGCTTCCTCGGACGATATGGTAGCGCACACCCGGCAGGTCTTTAACGCGGCCGCCGCGCACGAGCACGATCGAGTGCTCCTGCAAGTTGTGTCCTTCGCCGGGGATGTAGGCTGTCACCTCGATCCGCGTCGTCAGGCGGACGCGGGCGATCTTCCGCAGCGCCGAGTTGGGTTTTTTCGGCGTCATCGTTCTGACTTGGACGCACACACCGCGCCGCTGGGGCGAGGCCTTAAGCGCCGGCGCCTTGGTCTTCTTGCGCAGGGCGCGCCGACCGAACCGGATGAGTTGGCTCACCGTCGGCATCAAGACCACCCAAGACGAATTGGGAATGCGGAATGCGGAATGCGGAATGCGGATTTAAATTGCTCCGTCTCGCCATTCCCCATTCCCCATTCCTCATTCCGCATTCTCATGTTGTTTCCCCATTCGTGGCGGCTCCATCGGCTTCGCCCGCGTCGTCCTCGGATTGTGGCTTGAGCGGAAGTACCTCCGGCGCGATCTTCTGCATTTCTCCGATCCGGTTTGCGGAGAAGCCCGTGCCGGCGGGGATCAAGTGGCCCATGATCACGTTCTCTTTCAGCCCCACGAGCCCATCGCGCTTGCCGCTCGTGGCCGCCTCGGTGAGGACGCGAGTCGTTTCCTGGAAGCTCGCCGCGGCGATAAAGCTCTCGGTCGAGAGACTGGCCTTCGTGATACCAAGGAGGATTGGCGTGCCCTGCGCCGGCTTGCCGTCCTTCTCCTGGACCCGCTCGTTCTCCTGGGCGAACTTTGCTTTGTCGATCTGCATGCCGATGAGGAACTCGGTGTCGCCTGGCTCATCGATGCGGATCTTGCGCAGCATCTGGCGGACGATCACTTCGACATGCTTGTCATTGATCTTCACGCCCTGGGACCGGTAGACTTCCTGGATTTCGTTCACGAGGTACTCCTGCAGCCCACGCTCACCGATGACCCGCAGGATGTCCTGCGGCACGATGGGCCCATCAGTCAGGGGTGCCCCGCTCTGGACGTAGTCGCCTTTGTAGACGTTGAGGTGCTTGCCGTGCGGGATGAGGTACTCCTTCGTCATGCCGGAGGCGCTCTTGATGATGATGCGGCGCTGGCCCTTCTTCGCGGTGCCGAAGTCCACGATGCCGTCGATTTCGGCGATGATGGCCGGGTCCTTCGGGCGGCGCGCCTCGAAGAGCTCCGCGATGCGGGGGAGCCCTCCGGTGATATCTTTTGTCTGGCTGATCTTCCGCGCGGTCTTGGCGACCATGTCGCCGGTTTTCAGCGTCTGGCCTTCCTTGACCAGGACGTGGGCACCGATCGGCAGGCCGTAGGCCGCGAGCATTTCACCCTTCTCCGTTTCAATGACGACCTGCGGGCGGTAGTCCCCTTTGTGCTCGACGATGATGCGGTTGGTGAGGCCGGTGGCCTCGTCCATTTCCTCCCGCATCGTGATGCCGGACCGGACGTCCTCGAAGCGGACGAGCCCGCTGTACTCCGTGAGGATCGGTGTGGTGTAGGGATCCCACCGGACGAGCAGCTCGTCCTTGGCGACCGGTTCCCCGTCACCCTTCGCGAGGACCGCACCCTGCGGGATGCGGTGCCGCTCAAGCTCCCGGCCCTCCGGGTCGATGAGCGAGAGCTCGCCGTTGCGGTTGAGCACGAGCAGCTCCTCGGGCTTGGTCTTCACGGTCTTGAGGTTGTGGAACTTCACGGTGCCCTTGTGCTTGGTCTGGATCTGCGACTGCTCGACCACGCGGTGGGCGGTGCCGCCGATGTGGAAGGTCCGCATGGTCAATTGGGTGCCCGGCTCACCGATGGACTGGGCGGCGATGATGCCGACCGCCTCGCCGAGCTCCGCGACCCAGCCGGTCGCCAGATTGCGGCCGTAGCACTTGGCGCACGTGCCCCGTTCGGCCTCGCAGGTGAGGACGCTGCGGATGCGGATCTTCTCGATGCCCGCCTGCTCGATGCGGTCGGCGACGTCCTCGGTGATCTCCTCGCCCGCCTTGACGAGCACCTCGTCGCTCACCACGTCCACGATGTTGTCGAGGGCGACGCGGCCGATGATGCGCTCCTTGAGCGCGACGATGTCCTCATCATCCCCCTCGCGGATGGGCGTCATGAGAATGCCGTTGAGGGTGCCGCAGTCGACCTGGGTGATGATGACCTCCTGTGCCACGTCCACGAGGCGCCGTGTGAGGTAGCCGGAGTCGGCGGTCTTCAGCGCGGTGTCCGCCAACCCCTTGCGCGCGCCGTGGGTCGAGATGAAATATTCGTGGACGGTGAGGCCCTCCCGGAAGTTCGCCTTGATGGGACTTTCAATGATGTCGCCGGAGGGCTTGGCCATGAGACCACGCATGCCGGCCAGCTGCCGGACCTGCTGCTCCGACCCGCGAGCACCCGAATCGGCCATCATGAAGAGCGGATTGAAGGCGTCGAAGTTCGCCATGACGTGGTCGGAGACCTCCTCCGTTGTGCGCATCCAGATATCGATGATCTTGTTGGAGCGCTCGCCTTCCGTGATGAGCCCACGGCGGTACTGGCTCTCCACCTGCTCCACTTCTTTGTCGGCCCGCGCGAGAATCTTGTCCTTGTCCGGCGGGACGACGAGGTCGGTGATGCCAATCGACATGCCGGCGAGGGTAGCCCACTCGAACCCCAGCGTCTTGAGCGCATCGAGCAAATTGACCGTGCGGGCGTGGCCGCAGACCCGGTAGACCTTGCTGATGAGGTTGCTCAGCCGTCCCTTGTCGATGAGCTCGTTCACGAATCGGACCTCTTCCGGCAGCACCAGGTTGAAGAGGACCCGCCCCGGAGTCGTCTCAATAATCTGTCCCTCCCAGCGGAGCTTGATCTGCGCGTGCAGGGCCGCCTGCTCGTCCTGATAAGCCAGCACGGCCTCCTCCAGGTCGCTGAAGATCAGCCCCTGGCCCTTGAGGTTCTCGCGCGACTTCGTGAGGTAGTAACAGCCGAGGATGATGTCCTGCGTTGGGGTCACGATCGGTTTACCGCTGGCCGGCGAGAAGAGGTTGTTGGAGGCCAGCATCAGGATGCGCGCTTCCAGCTGCGCCTCGATGGAGAGCGGCACGTGGACGGCCATCTGATCGCCGTCAAAGTCGGCGTTGAACGCGGTGCAGACCAGCGGATGGACGCGGATGGCCTTCCCTTCGATGAGCAGCGGCTGGAACGCCTGAATGCCGAGTCGGTGCAGCGTGGGCGCACGATTGAGCAGGACGGGGTGATCCTTGATGACCTCATCGAGGATGTCCCACACTTCGGTACGCTCCTTTTCGACCATCCGCTTGGCGGTCTTGATGGTCTGCGCGAAGCCCTGCTCACGGAATTTCCGGATGATGAAGGGCTCGAAGAGCTCGAGCGCCATCTTCTTCGGCAGGCCGCACTGGTGCAGCTTCAACTCCGGCCCGATGACGATCACGGAGCGGCCGGAGTAGTCCACGCGCTTGCCGAGGAGGTTCTGGCGAAACCGTCCCTGCTTGCCCTTGAGCATATCGGCGAGCGATTTCAGCGGCCGATTCATGGGACCGAGGACGGGCCGACCGTGACGGCCGTTGTCGAAGAGCGCGTCCACGGCTTCCTGGAGCATCCGCTTCTCGTTGCGGATGATGATCTCCGGCGCCTTGAGCTCGATGAGCTTCTTCAGCCGGTTGTTGCGGTTGATGACCCGCCGGTAGAGGTCGTTGAGGTCCGACGTGGCGAAGCGTCCGCCATCGAGCGGGACGAGTGGGCGCAGGTCGGGCGGGATCACGGGGATGGTCTTGAGGATCATCCACTCCGGTCGGTTGCCGCTCTTGCGGAATGCCTCGATGATGCGCAGGTTCCGGGCGATGCGCTTCTGCGTCTGCTCGACCTTTTGCTTCTGGAGCTCCTTGTGAAGGAGGCGCGCCATATGGCCAAGGTCGATGGTCGCGAGCAGGTCGTGAACCGCCTCAGCGCCCATCTTGGCGGTGAAGGTCTTGCCGTAGGTCTTCAGGGCTTCCTGGTAGCGGTCCTCGGTGAGGATCTCGCGCACTTTCAGGGGGGTGCTGCCGGGGTTGGTCACCACGGACGCCTCGTAGTAGAGTACCCGTTCCAGCTCCCGCATCGTCATGTCCAGGAGGGCGCCCATACGGGAAGGCACGCTCTTGAAGAACCAGATGTGGGAGACCGGGGCGGCGAGTTCGATATGTCCCATCCGCTCGCGGCGGACCTTCGAGTGGGTCACCTCAACGCCACAGCGGTCGCACGTGATGCCCTTGTGCTTGACCTTGCGATACTTGCCGCAGTTGCACTCGAAGTCCTTGGTCGGGCCGAAGATACGCTCACAGAAGAGGCCGTCCTTTTCCGGTTTGAGGGTGCGGTAGTTGATCGTTTCTGGCTTCTTCACCTCGCCCTTCGACCAGCCTCGGATGACCTCGGGCGACGCCACCCGGATGGTGATGGCGTCGAACACATTGACGTCGTCAAACATGAGGGTTGGCGTGGGGGTGCTCATCCCACCACCTGCGCCACACGACGGCTCGTCGGACAAGTATACGCAGCCGCCGTGACTGACGAACAGTACATTGCATTGGTTTCAGACATGGCCATCACCCTCATCCCCGTGTTCGGCATTGTCAGGACTTGCCTTCGGCAAGCCAGCGTAGGTGGGATCATCGTTTGCTCTTCACCGGTTCCTTTGCTGGCTTCTCCCCGCCGTCGAGCGCATTGGCGGTCGAGAGCCCAAGCGCCATGGCGGGGTTCTCCAGCTCGCGCTTGACGAGCTTCTCGAAGAGCTCCTCGCCGCTGACGATGTGCTCCTTGCGCTCGAGCCGGACGTCCAGGGAGAGCCCCTGGAGCTCCTTCACGAGGACGTTGAACGATTCCGGCACGGACGGCGCCAGGGCATGTTCGCCCTTGACCACCGCTTCGTAGACCCGCGTGCGGCCGACCACATCATCGCTCTTGACGGTGAGCAGCTCCTGCAGCGTGTAGGCGGCGCCGTACGCCTCCAGCGCCCACACCTCCATCTCGCCGAAGCGCTGGCCGCCGAACTGCGCCTTGCCGCCCAGCGGCTGCTGCGTGACCAGCGAGTAGGGCCCGATGGAGCGGGCGTGGATCTTGTCATCCACCAGGTGGACGAGCTTGATCATGTGGAGGTAGCCGACCACCGAGTCCTGGTCGAACGGCACGCCGGTGAAGCCGTCGCGCAGCCGGATCTTGCCCCGGGTCGGCAGCTTCGCCTTCTTCAACTGGTCGAAGATCTCCTCTTCGGTGGCGCCGTTGAAGACGGGGCTGACGGCATGGAACCCCAGGAGCTTGGCCGCCCAAGCGAGGTGTGTTTCCAACAGCTGGCCGACGTTCATACGAGAAGGCACGCCTAGCGGGTTCAGGACCACTTCCACCGGGGTCCCATCCGGGAGGAACGGCAGGTCGGATTCTGGAAGAATCTTGGCGATGACGCCCTTGTTGCCGTGGCGCCCGGCCATCTTGTCGCCGACCTGGACCTTGCGCTTGGAGGCGACCTGGACGACCACGCGCTTCAGGACGCCGGGCGGCAGTTCATCTCCGCGCTTGATCTTGTCGATCTCGAGGTCCTCTTCGGAGCGCAACTCGCGGATGGATTCGTCAAAGAAGTCGGCGACCCGGCGGATCTCCGCCTCAAGGCCGGGTTTGTCATGCAGCTTGACGTCGGAGAAGTCGCAGCGGGTGAGCTTCTTCACGTCGCTCATCTTGATGGTGCGGCCGGATTCGATGAGCGTGTCGCCCGTATCGAGCTCTGAAAGCGGGGCCGCGAGCTTCTTGCCCTCCAGGAGCTTCACGAGCTTCTCGAGCCGTTCCGCCACCAGCTTGCCGATCAGGCCGCTGTACCTCTCGCGGATGGCTTCGATCTGCTCCTGTTCCTGCTGCTGCTCGGCTTTCGTCTTGGCCCGGGCGCTCTTGCGGGTGAGGATTTTCACATCGATGACGATGCCCTCGACGCCGGCGGGGACGCGCAGACTCGTATCCCGGACGTCCTCCGCCTTCTCGCCGAAGATGGCGCGCAGGAGCTTCTCCTCGGGCGTGAGCTCGGTTTCGCTCTTCGGGGTGACCTTGCCGACGAGGATGCTGCGCGGGAGGACCTCGGCGCCGAGGCGCACGATGCCCTGCTCGTCGAGGTCCTTGAGCGCCTCCTCGCCGATGTTCGGGATGTCCCGCGTGATCTCCTCGTTGCCGAGGCGTGTCTCGCGGGCCTCCACCTCAAACTCCTCGATGTGGATCGAGGTGAAGGTGTCCTCCTTCACGAGTTTTTCGCTGATGAGGATGGCGTCTTCGAAGTTGTAGCCGCGCCACGGCATGAAGGCGACCAGCACGTCGCGGCCCAGCGCCAGCTCCCCTTCGCTCGTCGCCGGGCCATCCGCGATCGTCTGCCCCGCCTTCACTTTCTGCCCCGGCTCCACGATTGGCTGCTGGTTGAGGCAGGTGTTGGCGTTGGAGCGCTGGAACTTTTTCAGCTCATAGGTGTGGCGGCCGATGACGATGCGCCGGGCATCGGCATGGCTCACGACGCCGTCTTCCTTGGCCACGATGCACGCCCCGGAGTCCACCGCCACGCGGTGCTCGATGCCGGTCCGGACCAGCGGCACGTAGGTCGCCATGAGCGGCACCGCCTGGCGCTGCATGTTGGAGCCCATGAGCGCGCGGTTGGCGTCATCGTGCTCGAGGAACGGGATGAGTGCTGCCGCGATGCTGACCGTCTGGTTAGGCGAGACGTCCATGTATTCGATCTGGGACGGGGAGAGCCGCACGATGTTGCCGTGGTGACGGCAGCTGATGGACTCTTCCACGAAGCGGTTGGCCTTGGTGAGCGGACTGCTCGCCTGGGCGATGGCGTGCCGGTCCTCGATATCGGCGGTGAGGTAGTCGATGTGGTTGGTGACAACCCCGCCCGCGACTTTCCGGTAGGGCGTTTCGATGAAGCCATGCTCATTGATGCGGGCGAACACGGTCAAGCTGGAGATGAGGCCGATGTTGGGGCCTTCCGGGGTCTCGATGGGGCAGATACGACCGTAGTGGGAGGGATGCACGTCGCGGACTTCGAAGCCGGCGCGCTCTCTCGAGAGGCCGCCGGGGCCGAGTGCTGAGAGGCGCCGCTTATGCGTGAGCTCGGCGAGCGGGTTCGTCTGGTCCATGAACTGAGACAGCTGCGAGCGCGCGAAGAAGTCCCGCACAACGGAGGCGACCAGCTTGAAGTTGACGAGCGTATGCGGCATGACCTTCTCGAGATCGTAGACCGCCATGCGCTCCCGGATGGTCCGTTCCAGCCGCTCCAGCCCAACGCGGAACTGGTGGTAGACCAACTCGCCGACCGAGCGTACCCGCCGGTTGCCGAGGTGGTCGATGTCGTCGATCTCTCCCTCGCCTCGGCGCAGCCCGAGGAGATAGCGGATAACCTCCACCACCGTCTGCCCGCTCAAGAGGCGTGAGTGGAGCGGCTCGTTCATGCCGAGCTTGCGGTTCAAGACGAAGCGACCGACGCTGCCCAGGTCGTAGCGGCGTGGGTCGAGGAAGAGGCGTTGGATCAGCGTCTCGGCCGAGGGCAGGTTCACGAGGTCGCCGGGCCGGAGGCGCCGGAAGATGTCGAGGAGCGCTTCGGAGCGGCTCGTCGTGTGGTCTTTTTCGAGCGTCTTGAGGATTTCGGCGGGTGCCTCGCTGACCAGCTTGAGCTCTCGCTTGCCGCTCTGCCAGATGGTGTCGAGCCACTCGTCGGCGATCTTGGTCCCTGCCCGGAGGACGACGCGGCCCGTCGAGCCGTCCGCGATCCGCTCGCCCAGGAAGCTACCGATCAGCGACTTGAGGTCTTCGGGCTTGCTGAAGCTTACCGTCTCTGTTTTCCCAAAGGCGTTGAGAATGTCCTCATCGGTGGAGAGGCCAAGGGCGCGGAGGAGGATGGTGCCGACCATCTTGCGCCGGCGGTCGATGGATACGTGGAAGACGTCCGCCGTGTCGAAGTCCAGCTCCACCCAGGCACCCCGGTACGGAATGATGCGTGCGGAGAAGAGCCGCTTGCCCGTGGGGTGCACGGTGACCTCGCAGGTGACGCCCGGGGAGCGGTGGAGCTGGCTCACGACCACCCGCTCGTCACCGTTGATCACGAACGTGCCGACGTCGGTCATGAGGGGGATCTCGCCGAAGTAGACCTCCTGTTCTTTTGTCTCTTTGGGGCCAACGAGCCGAAGCTTGACTTTGAGGGGTGCGGCGTACGAGAGCCCGTTGCGGAGGCACTCGTTGACCGTGTACTTGGGCTTGCCGAGAGTGTAGTGGAGATAGTCCAGCCGGTAGGTCTTGTCCGGGCTCTCGATGGGGAACGTTTCGAGGAAGGCCGCCTGCAGCCCCACGTTCTGCCGCTTCTGCTTCTGGGTCTCCAGTTGGAGAAAGTCCCAGTAGGACCGTGTCTGGACCTCAACGAGGTCCGGGGCGGCTAGCCCTTCAGTGAGTTTGGCAAAGCTGACGACTTTCGACATGGACATGGAGGGTTCCCCCGGCCCGCGGATTATTTCAACTCGACCTTGGCTCCCGCTGCCTCAAGCTTCTTCTTAATTTCCTCCGCCTCTTCCTTCTTGACGCCGGTCTTGACCGGTTTTGGCGCCGACTCGACCAGGTCCTTGGCCTCCTTCAGGCCCAGGCTGGTGACGGTGCGGATTTCCTTGATGACCTGGATCTTGCTCGTGCCGGCGTTGGTGAGGATGACGTCGAAGATGGTCGGCTCCTCCGCTGCCGCGACGCCACTCGCTCCGCCGCCCGCTGCCGGGCCCGCGGCCACCGCCACCGGGGCAATAGTGATGCCGAACGTGTCGCGCATCGCCTTGGCGTAACTGGCCAGCTCAATCGCCGTCATCCCTTCCGTGAGCTTCAGCGCGTCCTCGACCCGCTTCGTCAGCTGATCGGTCATTGTTCTTCCTCCTTAGCTACGTGGTCCATGGTCCACAGTCTCCGCTAAAGGCGGACCCGCCTCCGGCGGGGACAGTCTACCGTCCACAGAGAGACCAGAGGATCTGCTGTGGAGGATGGTCTGTGGACCGTGGACGAACGGTTGCGTTCCCTGCATCCTCATGGTCTCTGCTGTTCTGATGATGCTGGTGATGCTGGCGCACTCGGGGTCGTTGGAGCCTGTTGCGTAGCTGCGGCCTGCTCCGCCAGCCAGGCGATGTCCCCAAGCAGCCGTTCCAAGGTGAAGATGACATCCGCAATGGGCGATTCAATGGTGGCGACCACCTGGGCCAGTAGGACCGGCTTCGGCGGTAGCTGTGCCAGCTGTTCCACCCGGCTCGCGTCCAGGAGCTGGCCATCCACGATGGCGCCGCGAACCGTGAGCTGCTCCTCATGCGCTTTGCGGAACTCGATGAGCAGCTTAGCGGTGGCGGGCACATCCGCGTCAGCGAGCACGATCCCGACGGAGCCCTGCAGCAGCTCGGAAAGGCCGGCGACGTTCAGGCCGACGACCGCTCGCTGGCCGAGCGTACGCTTCACCACGAGCAGGTGCGCGTTGGAGCCGAGGAGCTGGCGGCGCAGCATATCGGCGTCCGGTGCCGCCAAGCGATTGATGGTCGTGATGAAGAAGTTCGGGCTCCCGGAGAGCTGGTCGGTAATCTCCCGGATGCTCCCTTCCTTGACCATGCGGCCGACTTTCGCCATGGTTAGGCTTTCTGCCCGGTGTCGGCTTCGAGCCCGTCCGTCTTGAGCGGAATGCCCGGGCTCATGGTGCTCGAGAGGACCAGGCGCTTGACCATGCGGCCTTTGACCGAGGAGGGACGCGCCCGGATGATGGCATCTACCGCCGCCTGACCGTTCTCAACGAGCTGCTGCGGCTGGAAGGAGATCCGGCCGATGACGAAGTGGATGTTGGAGAGCTTATCCATCTTGAACTCCACTTTGCCCAGCTTGACCTCTTTCACCGCCTTCGCGACGTCATCCGTCACGGTTCCCGCTTTCGGGCTGGGCATCAACCCGCGCGGGCCGAGGATTTTCCCCAGGCGGGACACATCCCGCATGAGGTCCGGCGTGGCAACGGCGACGTCAAAGTCCAACCAGCCATCTTGAATCTTCTGGATCAGCTCCGGTCCTCCGACGACGTCGGCGCCGGCTTCCTTGGCCTGCAACTCCTTTTCCCCCTTGCAGAAGACGACGACCCGGCGGATTTTGCCCGTCCCGTGCGGGAGCGTGACCGTGCCCCGGACGATTTGATCGGTCTTCTTCGGGTCGATGTTCAGCGAGACCGAAAGCTGCACCGCCTCGTTGAACTTCGCCGGCGGAAGCTCCTTCAACAGCGACACCGCTCTCTCCATCGCGTAGGGCGTGTTCCGGTCGACTCTTGACACCGCTTGGGTAAAGCGTTTGCTCGGCATTTTAAAGTGGCGAAGTGGCGAAGTGGCGAAGTGACCGAGCCTGGGCTTTCCACTTTGCCACTGGGCCACTGGGCCACTTCATGGCTGGTCTACAATATCGATGCCCATGCTGCGGGCCGTACCTTCGACCATTCGGGTCGCCGCCTCAAGATCGTGGGAGTTCAGGTCCTGGACCTTCTGCTTCACGATGTCCACGACCTGCGTTTTCGTGACTCGGCCGACCTTCTCACGGGGCGGCGTACCCGACGCCTTGGCGATCCCGGCCGCCTGCTTGAGCAGGACCGACACCGGCGGGCTCTTGACGACGAAGGTGAACGAGCGATCCTCATAGACGGTAATGACCGCGGGCAGCACGAGCCCGTCCCGGCCCTTCGTTTCCTCGTTGAATCTCTTGCAGAACTCCATGATGTTGACGCCATGCTGGCCGAGGGCGGGTCCGACCGGCGGGGCGGGGTTCGCCGCCCCTGCCGGGCAGTAGAGCTTCAGCGTTGTTTTAACTTTCCTAACGGCCATTGTCTCAGTGGCTTAGTGGCGAAGTGGCAAGGTGGCAACGTGTGTTTTTCGGCCACTTAGCCACGTTGCCACTCACAGGCGCTCGACCTGCCAGAATTCCAGCTCAACGGGCGTCTGCCGCCCGAAGATAGACACCAGCACTTTCAGCTTGCCGCGGACCGTATTGACCTCTTCGATGGCCCCGCTGAAGTTCGTGAACGGGCCCTCAATCACGCGCACCCCTTCGCCTCTCTGGAAGGTCACCCGCGGCGTGGGCTTGTCCTTGCGCTCCTCCGTCTGCCGGAGGATTTCGGCCACCTCGTCCTCCGAGAGCGATACCGGCCGGCGCCCCGCGCCGATGAAGCCAGTGATCCCCTGCGTGGTCCGGACGAGGTGCCAACTCTCGTCCGTCATCTCCATTTCAACGAGCAGGTAGCCCGGGAAAAACTTCCGCTCTGAGATCCGCTTTTTGCCGCCGCGAACCTCCGTGACCCGCTCCGTGGGGACAAGCACGCTGTTGATCTTATCCCCGGCGAGCCCTTGCTGGATCTTCCCTTCCAGGGCCGTCTTGACCTTCATCTCCTGGCCGGTCTGCGTATGGATGACGTACCAGTGCTTTTGGCCTGCCTGCGCCTGCCTGCCGGCAGGCAGGCCGCGCTCCCCTATTGGCGATTCCGGCGCGGCAGGCAGGCCGGCCTGCTGCTGGACGGGCTGGTCGCTCACCGCCGCGCCCTCCCAATGCTCGCCCGCGTTGGCGGGTGAGCATTGATGCCGAGCGCGGCCGGAATCAGACAGGTCGCGCGAGGCACTACCGCCATACCGACAGGAACTGATAAATACGATAAATACATTGTTTCTGTTGTGTCATTCGGGAATGCGGGCAACTCACCGCAAGAGCAGCCGGGCGGCTTGTGACAGGATGAAATCGCACACGCCGATGAAGCTGGCGAGCAGCAGGACGCCGACGAACACCACGAGTGCCGAGCCGATGAGCTCGTCCCGGGTCGGCCAGGACACCTGCTTCAGCTCCTTACTGACATCGAGGGTAAAGCTTGAAACACGGGAGAACAAGTTCGCCATTTACGACCACGCCTGCCGCTGTGCAAAGTTGGTGCCTCGCGCGGCCTGATTGATCCCGGCCGCGCTTGGCATCAACGTTGGCTCGCCGGCGCTCAGCTTGGTGCCTCGCCGGGCCTTACTGATTCCGGCCCAGCTCGGCATCAACGCTCGCGCGCCAACGCGCGCGAGCGTTGGCAGGAGCGGCAGGAATCGAACCTGCAGTTCCGGTTTTGGAGACCGGTGGTTTACCATTAACCGACGCTCCTCCGCCTGCAGGTTGCCTGAAGGACCATCCATGCTTACTTTGTCTCTTTATGCGTGGTGTGCCGACGGCACCACTTGCAGTACCGTCGTAGCTCTAGCCGGTCGGGGACGTTCTTCTTGTTCTTGCTCGTGTGGTAATTGCGTCGCTGGCAGTCGGCGCAGGCCAGCGTGGCTTGTTCTTGCGGCATCATTCAAGTGCGGAGTGCGGAATGGGGAATGGGGAGTGGACTCTATTCCGCATTCCGAACTCCGAATTCCGCATTTACTTGATAATCTCCGTAACCACGCCCGCCCCCACGGTCTTGCCCCCCTCCCGGATCGCGAAGCGCTGCTCCGTCTCCAGGGCCACCGGCTGGAGGAGCTCGATGGTGACGGCGAGGTTGTCCCCGGGCATGACCATCTCGGTGCCCGCGGGGAGCTCCACGTTGCCGGTCACGTCGGTCGTCCGGAAGTAGAACTGCGGCCGGTAGCCCTTGAAGAACGGGGTGTGGCGGCCGCCCTCGTCCTTCGTGAGGCAGTAGACGGAGGCCGTGAAGGTCGTGTGCGGGGTGATCGTGCCCGGGGCGGCCAAGACCATGCCCCGCTGGAGGTCGTCCTTCTCGATGCCCCGGAGGAGCACCCCGAGGTTGTCCCCGGCGATCCCTTCGTCCAGGAGCTTGCGGAACATCTCGATGCCGGTGATGACGGACTGGCGCGTGGGCTTCAGGCCGACGATGTCGACCGTCGCCCCCACCGTGGTCTTGCCCCGCTCGACGCGGCCGGTGCCCACGGTGCCGCGGCCGGTGATGGAGAAGACGTCTTCCACGGACATGAGGAAGGGCTGCTCCACGGCCCGGGTGGGGGTGGGGATGTACGCATCGATCGCGGCCATGAGCTTGAGGATCGCCGGCTCCCCGAGCTCGCCCTTGTCGCCTTGGGCGGCCAGGAGGGCCGAGCCGCGGATGATCGGGGTCTTGTCCCCGGGGAAGCCGTACTTGGTCAGGAGCTCGCGGACCTCCAGCTCGACCAGGTCCAGGAGCTCCGGGTCCTCGACCGCGTCGACCTTGTTGAGGAAGACGACGATGGTCGGCAGCCCCACCTGGCGGCCCAGGAGGAGGTGCTCGCGGGTCTGGGGCATCGGGCCGTCCACCGCGGAGACGACGAGGATGCCCCCGTCCATCTGGGCGGCCCCGGTGATCATGTTCTTGATGTAGTCGGCGTGGCCCGGGCAGTCGATGTGGGCGTAGTGGCGGGCTTCGGTCTCGTACTCGGCGTGGTGGACGTTGATCGTCACCCCGCGCTCCCGCTCCTCCGGGGCGTTGTCGATCTCCTCGTAGGACCGCGCCTGGGCCAGGCCCTTAGCGGCGAGGACCTTCGTGATCGCGGAGGTGAGGGTCGTCTTGCCGTGATCGACGTGGCCGATCGTCCCGATGTTGACGTGGGGTTTGGTGCGTTCAAACTTGGCTTTGGCCATCAGCGGCTCCTCCCTTTTCCAGTCAGTCCTTCCGCGATGTTCCGGGGTACCTGCTCGTACCGCGCCGGCTCCATGGCGTAGGCGGCGCGTCCCTGCGAGAGCGAGCGGATCGCGGTCGCGTAGCCGAACATCTCCCCGAGAGGCACGAAGGCGCGAATGATCCGGCTCGACCCGCGCAGAACGGTGGACTCGACTTGGCCCCGGCGCGAGCCGAGGTCGCCGATGATCTCGCCCATGACCGACTCGGGCGTGATCACCTCCACCAGCATGATGGGCTCCAGGAGTGCCGGGCGACCCTTCAGGACGCCCTGCTTGAACGCTTCGATGGCCGC
>Ga0209515_10005397_pt1 | contig 16562 bp, 6 predicted proteins | sample Subgroupgradi54m_FD_187454 | JGI IMG/M metagenome (GOLD analysis project Ga0209515, IMG submission 187454) | Subsurface groundwater microbial communities from S. Glens Falls, New York, USA - GMW60B uncontaminated upgradient, 5.4 m (SPAdes)... ...
CTGCGGGAAGCGGATACATCAAAGATTTCGCCGCCAACCAAGACGTAGCTGTAGGCGACATCGTGGGCAATCCTCTTACAGGCAAGCCCATGACTGTCGCGGCCAACAGCCTTGTGGTCGGTTTAGCCGCTACCCCGAACCCCACCAACACCAGCTTTATTAAAGGCCAAACAGGCGTACAGGCCACAGGGTTCACCCTGACGGCCGGCGATGCCGGAGACATCACGCTGAAAAAGCTGACGCTCCGCGCCATTGCGGATGCGGATGGGAGCTTTAGCACTGGCAATCTCGGGGTGGCTTCCACATTAGGAGGCATAGAAGCCAAGACTGTCGTCACCTCTGTTTCTCTTTACGACGGCAACACCCTCGTGGGTGAAGCCAAAGCCCCTGTGGCGGCCGGCACTTGGGTTGCTGACACTCTTTCGACTGTTACGACGACGGGTTACGACCAAGTCCAATTCCAGGATCTCAAATTCGTCATTCCGGCAGGCACCACCAAAACGCTGACGGCCAAAGTTGACCTGCAAAGCGCCCTCACAGGTACCAACTATGTTGGTATTTACATGTTGGCCTCTGCTGACGTGACCGCTGAAGACAAAGATGCCAATTCCATTACCGCTTCTCCAGGCCTTACGGCACCGGTGAATGCGCAGACTGCCGCGTCCCCCTTCCGTCCTTCCCGCGTGGTCCAAATCGACCAGGCTGGCACGCTCACCATTTCCCAAAATTCCAGCCCCCAGGCCAACTTACTGGTCGCGGGTACAACACATCAATTGGTGGCCCAATACAAATTCTCGGCTTCACGTGAGGCCTGGAACATCCAACGGCTGACCATCATCAACGATACGGCGGGCGCGTTCAATGGCGCTGCTGACACTTCGGCCGTCACCAAGGTGACGATCGAATATCCCGATGTGAATGGGGTTAACCAAAGCATCGGCCAAAGCCTCTCTGCCGGATCCGCCAGCTTTGCCAACCTCACGCCTGCCCTGTATGTCCCCAAAGATGGAGTGGCCATTGTTAAGGTTTACGCCGATGTGAATACCACCGATTACGGCCAAACCCTCTCGGGCCAAAGCTTCCGTTTGGGTCTCCGCGGCGATGATTCCACCGCTTCCAACTCCAATGCCGAAGGCGGCACGTTTAAGGCGGTTGGATCAGCTTCGGGAAACAGTGTGTACCAACCCACAATCACGGGGGGTACCAGCAGTGTGTACAGCCACGTCGTCCGCTTCAGCGTTCCAGTCATCACCAAAGACGGTGGCGACGAATCGCTTGCGAACAACGACAAAAACCTCTATGCCGCCAAGGTCACGGCGGATGCCGCGGGTCCCCGGGGCATTGAAATTAAACGCATTGTATTCCAAGTCAGCACTGTCTTCGTGAATGCTGGAGCTAATCTTTCCACTTTCCGCATCCGCGAAGGACTCAGCGGAACCGATCTATTGGACACAGAAGCCAACATTGTTGGTAAGCTCACCACAGGTTTAACCGCCACGTCCCTTGATTATTCGACGAACACATGGGCTACCGTTACAGGTAGCGCTACAGGTAGCGCTACAGGTAGCGGTACTGGTTTAGTGGTCGTCGACTTTGCCACCGCCCGCAGTGTTACCGCGGGTTCAAGCAAAACCTTCGTTCTCCGCGCTGCAGTGTCCTTAGCCAATACTGGTTCACAAGTTTCCACCTTTATCCCTGATGACGCAGTCGATGCTGCCAGCGGAGGCGCCGGCACAGTCGCCAAATTCCCGGGATGCTACACTATGGTTGATCCCAGCACAACGTTGGGCGCAATCGCAGCCAATAGTGCAACCCCTGGGGCAGGTGATACCGGAGGAGGCGATGCCTATGTGGTGCTCGATAGCAACTGCAACGGTGTGGCCGATACAGGTGAATACCAGCTCTATGTAGTCGGCGTGGGTAATGGTACTACCGGCATTACCCCGGAAATCGCCAACTTTGCCACTCAAACCGGCTTAACCAGTGGCGTAACAACTGGTACGGCTCCAGCTGGTGCAGCTGGCAATGTGCGCGGTCAGCTGGCGGTTATGGATCCCACGGCCGCAGCCAACGATCACTACTTCTGGTTTGATGCGAATGCCAATGGGGTGCTCGATATCACAGAAATCGTGGTTGCCCGCGAAGGAACAGTAGGAGATGTGTTAGTAACGAATGCCAGCACAGCGCCTGGCTTCCAAACTCCTGCCCTGACTGCCACCGGCGGTACAGCCACAACCTTCCAGTATGCTTACGTCACTATGGCTTCCACGCTTTTGATCCATCGCGCAGCAGCAGGTACTACTACTACCCGCTCGATTGCCTCCTTCCTAGCGGATAACTCAAGCGCTTTCACGAACGCCGCTGGCGCGACTGGCAACATTGGTATGGATCTTCTATCCGATCCTGCTCCAACCGCTGCAGATGCCTTTGTGGGCACAGGCACTCAGGTCAACTTTGTATGGTCCGACAACTCCAGCTCGTCTCCCGCGCATAGCGAGAATTCGACCGACTGGACCAGCGGATACCTGGTTGATACTCTGAGCTCCCCGTCCAAGACCATGGCCTGGTAAGCGAATACGCGCTTCGAAAGTCTGACATGACTTAAGAACTAGAAAAACCCTCTCCGGTGAAAACCGGAGGGGGTTTTTTAGTGCCTGAAAAGTTTTGACCGAAGTAGAAAAAGTTTACAATCTTTTTGTACTACGGTATAATAATTTAGGTTTCAAAAACAACCCCCTAATGCCTATTCCTGCTTTTAAAGACCGTTATCTGCATCATTGGATTGTCGAAGATTTGAGAGCTAAAATGGTTTTTATCGGAGGCCCCCGGCAAGTCGGCAAAACCACTTTGGTGAAAGCCATTGGCCTTTCTGAATATAAAAACCCTGCTTATCTCAACTGGGACAGCGATCCGGATCGCAAAGCCATTTTGGCCAGCCAATGGTCCAAAAAATCCGACCTGATTATTTTCGACGAGATCCATAAATACCGGAAATGGAAAAATTTCATCAAAGGAGAATATGATGTGCACAAAGAAGAATTCCACATAGTGGTCACTGGCAGCGCCCGGCTCGATCTTTACCAACGCGGGGGAGATTCGATGATGGGGCGTTACCATTATTACCGCTTGCACCCCTTTTCTTTGGCGGAAGTACTGGGGTTGCAAACGAAACTGGTTCCGTTCAAGCCACTGGTTTTTCCGGACCACCTTCCGCCGGAGGCTTCTGCTGTACTGCAGAGGTTAAAAACCTTCGGGGGGTTCCCGGAACCCTTTCTTAAAAAAGACCCGCGAACCCTCAGGCGTTTCCATTATGAACGGATGAGACGTCTTATCAAGCAGGACATTCGGGATGTTGGAAATTTAAGAGACCTTTCCGCGTTACAGATTCTCGCCGACCTTTTGCCGGGAAAAGTAGGATCCCTGTTTTCCCTCAATTCACTTCGGGAAGATTTGGAAGTGACACATAAGACCATCAGCCATTGGGTGGAAGTGCTGGAACGGTTTTATTACCATTTCAGGATTTATCCCTTTGCCCATCAGGCCGTCCGCTCCCTCCACAGGGAGCCCAAGTTGTATTTATGGGACTGGTCCCAGGTGGAGGATAAGGCCGCACGGCTGGAAAACCTGGTCGCGAGCCATCTTTTGAAAATGGTCCATTTTCTGCAGGATGTGGAGGGGCATAGGACCCAGCTTTGGTTTTTGCGGGAAGCCGCTGGCCGCGAAGTGGATTTTTTGGTCACCAACGATAAAAAGCCATGGTTTTGCGTGGAAGTGAAGGAGTCCGCTGATGACATTTCAAAACAGCTGTTGTATTTTAAGGAACGCTTAAAAATCCCTTTTGCCTATCAGGTCATGGGAGAAGCGCGTCGGGATTTTATAAAAAAAGGAGTGCACTTCATCAGCGCGGATAAGTTTTTAACAGGCTTGGTTTAGGCGGCGGAATGTATTATACTTAACTCCACTAAAGCTCATCTTATGAAAACTTTTCGTCTTCTTTTAGCAGGTCTATCCATTCTGCTCCTCACCGGCTGTGGCCGGTTTGTGGTTCAGGTCAACCTGACGCCCGAGGAACGGGCGAAAGACGAGTCCATTATCGTCGAGTACCAGGCCAAGCTACGGAATTGGGATCCAAACTCCGCGGAACAGCAAAAAGAGGCGGATGCCATTCAGGGGAATGCCAAAGACAATCCTCCCACCGTGGTCATGCAAACCCCGCAGGGGCCCAAGGCGGTAGATAGCAAAAACGTCCAGGTGGAAACCACCACGGTGTTTGAACCACGGCCACCCTTTCAATGGTTCCTCAAAATTGCCCGGGCGCAGGAAGACCTTGGTTACTTGAGCGATGCCCTGGATACGTACAAGAAAGGAATGGCCATTTACGAATTTTCCCAGGTGGCCTGGAACAACATGGGGCATCTGGAAGAGCAAATGGGTCACTATGACGCGGCCATTGGGTATTATCAACAAATTATTGATCAATTCGGTTTCACCCAGTATTACATCGATATCGCGAATGCCTATGTGAAGAAAGGCGATTCCAACAAGGCTCAATCAGCCTATAACCAGTACCGCTTAATCACCAAGAAAACGGATCTTGGCATGGAACAGCAAATCCAGAGCCTGCGCGAGAAAAAATAATAATGCTCAAACGAATCGCCTCCATTGGCTTGCTCCTTCTCCTCGTGGCTCCATTGCCTGCCCGGGCGCTGGACGTGTACGGCAATGGGTCCTCGGGCCAGTTTGGCCAGAACGCGGGCCAACAGCCGCTGGGAGACGTCATTTTTAACATGGATAGCGCCCAAAACCCCGTGACGGCCGCTAAAGGTATTGATTTACTCCTTCCCTCCACCCAATGGGCGCTGTGGGACAAAAATGTGGTGACGGCCACGGTCACCGGCAATGCAACGGGGTTGGCCAAGATGTCATCTCCGGTTGCTCTCACGTACTCCACGGACTTAAAAACCCTTCACATCCCCGTGCGGAGCGACTGGGCGGTGGGAGATCAAATAACGATTTCAGGCCTCCAGGTCCGCATTTACGACCGCGCATCAGGCCCGCAGCCCCTCAACATCGATTTGAATGGGGACGGGATGGCGGATTATACCAGCCGCGTTATCATCCGGATCGATAGCACGAACCCCCAAACCGATAGAACTCCCCCCTACCCGGCCACGAATTTTAAGGCGGCTGTTCTCCAAAACCCGTGGCAGGTCGTTCTTACCTGGGTAGCCCCTCTCGATTATGATTGGATTGGCTCTGATTTGGAACGGAAAGTGGGGGACAAGCCCGTAGAATCCCTTTTTTCGGGCGGAGGAGACGTCACTTTTACCGATATGGCTGTCCACGAAGGCGATTCCATCACCTACAGCCTCTATTCCGTCGATCGCCGGGGCAATCGGAGCGAAGCGGTGACGGTTAGCGTTCAGCCGAGCACTGGGGGAGATTCTTCACCGCCTACGGCGGTTCAGAATGACATGGGGGCGGCAGAACACGACCTTCTCACCCGCCTTTTCACCTCGTTCCGCGTGCGCTACCTCATCAAATGCCTGCCTGCCGGTCACGCGGTCAGCAGCGCCACCGCCTCGGCGGGGCCTTCGGCCGGGGATAGCGCATGCCTGTGGTCCAAAATCGATTTGGTATACGCCCAGACGCGTCTTAATCGATCCGATGTCCCCCTGAGCCTCAACGCCGACGATCGCCGCTTTATGACCCTACGCCTGCCTTTGGGTCAAAGCCGTTACGCGGCTCAATGCCCCGCCACAGCGGGGCCTTCGGCCAGCACGCCTCCCGCCTATTGCGGCAGCCTGAATGAGGCCTTAGGGCGCGCCCAATATCTCCTTAATCCTTAACACACTGTCGTCCTCGCGAAAGCGGGGACCTGCGCTCAGATTCCCGCCTCCGCGGGAATGACATAGAAAATTATGAAAGTCACCCTCAAAAAACTCCCTCAATCCGAGGTAGAGCTCACCATCACCGTGCCCTACGAAGTCTATTTGAAATGTGAAGTGAAGGCGCTTGAGGCCCTGAGCTCCGAAATCAAAGTGGATGGCTTCCGCAAAGGCCATATTCCCCCCGATGTCGTCCGTGAACGGGTGGGCGAGGCGGGCGTCCGGAGCGCCGCGCTGGAATTCCTGCTCCCCGAAACCTACTCCAAAGCCGTCAAAGAGGAGAAACTGGAAGTCATCGCGGCACCCAAGGTCGAAATCAAATCCCCCATCAAAAAAGCCGGTGATGAACTCGTCTACACCGCCCGTGTGGCCGTGATGCCCGCCGTCACCGTGGGGAATTATAAAAAAATCAAAGTCAAACGCGCCAAGCCCGTCGTCACCGCCGAACAGGTCACCGACACGCTCACCATGATCCTGGAGCGTTTTGCCCAGTGGAAAGACGTCCAGCGCGAGGCCAAAACGGGCGACCGCGTCGAACTCAATTTTGAGGCCTTTGAACCCGAAACGAAAGCACCCATCCCCAACACCGCCAGCAAAAACCACCCCGTCGTCCTCGGCAGTAAAGTCATGGTCCCGGGGTTTGAAGAAGCCATTCCGGGCATGGCGGTCGGCAGTACCAAAGAATTCGACCTCACCTTCCCCAAAACATACCACGCGACGGAATTGCAGGGGAAAACCGTCCAATTCAAAGTCACCCTGAACCGCGTGGAAGAAAAAATCCCGCAAGCCCTGGATGAAGCCTTCGTCGAAAAGGTCACCACCGCCACAGCGGGGTCTTCGACAGGCGTCAAACAAAGTATTGATGAGTTCAAAAAACGGGTCGAATCCGACCTCCTCACCGAAATGCAGGATCGCCTGAACGCGGAACATGACAGCAAAGTCGTGAGCGAAATCATCAAAATCACCCAAGTCGACCTGCCCCAAGCCCTCGTGGATGAAGAAGTGGCGGCCATGAAAGAAGAACAAAAAAAACAGGCCAGCCGACAGGGGCTTTCGTGGGAACAGTACCTCCAGCACCTCAAAAAAACCGATGAAGACTTTACCCGTGACCACGCCACGCCCGCCCAGGAACGCCTGAAGGCCCGTCTGGGCGTTCAACACATCATGCGAGACGCCAAAATCACCCCCGACCAATTGATCGCCATGCTGAGCGAATAATTGTTATAATGCGGGCATGTCGAAAGCGGCCACGATCAATGACATCATTAAAGGCGCCAAGGAATACCTCCCCCACCTGAATGAAAAACGGGTGATGGAGGCCTATGAATTTGCCCGGATGGCCCATGAGGGTCAAAAACGCAATTCCGGGGAACCGTACATCCAGCACCCTTTGGAAGTGGCCAAAATCCTCATCACGCTCCACCCCGACGAAGACTCCATCATCGCCGCGCTCCTCCACGACGTGCTGGAAGATACCGAACACACGGCTGATGAAATCAAAAAAAAGTTCGGGGATACCGTCCTTCCCCTCCTCACCGGACTCGAAAAACTCGGCAAGGTGTATTACCGCGGTGAAGAGCGGCAAATCGAAAATCTCCGCAAGATGTTCATCGCCATGGCCAAGGACATCCGGGTGATTTTGATCAAACTCGCCGACCGGACCCACAACATGCGCACGCTCCAATTCGTTCCCGAGCACAAGCGCGAACGCATCGCCCAGGAAACCCTCACGGTGTACGCGCCCATCGCGGGCCGTTTGGGTATCTACAAAGTCAAAAATGAGCTCGAAGACTTGTGCTTCCAATTCCTGGATCCGGAAAACTACAAACGCATTGCGAAAGAGATGCAGGACATGACGAAAACCCAGCAGGATATCATCAAGGTCAGTACGCGGATTCTGACGCAAACTCTCAAAAAGGACGGCATTCAGGCCGAGGTCGAGGGGCGCATCAAGCATTTTTACAGCATCTTCAAAAAAATGAAGCGGAAGGAGAAAAATTATGTGGCAGATCTCTACGACGTTCTGGCCCTGCGCCTGATTGTGGGGTCTGAAGCCGAGTGTTACCAGGCTTTGGGGATCATCCACAAGCATTTTACGCCCCTCCCCCGGCGGTTTAAGGATTACATCGCCGTGCCCAAGCCCAACGGCTACCAAAGTCTCCACACCACGCTGGTGGGGCTTTGCCCCAACATCAACAACCAGCCGATCGAGGTGCAAATCCGGACGAACGAAATGGACTTGGTTTCCAAATATGGAATCGCGGCCCACTGGCAGTACAAAGAATTGAAAGGCCGCTCCATCGCCGTTCCGGAAGACAAGTTGAGCTGGGTGCAGGGCCTCGTGGAGCTCCACGAAAGCCTCAAAAGCAACACCGAATTCCTGGAATCGCTGAACGTGGACATGTTCAAAGACCGGATTTTTGTGCTGACGCCGAAAGGCGACGTGTTCGATCTGCCCGTCGATGCCACGCCAGTGGATTTCGCCTACGCTCTGCATAGCGATGTGGGACACCGCTGCAAAGGAGCCAAGGCAAATGGGCAAATTGTGCCGCTCAATTACCCGCTAAAAAACGGACAAGTGGTGGAAATTTTAACCAGCCCCAAAGTCGAGCCGAATCGCTATTGGCTTTCTTTTGTCGTGACGTCCCATGCCAAACAGCGCATCAAGCATTGGTTCAACAGTCAGGATAAAGGCAACCTCGTCAAAATCGGCCGTGAAATGCTGAACGGTCAGCTCAAACGTTACGGAGAAAAACCGCTCGATCCCAGTTTAAGTCTGCTCAAAGTGATGGACGGCCAAAAATTGGGGATCAAAGAACGGGAATATGTGCTGGAAAAAATCGGCAACGGGTCGATGGACGTGGTAACCATCGCCAAAAAAATAATCCCGGAAGCCAAACGCAAAACACTGGTCAAGGCGGCCAACAACAACTCTGCGGTTTTAGTGGAAGGGGTAAAATTCGACAAAAAAGATGAAGTGCTGATCACGGGGGAAAAAGGATTCAAAACCCAAATCGCCTCGTGCTGCCAGCCCAAACCCAGGAACCCCATCGTCGGCTACACCACTCGTGGAAGCGGAGTGACCGTGCACAAGCAGGATTGCAAAATGCTGAAAGGGCTGGCCAAGGAACGGCTCATCAAATCCTCCTGGGCGTCCGAAAAAACCCATGAATTCCAAGCGACCATCGTCATTGAACGGCGTTCCCGCATCGGGCTGCTCCGAGATGTGGCGGACGTGTTTGCCAGCAACCATTTGCCCATCCTGGAACTCGAAAACATGCGCCACACGGGAACCGATGTGGGTGAAATGACGATTCTCTCCAGTTTTGACCGCCCCGAAACCATGCTTTTTGTGATGGACCAGCTCAAACAAATCCCGGGTGTTTTTAAAGTGCAGGAAAAATGAAAAAAGTTCTTCTCCTCATCTTCGATGGGTTCGGTGAAGCGCCCGCGGGTCCGGGGAACGCCGTCACGTTGGCCCATACTCCGAATCTCAAAGACCTGCGCACCCAATATCCGTTTGGTCTGCTCCAGGCCTCCGGTGAAGCGGTGGGTTCTGTGGCGGGGGCCATGGGCGGATCGGAAGTCGGTCACTTTACCATGGGCGCAGGGCGAGTGGTTCCCCAATTTCTCCTCACCATCAACCGCGACATTGCGAGCGGGGAGTTTTTTAAAAAGAAACCCCTCGTCGACGCTTTTGCCCAAGTCAAAAAAACTGGCGGCAAACTCCATCTCCTCGGCATGATTTCAGATAAAGGGGTGCACTCGCACCTCAATCACTTGTTCGCCCTCTTGGAGATGGCGAAAAGGGCAGGGTTAGATTCCCGCCTTCGCGGGAATGACAATGAGCACGGGAATGACAATGAGCACGGGAATGACAGTGGTAGGGTCTACGTCCACTGCATCGTGGATGGGCGGGATGTGGAGGAGCGCAGCGCCAAACATTATCTCCAGCAACTCCAAGCCAAAATGGATGAGCTGGGCGTGGGCAAAATCGCCACGATTGTCGGCCGCTATTACACCATGGACCGCGACACGAACTGGGATCGCACGGAAGCCGGTTATCGGCTGATGACACAGGGCGAAGGCGCGCCATTCTCCGATTCCCAAAAGGCTGTTGATGCAGTTTACGCGGAGAACCCCGGCCCCGAATTCACCGACCAATACATGAAGCCCATTCTCATCGATCGCAAGGGGCTGATCGAAACCGACGACACCGTGATTTTTTTCAACTTCCGCACCGACCGCACGCGGCAAATCACCTCGGCATTCGTCGATCCGGAATTCACGCATTTTAAACGCGCCATCGGTTCGATCCATTTCGTGTGTATGGGACCATACTCCGAGCACGCGCCCGTGGTGTACCACACGCCGGAGGTCAAAAATAATTTGGCCACGTGGCTCGCCCAGCACAAAATCCCGGAGCTACGCGTGGCGGAAACGGAAAAATACGCGCATCTCACCTACTTTTTTAACTCCCAAGCGGAAGAGCCGGTGGCGCTGGAGGATAGAATTCACATCCACACCCCAAAAATCGAAACCCACGACCAAAAACCCGAGCTCGCCTCGCGTGAAATCACGAAAGCCCTCATCAAGGCCATGCAGGATGGAAAATACCCCCTCATCCTGGCGAATTACGCGAACGCCGACCTGGTCGGTCACACCGGCAACTTAAAAGCCACCATCAAGGCCGTCGAATATTTGGATGAAGCGCTCGGCGCCATCGTCCCCGTCGCCCAAAAAACCGGCACCACACTCCTCCTCACCGGCGACCACGGCAACGTGGAGGAAATGCTTTTCCCCGACGGCTCCCCCCGCCCCTCACACACCACCAATCTGGTGATTTTCCTGGTGGCCGACCCCGAGGGCAAAATCACTCACGTCCAAAACGGCGGCCTGGCCGACGTGGCGCCAACGATTCTCAAGCTGCTTGATCTCCCGAAGCCGAAGGAGATGACGGGAGAACCTCTTATTTAACATCAACTACAAATTCGTCTGTCGCTTGATCGGTCGCCGTGAGTTTTCCTAAAATAACCCTGGCCAAATTTTCATCATCCAAAGGAGGAGTCTGAAAAATAGCCACTGCCTGCGGAATAGCTTGCGATAATTGGTCAGGACTTTCTCTGGTAGTGACAATCAGGCGTATCCCCGCTTCAGCAATCTGATTGGCCAATGCTTGTGTTGTGAGATCTCGTACATAAATTACCGCCGCATCCAGTTTTTCACGACCTAGAATCCTAATCGCATCAGCAACATCGGCTGCCTGAAGCACCTTTGCAACCCTTATCCTTTTTGTAAGGGCATGTGCGATAGCGCCAAAACGATCAGGATGATCCAAAGTGAGTACCGTGATGAGTCGAGGTGATTCTGGCATTTTTCTATCTTCGGCTTAAATTATCCAACAAGACCATAGCGGCTACAGGGGTTGCCATGTATTCCGCAGCCCCCAATCCTATCGCTTCCTGGGTGGAGGCAGGTTCAGCATGCTCAGCCGTAACAACAATAACTTTCACTTGAGCGCGAACACATTCTGCTAGCCACCCTTTCCAGTCGGCAGTATCCCGATTGACGATCACGCCAATCACTCCCTCTCGCAAATTTTGCACGAGTTCCCCCAAAGATGCCACTCGAATGACTTCGTGAACTGGTTTTAATTGTTCTTCAAGACGAGCCGTAGTGCCCGAATCCGGTGAAATGTGTAAGAGTACTCGACCCATAGAATAAAGATCATTGGCCAAAAACCGCCCATTCAATCAATGCTCAATGCTGTTTTGGGAATAACGATAAAAGTCTGCTTTCCCATTGAGTGCCCATAGTGAGCGGTTCGATTCTAACACCCTCGACGGCAATATCAGGATCCTGATTGTAGCGGGTCAAAAGAATTCTAGCGCCTGCGCCACGGGCGGCCGCAATGAGGGCTGCAAAATCAGAATGGCTGGTTCGTACAATCAACATATGAACCACATTGCTACGCATAAGAGCGATAGCACTCCGCGAATCTGTCGCTGGCGCAGAATCAAACCCGCTCAATCTTAAAAATGTATCTATTTCTTTCCCCTGTAAAATAGAATCCATCACCAGCACTTGTTTTTTTTCTGCTGGCGCGGAAGCATGGGAAGCGGCGTTCATAAAAAAGTAGTTAAGGATACAATTTTATCGCATAAATCACGTCTGTCAATTGGATTTCAAAAAGGATTTAGTTTTTCAGGGTATTTTTGGTAAAATCAAGAGCGGTAAAACAAGCTCTATCCAAATTAAAAACAAAAGTGCCTTTGCGACGCTTCATTGCGGGGTTCCTTGTAGCGGTCATGTTGGGCAACCAGCTCGCGTATTTTGATGTGGCAAAAGCGGCGGGGGGACAGATTCCCGCCTCCGCGGGAATGACAAATATCTCAGAAAAGACAGCGACTGAACACCAAACGCTGGGGCTGATCGCGATTCTGGTCAACAGCGCTCTCCTCAACGACAAAACGGCTTATCGCACGAACGGATCCTCCTCCACGTTCACCGAAGCCATTTTACAGTTCGCCCAAAACATCCAAAACCGCACGCCCCATTCTTTGCCACTCGTTTTGGAAGTGGATTCACATGAATCCCCGTTCAAAATCGCCTCCACACTCGAGAAATTATATCTGGAGGGGTACAGCGCCGATGGCAGAGCCTCCAATCGTCTGATCGGTACCATCCTCATCGGCGACGTGCCCATGCCGGTGGTCACCGAGGAAGACGGCTCCACTCACCCCAGCCTGTACCCCTACACAGATTTTGAACAGAAGCGGTACATCTACAACCATCAAACCAAGCTCTACGAGGCGAATGGAAAAGTCACGGCGCCCACGCCCGAAATCTGGCATGGAGTGATCGCCCCGCCCTCCCGTGGCCCGGCAGGCAGGCAGGAGCTGGCGGATTATTTTTACAAAAACAGCCAGTATTCCATCGGGAATCCCGAGTATGCCCAATTCTCCCAACGCCTGCTGGACGCGGATTTTCCGGCGCTGGAGAAAAAACTCAATCCCCTCGACTACAACAACTACGACCACTGGCTCACCTACCTCGAGGAAATGGCGTTCCAGCGGTTCAACAAACACCTTCTAAAAGATCTCATCTCCCGCGTCACGGCGGAACTGAATCCCGATACCCCGCCCACCAACCGCACACCCGTGATGAGTGACGACGCGATCAGCAAGATGACCGACATCGCGACCGAATTCATTTTTGGCCGCTACACGAGTGGATTGGCCCAGGGTCTCCACACAGCACTGGCCCAACTGAATACCCAGATTGAAAAAACCGGCCGCTATTCCGCGCGCGATTACGACAGCCTCGCCTCCCTCGTCACCGTGCGCGATGAGTACATGAAGAACGCGCTCCTCTCTAAAACCATTCAACTCGAGCAGGCGGTCGATGCGGCCGTCCAATCGGTGGCGGAACCGCTCCCACTCCCCGCCGCGGTGACCGTCAACACGCGCCTTTGTACGCGAAATGAAGGCCCCTGTGAAGATCCTGCGAGTCAGCACACGTTTAATCTGAATGGCTTTTTTGCGGGGCTGAATGCGGTAGCCATCACCTCCACCGACCAATGCTGGTACCGCAAAGGCTCTGCGCCCGCCGCCGGCCAGTCGGTGCTGGAAAACAACTCCGTCATGGTTTCGGCGAATCAGCTCTACAATCCCCGAAGCTCCATCCGGCCGGAGGACGACACGGCGCTCACCGATCGCCATGACTACAAAATCGCCGCGGGCTGCGTGGGCAATAACGCGCTCGAAATCCCCGCTCTACACCTGAGTCCGAACAATTGCCATTCGCGTGAAGCGCTCACCCCGCTGGAAGATATTGCAGGTTCCAAAGAAATCGAAAATCCAGGTTACGCGGATCTCGGCCGCTGTGACGCGCGGTTTGAATCGTTCCATGAGCTCCACTCGGGGGATCCCTATCATGACGTGTATGCCGACCCCAATCACCTCCCTCAATTGTATGGCGAAGAGGCCATGCAGTATAGCGTGAGCAGTCTTCCCTTTAGCCCCAGTTTAAACCTGACGTACGGGGAATTCGTAGATCAGCTTTATTCCCGTATGCGCCAGCAGGGGATGATCACGGTGGACACCCCGGATCGTTTTCGCAAAAACACCGAAGTCATTGCCGCACTCTTGCGGTCCCAGCAGCCGTTTGGATTTAACATCGATATTCCCGGAAACGCAGTAGTGGGAGGAGAAACCGTGTACGTGGAAATGCGCGTAGCCCCCATTCTCCGCCCCATCCCCAGTATCGAAAAACATGCAGAACCCACGGATGACACGATTCGCAAAATCAAAGAAGCCCAAACCACGCCCAGCACTCCGGCCGACGGCATCCGGTACGTCGAATTTTTGCGCGGCGGCCAACGACAGCGTTTTGATTACTTCAACCTGTTCCGCGTCCCCGGGAACAGGCCCGACCAGGTGGCCGATAACCTCATCCGGCAGATCCAACAAAAAGATCAGGAGCTCAATCAAAAGCTGGGGCGCAGCGCCAACGTCATCGCCCAATTCTTCCTCCAAAACACCGAGCTCATCGAACCCATCATCTGGCGGAATCTGGGCGTTGACCAAAAACTGGCCATGATCCAGTACAAGTACATGGATGAATCGAGCGGCCTGCCCGTTCCTCCTCCTTCAGCGGCTCAAGTACAGGTCCCGCCCACCATCCGGCCGAATGGCTATGAAATTTGGCACCTGAGGGCGCAGGGCGATGAAACCGGTTATCAATTCGGGCTGAACGCGGCGATGGGAAAGCATGCCGTAGCATCGCCTGTCACACCCCCGGGATCCGGGGCAGATTCCCGCCTTCGCGGGAATGACATAGGCGCGCCCGGTGATTCCTCCTCCGGTGGGCCGCACGCGATTTGCGGCGATCCGAATGTGCCCGTTGAAATCTGGCAATGGTTTGATGCGGTGCAATGCTGGATACAGAATGAAATTTTACCGGCGGAAAATCTTTTTTCGCTCGACAGCTCCACGTCCGTCGATCTTCCGGCTCCCTCATCTCCAGTAGAGGATCTCCTTGCTGACCCGCTGGATAACTCGGCCTCCACGCCGACTCAGATCAACGTGAGCATGCCCCGCCACACGCTCATGCCCGGGGAAACCCTCGACCTTTTGCTGGAACCGCTGAACAGCGAGGGAAAGGAAATCTTCGGCTACGTCTCCGATCCCGTGGCGGTTTCGCTCGGCAACGCGGCCCGAGGCACGTTTTCCGAAAATAATTTTCACATTTTCTCCGGGCAAAAAACCGTCCGCTTCACGGCAGGATCGCCCGGCGCCACCACCCTCAGCGCCGCGCTGGGCGCGGTGCACTCCGCTCCCATTTCGCTCACGGTCACCTCTCAAATTGGGGTTAAATTCGGCGCTCCCCAAACGCTCCAAACCGAAGGACGGGCTTCGTACAAAATCCCGGTCTTTCTGGTCGACAAGTCCGGCACTCAAGATCAGCGAATCGGCGATATCAACGGCCGACTCCAACTCACCGCCCGGGAACTGCTGTCTGGCGTGTTTAAGAACGCGGGTTTGGTCGACATCGTCAACGGCCAAGGCGAGGCGGAGTTTTTCCCCAGCCCCGTCGCCACGATCATCCACATCAAAGCGAACCATCCGCCGTACACCAGCGAAACACTCACGCTCACGCCTCCACCTAACCCCCCCAGCCGCATTGTGATTCAGGCGCCGCCCTCGTTTCGCGTGGGCACGTCTGCCCACGTCCCCGTGCGGGTGACGGATGTGAACGGCGTTCTCTCCTCCCAATTTTCCGGCACCCTGCACGCGGAAATCGATGACGCCTCCAAAGCGTATGCCGATCTCGCCTCCGCCGACATCCCCATCACCAGCGGTCGGGGTGAACTTTCTCTGCAACTCAAAAACCAAACCGGCTTCCTTCACCTCACGCTCACGAACCACGATCTGGCCACAGCCACCCTGAATAACCCTATCCTGGCCGAGGTGAGGAGCGAAGACATTCAGGCCGCTTCCCCGCGCACGCTGTTCGATTCCATGGTCGGATTTCCGGCCGCCAACTTCCTCGCGGAACATTATTTCGCGGGCGAACACCTGTTCCGCGGGAAAACGGAAGCGGTTTTTGGGTTCCTCGAAACGCCGCGCTCGCCTGATCTTGTCCGCGTTTCGCCGAACTTCAAAATTCAGACGCTCACGCCCCAGGAAAAAGTTGAAATTATCCCTGCGGGCGATACGCTCGGGCTTTCGGTGGTCGACGCGGCCACGCTGAAAACCCTGGTTTCCACTCACGTTGCTTTACGTTTCGGAGCTGTTTTACCATTGGCTGAAAGCCCCGCCTCGGCGGGGCTTCAGACCAATACGCTCTATGTGGATTTAAATGACAACTCGTTATCTCAAGTCCCGGTGGCCGATGGCATCGAAGTCCGCGGAACCGACGGCCAGCCCGTCGCCCGTTTTCTCCGCGGCAGCCTCACCCTCCTTGATCCCCATTACTCCCTCACTCACAACGGCGATACGGATTTTGACGGACTGGAATTAACTCTGAATGTGGATAATCGTCCGGCGGGTCGGCTCCTCCTGAATCTTGTACCTCAGACTCTCCTCGCCGCTGATTTTACGGTCAACGAAGACCTGAAATCCCACGTCACCTACAGTGGCACGAGCACCCACGACCCCACGGGGCTGGCGG
>Ga0209515_10005398_pt1 | contig 16561 bp, 12 predicted proteins | sample Subgroupgradi54m_FD_187454 | JGI IMG/M metagenome (GOLD analysis project Ga0209515, IMG submission 187454) | Subsurface groundwater microbial communities from S. Glens Falls, New York, USA - GMW60B uncontaminated upgradient, 5.4 m (SPAdes)... ...
AATCGTTTATGAAGCTGGCACTTAGACATCCAGCGATTATACAATGTTCACTTTTAATTTTTAAACTCTGACGAATATGTTCACTTTTAAACTTTAAATAACAGGCATAATGAAAAAGAGTTGACAAAAAAGGAAACAGGTGAGATAATGTGTGTACTCTTAAAGAGTGCGTTGAAGAAGAAGAGTACGTAAACAAACGTTGGTAGCAAAGAGAACAGCTGAAAGTCTCACAACACTTGTTTACCGAAAAGAGCTTTGGAGCACACAACTAAATGAGCTAACGTAGCTCTCTGTCAAGGCTTGTACAGAGATTTTTTGATGCCAATTTCGGCTCTAACGTTAGGAAGTCAAGGTGGTACCACGGTAATTTAACCGTCCTTGTAAGTTTCGATTATATCGAGATTTACACGGGCGGTTTTTTTGTATACCTTGATAATTAATCAATAGCATACAATCCGCCAGCAATTTTGGCACGAGCCGTGTACGAATAGTACCCAAAAGGCGAGTGCGAAAATGCGGAGGATAAATGTGAAAGGATATTATGAAAAAAGTAATTTTAGCATTTTCAGGAGGATTGGATACTTCATTTTGTGCTCTTTATCTAAAAGCGCAAGGTTATAATGTGGTTACGTTAACTGTTGATACCGGCGGATTTACAAAACAAGATAAAGAAGTCATTAAAAAACAGGCAAAAAAAGTCGGAAGTATAAAGCATATATTTATAAATGCTAAACAGGATTTATTTGATGCTTTTGCAGCCTACATTATAAAAGGCAATGTTCTTCGTGGCGGCGTGTATCCTTTGTGTGTTGGTCCGGAACGAATAATTATTGCAAAAAAATTGGCGGAGCTAGCAATTTTAGAAAAAGCAGATGCAGTTGCTCATGGTTCGACGGGTGCAGGAAACGATCAGGTTCGTTTTGACATTGCTTTAAGTGTTTTACTTCCAGGCACCAAGGTAATAACTCCAATTAGGGATTTGGGAATAACACGCAGTAAAGAAATAGAATTTTTAAAAAAAAACAATATACAAATGTCCGAAGCTATCAAGTTATATTCGATAAACAAAGGTTTGTTAGGAACCACAATCGGCGGATCAGAAACAAATGGTTCATGGGATCCTCTTCCGGATAGTGCGTACCCAACTGTCTTGTCAATCGATAAAACGCCAAATCAGGGAGAAGAAATAATTATTTCATTTAAAAAAGGACTGCCAGTACAGATAAATGGTAAAAGAATGCATGTAGTTGCAATAATGGAATTTCTTAATCTTCTTGGAGCAAAACATGGGGTCGGAAAAGCAATCCATCTTGGCAATACGGTTTTAGGAATTAAAGGACGGGTTGGTTTTGAAGCACCGGGGGCATTAATTCTTATTAAGGCGCATACAGAGCTTGAAAAATTAGTTTTAACAAAATGGCAATTATTTTGGAAAGAAACAATTTGTAATGCATATGGTAATTTCTTACATGAAGCATTATACTTTGACCCAGTCGTAAAAGACATCGAAGCATTTATAGATAACAGTCAAACTATTGTTACAGGTCAGGTTAAAGTAAAATTAATCAAAGGGAATATTTGCATTCAGGGAGTAAAAAGCTCGTACTCTTTGATGAGTTCAAAAATTGCAACATATGGAGAAGAAAATCTTTTATGGAATGGTCAGGATGCAAAGGGTTTTTCAAAAATATACGGTTTGCAAAGCATACTCGTAAACAGGGCAAAAAAAATTGGAAAAAAATATGAAAGATAAACTGATAAAACTCGATAAAATAGGGTCTGTATTAAAAAACATTTCTCTTCCTAACGAAGTTTTCGTTTCGCCCAAAATTTTGGGAAAAGAAGGAGAAGTAATTGTTGTGGAAGCGATCGCAGAGCAAAAAATTTATGGCAACATAGAGCTTATAGACGGAAGACTGTCAAAAATCTTTGCTGGAGATATTATTGCCGGAGTTTTGGGACAGCGAAAAGCATTAGAGGGAATTGTTGGAGAGATACCAAAGAAAATCCGCCCTGGAGATGTTCTTCATATGCTAAATCTTGGTGGAGTTATTGGCAAGGCTGTTTCGTGGAATACAGATTTTATTGCAAGCCCTATTCCGGTAAAAGTTATTGGTGTAATTTTGCATGAAAATAAAAAGGTTTCTATAAACAATTTTTCAAAAAACGAAAAAATAAAATTAAATAAAACTTCGCCAATTATTGCTGTTATTGGCACGTCTATGGGAACAGGAAAAACTACAATGGCAACAGAAATTATTCATGCCTTGACCAAAAAAAAATATAAAGTTGTTGCAGCAAAGGTAACTGGGGTGGCAACACAACGGGATGTTTTGGGAATGAAAGATGCAGGAGCAAAAAAAATCTTGAGCTTTTTGGACATTGGTCTTGCTTCGACAATTAACCATAAAGCGCAAGTTGTGGCAGGAACAAAAAAAATTATTCATGCACTAACGATTGAAAATCCAGACTATATTGTCATTGAATTCGGTGATGGAATTGTTGGTTGGTACGGAGTATCAAATCTTTTAGATGAAAGCGAAATTTCCAAAAACATTTCTTTTATTGTTGGATGTGCTCGAGATTTAACAGGAGCAGTTGGCATGCAGATGGTCTTAAAAGATAAGGGGTTAAGCATTGATTTTTTTAGCGGACCTGTTGCAAATAATTCGGCAGGCATTGACTATATAGAGGAATTTTTAAAAATTCCCACATCGGATATGCGAGTTGATATGCATAAATTTTTTTATGTCTTAAAAAAGAAAGGAAAATTATTATGATAAAAGCAGTTGTCGTTGGTGGATCAGGATATGTAGGTGGAGAATTAATTAGACTGCTTTTGTTTCATCCAAAAGTAAAAGTTATTGCCGTATCTTCGAATTCAAATGTTGGTAAAAAGATTGTTGGTATTCATGCAAATCTTACTGGCATGACTGATCTTCTTTTTGAGAAAGAAGACATCAAAAAACTTGGGAAAAATGCAGATGTCATATTCTTTGCTCTTCCAGCAGGAGAAAGTATGAGTAAGATTAAACAGGTAAATTTAAAAAAAACAAAAGTAATTGATTTAGGCCCAGATTTTCGTTTAAAAGATAAAAACCTGTTTAAAAATACGTACGGGTTTTCTCATACTGCTATTAATATATTGACCGATGCTATATATGGACTGCCGGAGATTAACAAAAAAGCTATTAAAAATTCGTCTTTGGTAGCCAGTCCAGGTTGTTTTCCAACAAGTAGTCTTCTTGCGTTATTTCCTTTTGCAAAAAACAATCTACTTACAAAAACTGTTATTATAAATTCTGTTACCGGCTCGTCCGGATCCGGGATAAAACTAACACTTTCAACGCATCATCCGGAAAGGGCAAATAACTTTATGGCATATAATATTTTTTCTCATCGCCACCAGCCGGAAATAAAACAAACGCTTGATTTATTGCAAGGATCATCTGTGGATGTTGTATTTACTACACACTCTGCTCCAATGGTGAGGGGAATATTTACAACAACATATATCTTTTTAGAAAAATTAACAAACCAGGAAGAGATAGAAAAATTATTTCACAAAACATATGAAAATAATCCGTTTGTTCGTATGGTAAAGCACGTTCAAGTCTCGTCGGTTGTTGGAACAAATTATTGCGACATAGCTGTCTTTGTCCAGGAAAATAAAGTTATTATTACCTCTGCAATAGATAATCTAATAAAAGGAGCAGCGGGACAAGGGATTCAAAATATGAACATTATGTTTGGTTTACCAGAAACAATAGGATTGTTATATCCAGGGATGCATCCATAAAAATAAATATGAAAACAAAAACAGTATATCTTGAAGATACATATCAACTAAAAACATACGAAAAATTTCCTATTGTTATTAACAAAGGAAAGGGTTGCTATGTATGGGATGATACAGGTAAAAAATATCTGGATTTTTATGGTGGTCATGCTGTTGCTTTGATTGGACATTGTAATCCAAATGTTATTAAAGCAGTTAATAAACAACTAGAAAAACTTATATTTTATTCCAATGTTGTTTATAACGAGCAAAGGGCAATGGCAGCTGAAAAGCTTATTGATTTTTCTAGGAATACATTTTCACAAGTATTTTTTTGCAATAGTGGAACAGAAGCAAACGAAGCGGCAATAAAAATAGCAAAAAAATATACGGGAAAAAGCGAAATCATTTCATTTATCGGATCATTTCACGGAAGGACAGTAGGTTCTTTAAGTGTTACGGGAATAGATGCATATAAAAATAGTAAACAATCACTTATGCCAAATGTTACATTTGCTCAGTTTGGCAATATCGAAAGTGTGAGTCGACTTGTAACGCAAAATACAGCAGCAATTATTGTGGAGCCGATTCAAAGTATTGCAGGAGTAAATATTGCAACGAAAGATTTTTACGTTTCACTAAAAAAACTTTGCGCAGAAAGAAATATTGTTCTTATTTTTGACGAAATTCAAACAGGGCTTGGTAGAACAGGAGAGGTATTTTTTGGGAATCACTTTGGTATTTCGCCAGATATTACTACATTGGCTAAAGGACTGGCTAGTGGATTACCTGCAGGTGCGGTATTGGTTAACAAAAAAATACAAGGCTCTGTGGATATTAGTGATTTGGGTTCTACATTTGGCGGGGGGCCAGTTGTATGCAGTGCTATAAGCGCAACACTTGATTATATTCAAAAGAAACATCTTATAAAAAATGCAAAAGAAATGGGTGAAGTTTTGAAAAAAAATGTTATTAATCTTGATCATATTGTAAAAGTAAGGGGACTAGGATTGCTTCTTGGAATAGAACTAGATATTTTAGCAAAAGAAGTTGTCGGGAGTCTTTTGCAGGATGGAATTATTACAGGCACATCGGCTAATAAATATGTGTTAAGGATTATGCCGCCAATTACTATTTCTCGAAAAGAAGTGGATTGTTTTATAAAGACTTTAGAAAAAATACTAAACAAAAAATAACTATGAAAAAAATTTTTGTCATAAAGCTTGGTGGGAAATTCATAGAACAAAAGAATTCACTTTATTCCTTATTACAGGCTATCTGTGTTCTTGTTAACAAAGGATATGGTATATGTGTTGTTCATGGAGGTGGTAAGCAAGCAGATGTAATGCAAAAAAAATTACATATTCCAATAAAAAAAATAAACGGAAAAAGGATAACAGATAAAAAAACTCTGGACATTACAAAAATGATATACAAAGGATTGCTGAATACAAATTTGATAGCTATGTGCAATGCATATTCTATTCCTGCCGTTGGAATTTCAGGAGTTGACTGCATGCTTGCAATGGTCACAAAAAGGCCAGTTGTATCAGTTATAAATTACAGCACAGGTAAAAAGAATACAATTGATTTTGGTTATGTTGGAGATATACAAAAAATTAATATAGAAATTGTAAAGTATTTGCAAAACGGAGGATATGTGCCAATTATTGCGTGTTTAGGAACAGATAATAAAGGAAATATTTTTAATATTAATGCGGATATGCTTGCAGTACAAGTGGCATTGGAACTTAAAGCGGAAAAGCTGATTTTTGTAACAGACACGCAAGGTGTTTATAAAAATAAAGATAAGTATATTAGTAGTCTTGCTATTAAAGATGCAAAAAATATGATTAGTAAAAAAGAAATACATAGTGGAATGATTCCCAAAATAGAAAGTTCAGAATCGGCTCTTTATGGAGGAATAAAAAATATCCAGATTCTAGGAGGTCTTACAACATCAAAAAATTGGCTGGATGCAATTCATAAACAAAGTTCTGGAACAAATATTTATAAAATATGAATAAAAAAATAAAACATTTTTACAATACGGCGGATTTTTCCCAGAAAGAAATAAACAATATTATAGATACTGCCATACAGATGAAAAAAGGCAAAGCAAAGAAAAGCTTATCTGGTAAATCGCTTGTAGCACTCTTTTTTAATCCTTCTTTGCGGACAAGAATTTCATTTATTATGGCGATGGAAAAATTGGGAGGGCTTGCTATTCCTTTAGATGTTAAAGAAGGATCATACACTTTTGAATATGGGGAAGATATCGTTATGGACAAAGGAACAATGGAGCATATAAAAGAAGCTGCAAAGGTTATTTCTCGTTATTGTAATGCCATTGCCGTTCGTTCAAGCGAATTAATTACATCTAAATCAGAAAGTGTTACTGTATCTGACTGGGAGGTTCTAAAAAGAGATACCGTGCTAAAAAAATTTATGGAATTTGCAACGGTGCCTATAATTAACATGGAATCAAACATTTATCACCCATGCCAGGGAATGGGAGATGCAATGACAATAAAAGAAAAACTGGGAAAAACAAAAGGAAAAAAATATGTCTTAACGTGGGCGTATCATCCAAAAGCGCTTCCTATGGCAACTCCAAATTCGCAGATACTTGCTGCTTGCGATTTAGGGATGGATGTTGTTGTTGTGCATCCAAAAGGATGGGAATTGGACAGCAAAATTATTTCTATAATGGGTGACAGGGTAAAAAAAACGGGGGGAAGTATTAGTTTTAAAAACGATATGGAGAAGGCATTTGAAGGGGCATCTATTATTTGTGCAAAAAGCTGGGGAGCCATTGGTATGTATGGCAATTGGGAAAAAGAAAAACAGAAAAAAGAACAATTGAAACATTGGATTGTAAATGAAGAAAAAATGAAAAAAACAGACAATGCTTTTTTTATGCATTGTCTTCCCGTTCGTAGGAATGTAGAAGTAACTGATGGTGTGTTAGATAGCAAAAATTCTATTGTTGTTGACGAAGCAGAAAACAGAATGTGGGCGCAAATGGCGATGCTGGAATATTTGCTGAAAGGAAAAAACTATGAGCAATAACAAAGAACAAAATCAAATATTGGAAACAGGAGGATTTATTGTTCCTCAAAAACAACTCGAATTGGATTTAAAAATGGTCCCCTTCGATGTCTGGGCTTCTATGGCTCATGTGCTTATGCTGCATAAGCAGAAAATAATTGATGCAGAAAAGACTAAGAAAATACTTGCTGCGCTTTTTAGTATAGAAAAAGAAGTGCATAACGGAAATTTTTTTGTTGATCCTGGTAAGGGTGCACAATTAACGTTGGAAGCAAAAATTATAGAACTTGCAGACGATGCGGGACAGAGTGTTCATACCGGTCGAAGCAGGAATGACCAAGTTATTGTAACAGAGTTGCTTTTTTTACGAGAAAAAGTTTTGTCGTTTCTTCCCCAACTAATGGAAGTTGTAGAAGCGTTGTTGTTATTGGCTAAAAAAAATCAGCAGATGGTAATGCCTGGATATACGCATATGCAGCCTGCAAAGCCTACAACAGTTGGACAGTGGGTTCTTGCCTATGCGAATGCATTTTCTCGAGCAGCACAAACAATAATGCATTATTACGATATGTATAACATGAATCCTCTTGGTGCATGCGAGTCGTATGGAACATCATGGTTTTTGGATAGAGAGTATACGGCAAAATTGCTTGGCTTTAAACAGGTATGGGAAGTTCCACAGGATGCAATTGGATCTCGAGGTTTTCCACAGTTGGGATATTTAAGTGGACTGTCGGAAGTTTGTCTTGTTGCAAGTAAAATTTCCCAGGATCTTATTCTATTCAACATGTTTGAATTTGGCATTATTGAACTTGGTCAGGAAGTTGCTATGCGTATGCATCCAATCACTGGCTCCTCTGTTATGGCACAAAAGAAAAACCCCGATGTCTTAGAGCTAATCAGGGCAACTGCTCCACAGGTAAGTGGATATGTTGGGATTGTTTCAAATATTCTTGATTCATTATTTATGGGTTACAACCGCGATGTCCGTGAGGTAAAAGAATATGTGGTTATGGGTTTTTATAAAACGACTACAGCACTTAATACATTAGAAAATGTAATACATACAGTAGAGTTTAACAAGGAAAGAATGAACCAGCTTGTCATAAAAAATTACTCTTTGACAACTGAGTTAGCAGACTACATATCCCAAAAAACTGGCATAGGTTATAGGTTGATTTATAAAATCATTGGGACAGTTGTTGATGAGGCAATACAGAATAAGAAAACGCTTTTAGAAATTACTGCGAAAGAAATAATTAATAAGGCTGAAGTGTTTGGCATTGATTTAGTTTTAACACAAAAGGAGATATTAGAGGCAATCGACCCAAAAATTGCGATCGAAAAGAAAAAACATATTGGTGGAACCAGTCAAAAAACAATGAGTATTGCAATAAAAAATACCAGGACAAAAACCATGATGATAGATAAGTGGATAAAAAAGAATCAAGCATATACTCATAACGCAAATCTGAATACGCATATACTAGCCAAGAAAATAACAAATAAAACATGAAACTATTATCAGATCTTATTCATATTTCATCAGTTTCAGGAAAAGAAGAACAAATTGCAAAATATTTAATTAATTACTTTATAAAGATTGGATTAAAAGTAATACATCAAGATGGCAATGTAATAGTGCATATTCCAGGGAAAAACTCGCTACATGCGCTTATTTTTAACGCACATATGGATACTGTTTCTGCCGGTGATTTATCACTTTGGGAATATGCGCCAGATAGTGGAGTGGGAAAAAACGGTAAAATATATGGGCTTGGAGCAAGTGATGATAAAGGGGGAGTTGCAACGCTATGTCTTTTGGCTGACGAATTGAAGAAGTTGCCACCAGAATGTGATGCGTGGATAACATTTGTAACAAAAGAAGAAACAGATGGTTTTGGAACACAATCTTTTCTTAAGTATTTTCTAAAAAGGTACGAAAAGAAATATTCAAATATTGCTGCAGTTATTGCAGAGTCAACAAATGCAGAGTCTATAGAAATAGGACACAGGGGAAGTTATTTTGTAGAAATAGAAACAAAAGGAGAATCTGGACATGCAGCTAGACCCGCAGAAGTAAAAGCGCAAGCAATTGAAGAAATGCTTGTTGTTATTGCAACAATAAAAAAATTAGAAAAGGAACTGCAGAAAAAATGTGCAGACAAATATCTTGGTGTTCCAACGTTTGTTATTACCGGAATAGAAAGTAATGCTAATTCGGCAAATAAAATCCCATCGAGTTGTAAAACAACCTTGGACATTCGGACTACACCAAAATTGCATAATAAATTACTTGGTATTCTTCAGCAAACAGTAGAGCATAAGGCAAAGATAAAAGTTTTGTTTACACCTAGTCCTTATTCGTATACATTGCCAGAAGAAAAAATTGTATCGTTATTTAAAAACGTTATGCCCAGTGTGAAAATAAAAGTTTCTCCAACGTCAAATGACATGGGATTTTTTACACAAGTTGGTATTCCAGCAGTAACGTTTGGTCCGGGGATAAAAGAAGTTATTCACAAAGAAAATGAATACATAGAAGTAAAAAACATAGAAAAAACTTTGGATGTTTATAAAAAGATTATTACATTATTTTAATTTTCCAGACCGTATTTTGTAATGTTTGCGTTGTGGCCTTCAAACGTTTTGGCGTAATGGTATGCGCCTTTTGGGTCGGAAATGTAATATAGGTAATCTGTCTGTGCCGGGTTTGCTGCGGCTTTTAAACTTTCAAAACCAGGATTTGCAATAGGAGTTGGAGGTAGCCCCACAGTAATATACGTATTATAAAGCGATGGAATGGCCAAGTCGTTGCTTGTAAAATTATGTGGCCACCAGTTACAAGAAGTTGAAAGTTGAGAGTTAAAAGTTGAGAGTTTACATTTTTGGGTTCCCACGATGTATTGGACGGTTGCGTCAAGTTGTAGCGGCATGCCCAGGGATAGTCTGTTTTCTATAACCGATGCAACAATGGGGCGATCTTGTACAGGTTTTGTTTCCCGTTCTATCAGAGACGCAATAGTTACAATATCGGATTTTTTCATATTGTGTGGATTTGGTATTTGTGCAAATTTGTTTTCAAAAGTACCTGTCATTGTTTTAATAATTGTTTGGATATTTGCATCTCTGGAAAACAAATATGTGTCTGGAAAAAGATACCCTTCGTATTTTATAAGCTCGTCGTTCCAGATGGGCATATAGTTTGGCATTTTTTCTTTTAAGATTTGTCCAATTTCGGTTGCCCGTTTTCCTTCGGGAATAGTAATCCAAATATCCAGTGTTCCATGCGTTAATGCTTTAGCAATTTCCAGTGCGGTCATAGAAGAAGACAAGCGAAAATCGCCTGCCTGGATTTTTCCATCTAGTCCGTTTTGCTTAACAAGAAGAAAAAAAACCGTAGGGTCTTTTATTAAATTTTCCTGCTTTAATTTACTCGCAATTTCTCGAACCCCTGTTCCTTTTTCGACAACAAAAATACGTTGGGTTGCATCGTTTTTATTTACCGCTTGTGTGCCATGACTCCACCACAAAGAAATAAAAACAAAAATAAAAAAAATAATGATTAAAAGCACCGGTAACCTTTTCATATTAAAAAGCAATAATTGGAAATTTTTCCAAAGACTCTTTTGCTTCTTTTAGATTATACATGTTTTCGCTATACAGTGTATAGATTATGTCATTTTTTGTTATGTTGTCACCTATTTTTTTATGGAAAAAAATGCCAGCTTTTTTATACGTTGGAGAACCAAGAATTCTTGCAATAATGGTTATATTTTTGTTATGAATTGTTTTAATTGATTGGTTTTTATTTGCTGTAAAGTTATACGAAAGCTTTCCTGGGTGCAGATTGCTGCTTGTTATGGGTTTTCCTCCTTGCATTCGAATAATTTCCTGCATTTTTTGCAGTGCTCCACCACTTTGTAAAATTCGCGTTGCCCACTCGTGACATGAACCATATAACTTTTTTATACCTTCTCGTTTTGTTGCCGTTGTATCTTCCAAACAGAGCTCTAACAAATTGCCTGCAAGGAATAGACTTTTTTTCTCCAGGGATAGTGGTCTGTCTGGTTTTTGTTCCAAAACCAAAAGTGCATCGCGCGCTTCCAGTACTGGACCAATGCCGTTTCCTGCAGGTTCTTCTACAACGTTAATAAGCACACGAATTTTTATGTTAAACTTTTTTGCCAGGTTTTCGAATTTTGTCTTTAATGTGATTGCATCTTTTAGGTAATGCACTTTTACCGTTGGTCCATAGGGCAAATCGATGACAACATGGGTGGATCCAAATGCAACTTTTTTTGCCATAATGGAAACGAGAATTTTATCATAACTTTCAAAACTTAACGGCGCTTCTACCTTAATCAATATATCGTCTGCTGGAGCAATATTAAAACTACCACCCCAGACAATGCACCCGTTTGTTTTATGCACAATGTTATAAATTTGTTTTTCGCTAAATTCAACTGGGGAAAGAACTTCCATAGTGTCGGCTGTGCCGCTTGGTGTTGTTATTGCTCGGGATGAACTTTTGGGAATGGTAAATCCTGCAGCAGCAATAATAGGGACAATAATTAAAGTAGTTCTTGTTCCTGGCATGCCACCAATAGAATGTTTGTCTGCAACAATGCCAGGGAAGTGTAATTTTTCCCCTGTTTCGATCATTGCTTTTGTTAAGAAATAAATTTCTTCGTTAGAAAACCCTTCGGCGTATCCGGATGCCGCAAAATAAGTTGTTAAAATATCGCCTAATTTATTTTGCGAAATTTCATCCATTACGGCATAAATTTCTTTGTATGTTAGTTTTTTTCCAACGAGTTTGTTTCTAATTGCTTCCAGTGCTAATCGTTTTTGGTCCATGTTATATGTTTTCCAATTCTGCCCGTAAAATAAGGCGTCGCCATGTCGTCCCGGGTGGCGTACATGTAACAAGCGTTAGATAGGGAGTATCGAAATTTTGCGAAAATATAGATGTGTCCGTTGGGTTAACAACTAAAATTGTTTTTATGACATATCTATAGGAAACATGGTCAACTGTGGCGATAATTTCGTCGCCGACCCCTAGTTTATATGCGTTGGCAAAAATAGTTTTATAGTTTGTGACGTCAAATAACTGGGGTAATGTTGAGTGGCCAAAAACTATAGCGTTTCCCGTGTCTGGGGGAATTGCCGTACCACCATAATTAACTAAATGATGATCTAAATCGTAGTCGGTTGTAGAAACAATTGCGCTGCTTATGCCAAGTTTTGGGATAGCAAGGGAATATTGTGTTACTTTTGGTGCATTTTTTGTATTAGGATGGTATGTTGGAAACCAGTTTTGTGCATTTTTATAATCGGTGCCACCAAGTGATTGTGTTGCTGTAGTAATAAGGCTCCCAAGGGTGTCTTTTGTTACAATTGTTGTTTTTGGAATTGGTGCTGTTAGATTGCCCGATGCAAAAACCGGAGCAAAATACATTTTCCAGGATACAATTGGAAATGCTACATATATAACCATACCAATGCCTAGAATAATAATAAGCATGGCAAAAATGCGAAGAAATATCCGATTAAATTTTGGATTTATTTTTTTATAGTAATACCTGGTCATTCTTTTTTCACAACAAGAGTAATGTTGTGGGACAGTCTGGGAAGTGTTTTTGGCAGGAAAAATATATTTGGATGTAGTTGAATAGTTGCACTGGTTACTTGTGGTAAATTTACCAATATATTTTGTGTAACATCAAATGATTTTTCGGCAATATCTTTTGTTATTTTTTCTTTGTCTAGTTTTGGCAGTAACGATATTGTTGCGTGAAGCGTGGACGTTATTTTTCCTTTTTCTTGCTTTGTATCTTCCAATGTATAGGTTATCGCGTCCTGAATAAACGCAGAATCAGAAACGTCCTGTTGCAGGAGAGTTTTTGAAAATTGTTGCATGTCGTCTTTTTTGTAGGCCACACCAACGTAGGCAATAGTTCCGGAAAGCGTAAAGGAATTTGCTTCTTCGTTTGCTTTTTTATCTGTATTTTCAGTTTTGAATTCTGTGTTTGCGGTAAAGGGAAGCAAAACAGTATTGTTGTCTATTTTTTGATTCATGTCATTCTTTGCTTTGTCCTGCAGGTTTTTTGTTAACGAGTCTTCTGCTTTATTTATGTCGTTTTTCGAAACAACAGTTACTTCTTTTTTTGTTCCGCCGGAAAATGCCGTATCATTTTTTCCCGCAACATCTGATGTTGCAAATGATTTTACAGAAAACACGGTGCTACTTGGAAGATTGGATTCTTTGCCAATGTCCGTTGCCGTAACATTTGCTTTTGCTGTGCTTGGGGAAATAGACGAGAATGCATCTGATGCGCCAGATGCAGACGCAATCGTAACGCTGTCTTCCAAGGAAAATGTAAGATTGTTTGGAGAAGTAACAATAGTACCAGATGGCAAGGTAACTTTTTGAGAGGTTTTATTATATATGGTTATAGAACCCTTTGCACTTGTCCCGACTTCTTTCTGTCCTGTTGCGGGTAAGGTAATTTTTCCGTTTTCCGTAACGTCTATTGCCTGTGCATTAATTGTGCTCCTTGAAAAATCTGTATTGTCTTTTGTTGTAAGCGTAATTGTTTGCGTTTTTTCATCTATTTTTGGTTTGACAAAAAGTGTGACCGTTGCTTTAAGAAGCAAAACATAGGATGCCAGGATAGCAATAAGAATAATGACAATAACAGGAGCAATTAAAATTATGCCGCCATTTTTAAATGGCGTATTTTTAAGGAATGCCAAACTTGGAGTTGGGATATAGAGTTTTTTTATTGTATGCATAATTATTTTTTTAATTGGTGAAATTGTTGCAAGAATGGTATTGAAAAAAGAAGGAGAAGAAGATATAGCATTCACAGGAACAAAATTACTGACTTTTTCTATCCTATTGTTTTCCTTTGGTACTTCCTTCTCATTTGTTTCTTCCTCTTCTGATTCCTTTTTCTTTTCCCGAACATCTGTTCCCATGACAAATCCAAAACCCTCCTCTTCCTCTTCTATATCATCTTCTTCCTTTGATACGTCTGATGCTTTTAATACTTCCGTATCCTCCTTACCTTTTATTTCTATTGCATGCAGTACATCTTTATCTGTTATGGTTTCAAATCCCATCTGTGTTGCTGCGCCTAAAAATACTGCTTTTGCATCCAGTCCCTTTGGTAAAATTGCAACTTGGGGAACATGCAAAAATGGGAGCGCCCTGCTCCAGGTATGACTAATAAAAGACTGAGACAATACATCGTGGTTTTGCTGGTCGCTTAACACAATAATCCGGGAAGGCAGAACTTCGTAATTAAAATGATGCAACAGTGTATCGGCTGTTTTTGCACTGTCAACTTCTATTGCTTCTTGTCTTGTTTCTATAATTCGCCCGGCTCGAATAAGAGAAATAATAAGTACCTTTTGTCCAATTTCAAGCAGCAGTGCGGACACAGGAGCGCCTTCTTGCTGTGCTAGTAAATGCGCAATTGCTTCGTGGATAACGATAAATCCAATAGGCGTTATCATTAATGCTTCGCTTGCTTTTTTTAGTTTGACCAAATATTCTTTTTTAATTTTTGCGTCTTCCACCCAGTTTTCTTTGACGCCAAAAATTGTTTTTTGCGTTTGTACGTTTGGGGGAAGACTCCCTTCTGCTGTTCCTATTGCCTTGTCGAGTACTTTAAGCCACGTGTCGAATGGTGTGTCTTCTAGGGGTTGTTCTAAATGTTCTTCGTGTCTGCCAACAACGCGAGCAGTGCCATGTATTTCCTGGAAAATAACAGCACTCACTTTTTCTTCCCCAAGAAGAAGGGCAAGAAAGTATTCTTTTTTCTCTTTTTTTGAAAAGAAAGGCAGTTTCATAATATTAGCGTTTAGCGTCTAGTAATTAGCGTTTAGTTTCTTTTAACTATGCTTATCCAACAACAGCATATATCCGTCTTTGTCCGTGTCCTATGTTTTCTTGTTTCATTATACTAAATTTTTCCAAAATTCCAGTATGTTCTACATGTGGACCGCCACAAAATTCTACCGAGTAAGCTTTTAATCCTGAGCTGGTCGTTGGGCCAATGAAATAAATTTTTACATTTTCCTGATACTTGTCGTCAAATAGTCCTATTGCGCCAGTTTCTTTTGCTTTCCTTAGTGGCATAATCTCAAAATGGACTGGGAGATTCTCGCGGATTTTGTTATTTACGATACTCTCAACTTGTTTTATTTGATCATCGGTAAGTTTTTGATCGTAGTTAAAGTCGAAACGGATTCTCGCAGATGTAATATTTGATCCAATCTGGTGGACGTTGTTACCTAAAACATCACGGAGTGCCTGGTGTAACAAGTGTGTTGCAGTGTGTCCTATGATTGTTTTTTCCTGATGATCTGCAAGTCCGCCTGCAAATTTTTGTGCTGCGCTTGCGCGGGATAATGCTTGGTGTTGTTGCATTTTTTCCGCAAATTCTTTTTCGTCAAATGTAAACCCAAGACTTTTAATTTGGGTTGGGGAAAGACCATGTGTTGCATATAGAAGAAATGCGTCATCTGGAGAAATGCTGGTTGTTCCCATAAGTTCGTCACCTGTTTTTTTGTATCGTTTCTCGATAAATCTTTTTGCAGTTTCCCGGGTTTGTTTGTATCCAGTTTCTTCCTCTAAAATCGTATTTTTAATTTCTTCGAATTTCTCTTGCAATATAGGGTCTGTTTCTCCATATTGTGTTGCAATTATTTCGAGTATTGGAGTCACTTGAGATGTCATTCTGGCAAGGCCTGAATCCGGATTCTGGAGTCGTCCAGTTGAGCTGGACTCCCCAGAATGACGGGTATTTAACTCGTGCAGATTGTCCAAACCTCGACGAATTAACCTCCGCAAAATATACCCCTGGTCTTTGTTGGATGGTTTTATTCCAGCAAGGATAATAAAAGACGAAGCAATAAAATGGTCTGCAACAATGCGCATGTTCACTTTGTGTGTATGGTAGTCTTTTTCGGTTCGTTTTGCGATGGTTTGGATAATTGGCCAAAATAAATTTGTTTTAAACACATCCGGTTCGTTTTGCACTGCAAGTAAAAACCGTTCCAAACCGCCACCAAAATCGACATTTGGTTTTTCTAAAAGTGCCAATGTTCCATCGGATTGCTTTTTGTACTGCATGAAAACGGTATTGCAGATTTCTATAAATCTGCCGCAGTCGCAATTAACATGGCATGTTTCGTTTTTCCATTGGCTTGTTTCATGCAGTTTTAATTCCGGCCCAAAATCGTAAAATATTTCGCTGGCTGGTCCGCCTGGTTCGCCGGCGGGCATTTTGTCTGGAGGACCAGACCGGGACCACCAGTTTTTTTCTGCGCCGTAATAAAAAATGCGTTCTTTTGGATCAAGCCCGACACTCTCAAAGAGTTGATTCCAAATTGCGGCAGATGCTTCGTCTTTGGGTACATGTTTGTTTCCTTCGAAAACTGTTGCATATAATCGTTTTGGATCCAACCCTAGGCCTTTTGTTACAAATTCAAAAATCCATGGCAATTGTTCTTTTTTAAAGTAATCGCCCAAGGACCAGTTGCCAAGCATGCGAAAGAACGTTGTATGTCTGTTATCTCCAATTTCGTCTATGTCCACAGCTCGAAACGCATTTTGCACATTCACCAGACGTGTTCCTGCAGGATGCTTCTCTCCCAATAAATAAGGAACAAGTGGTTGCATGCCCGAACTTGTAAATAGCGTTGTCGGGTCGTTGTCCG
>Ga0209515_10005399_pt1 | contig 16560 bp, 10 predicted proteins | sample Subgroupgradi54m_FD_187454 | JGI IMG/M metagenome (GOLD analysis project Ga0209515, IMG submission 187454) | Subsurface groundwater microbial communities from S. Glens Falls, New York, USA - GMW60B uncontaminated upgradient, 5.4 m (SPAdes)... ...
TCGAGACGGTTGAAGAGGTGCCGGCGGATCGCGTAGAACGCGCCGTGCGCTCCGAGGATCGAATGCAGCCGGCTTTCCTGCCGCTTGATGAAGGTCTCGTACTTCCAGTAGAGCCCCTCTCCTTCCGCGCGGACGTTGTCGCCGCCTTTCAGGCGATAGAGGCCGCAGACGCAGCCCACTTTCGGATCGGCGAAGGGCTGCGCGATCTTGCGCAGCGCGTCGGGTTCGACCTGGCTCGACGCGTCCGAGAACACAACGAGCTCGCCGTGGAGCTGCGGAACGGTGCGGCTGAGCATCAGCGACTTACCCAGGTTCTTGCTCACGGTGAAGAGCTTGACGCCCTGTGATTCGAAGCGCTTCACGATCTCGTCGGTGTGGTCGGTGCAGCCGTCGCTGGCGACGACGATCTCGAGCTGCTCGCGCGGGTAGTCGAGCGTCAGCGTGTTGCGGAGTTTGGCTTCGATGTGCCGCTCTTCATTGTAGGCCGGGATCACGAACGACACCGACGGCGTGACCGGTTGGCGCATCGCCTCGCGGCCGAACATGCCGGCGAGCAGCCACACCAGCAGCGGATAGCCGATGTAAATGTAGACAAGGACGGCGAAGGAAATCCAGAAGAGCGTCCTCATCTGAGGGATCGAAGTATTCCTACTTCGAGATCTTCTGATACGGTGCTATGCATTTGGCACTAAGCGTCGCTTCAGCTGCTCATACCAATAGACACCCAGCACGCGCTTGAGGACACGGATCAGCATCTGTTGATTCGCCGCCCACCAAAACGCCGGCTGCCAACCATCGGCCATCGCGGCGAGCCGGTCCGCGGAAAACGGCTGCCGCACGACGACGCGCCGCAGCGCCAGCGCGTTGGTCTGCGGGCCGTTGGTGCCGATCATCGACAGCCATGCGGCCTCGTAGCCCGCGCGCACGACGCCCTGCGCGACCGCGCTGTTCCAAAACCCGCCGGGTGCCGCAATCGCGCGAATCGGGACCCCGAGCTCCCGCTCCAGTTGCTGCTTCGAATCCGTGAGCTCGCGATCGAGCTGCTCGCGCGAACAGCTCGTCAGCGGCGTGTGCGTGAGCCCGTGCGAACCGACTTCCATCCCGAGGAAGACGAGTTTGCGCAGCTGCTCCCAGCTCATGTAGCCGGGCCGGCCGATGAGCCCAGCCGAAACGAAGAACGTCCCGCTGAAGCGGTAGCGCACGAGCAGCGGGGCGACCAGCTCGAAGTGGCTCGCGTAGCCGTCGTCGAATGTCAGCACGACGGCGCGGTCGGGCAGCGACTTGGTGCCTTGCTGCCAGGCGCGGAAATCGCGCGAGCTGACGGTCTGATACCCGAGCTTGCGCAGATGCACCAGCAGCTTCTCCAGGTCCGCAATCGAAATCTGATAGAACGTGTCGTGGTCCGACGTCTGTTTGACGTCGACTGCCACATCGTGAAAGGTCAGCGCTACAACTCGCATCGACGTGTACCTCAGCTCATGCGACCGACAACCAACCGGATCATGTCGTGCCGCGTGGGCGCGTTGGTCATTGGCCCGACTGCAACTGTTCGATGAGATCCGCCATCCGAGTGCGCGTCGCGATCAATGGTTGCGGGTCGGTGGTGTAGTCGCGCATCGACGAGACGATCGCCGGGTCGATGCGCAGCAGCGCCTCGGCTTGTTGGATCAGCGTCGCGCGCGCCGGGTCCGCGTCGCCGCCCCGCCGGCAAGCCTCGTCGACCGCGCGGCGCAGCAACACGAAATAGTCGTAGTCTTCGATCCCGTCGCGCAGCACCTCGACGCGCAGCGACGGCACCGGCGCCCGTGGCCCCGGGTAGTAGAGCGATCCGTTGCCGTTCTGCCGCCACTTCGTATTCATCGGCTGCTTGTACGGATCCGTCGTCCAATAATTGACGCTCCAATACAGCAGCCCCGTCGCGCCGTACTTCCAGCACATCCATGGCAGCACGCGGTACGCCATCGCCGGGTAGTCGATGACCAGCGTCGGGTACGGCGGCTTCGGGCCCGAGACGTAGAGCCACACTTCCTTGCCCATCGCCTGCAGCTGCTTGGCCTGCTCGGGATCGAAGATCACGTTGCGGAAGCAGACGATGTCGATGGGCGCGAACCAGTCGCGCAGCTTCGCGATGTCGGGTGCCACGCCGAGCGTGACGAGATTTTTCAGCGACGGGTCGGCGCGGTGGATCATGCGCGCGACGTCGGCGACCGCCGGCTGGCCCGGCGCCGGCTCGTCGTAGGTGTAGATGTAGTGGCGGTCGAGGAGGCCGGCTTGCCGCAGCGCGGTTGCATAGCCGCGATACGCCGGTTCGAGCGCGGCGAGGGCTCGCGGCTCGGTCGGCCACTCGTTGTCGAAGCTGCCGCCTCGCGGGCCGACGGCGAAGGCCGAAATCGTCGGGTGTGCGCGCAGCCAGTCAAGCGCGCCGGCCTGCGACGGATCGACGTTGAGGATCGGTGCCAAGCGGTGGCGGATCAGATCGTCGTAGAGCCGCTCGCGCAACTCGGCGACGGCTTGCTCGCCCGACGGCCAGTGGCGCCACCACTCCGGGAAAAACGTTTCGTAGGCGCTCTTGATGCGGTTCGAGTAGACATCGAAGGCGGTCTTCAGCGACGGTGTGGCCGGCAACGTGAAGTTGCGGACCTTCACGACGAGCTCGACGTCGTGCGGCGGCGCGTTCGACGGATGCACAGTCACGCGGCCGTCGTAGTCGCCCGGCGGTGTCGTGGCATCGGTGTGCAGCGTCAGCCAGACGGCGCGCGTTTGGCCGGCGGGGACATCGAAGGCCAGTGCTCCGGGCAGCGGGTCGGGCCACAAGCCGACGTGCGAGACCGGATAGTCGGGCTGCTCGGTGCGGACGAATCCTTCGCTCGACCATTGCAGCGACTCGGCGGGAATGGTGGCGGCCCCACCGCGCTGCCGCAGCGGATGCGTATCGATGGTGACACTCGTCAGACCCTGCCCGGCGTCGCGAACGATCATTTGCACCGATTCGAATTCATTGCGCGCCAGATCGATCATCGCGGAGTTCGCGTGCGCGCTCGCCGGGACGCCAATCTCCGGCAAAAACTTTTCGAGCGACGACGCGACCAAGACGCTGTAGGGCAACGGCTGCGCGGGTTCGGCGGGTGCGGCTGCTGACGGTCGCGCCGCCGGAGCCGGCGGCAGCGTGCGCGCGAGCGTCGCGAAGTCCGGCGAATCGATCGCGCCGAACAACAGCGGCACGGTCGCGAGGATCGGGCCGACGCGGTCGTAGGTCGGTTGGTCGAAGACCATCCCGTCGCGCGTGGGGTCGTCGACGTGCAGTTGCGCCGCGACGAGCGCTTGCACGCATCGCTGGCCTTGCTCGAGGTATCGATGGTCGCCGGTGAGCAAGTAGGTGTACGCGATCGCATCCAGCGATGTCAGCTGCGGTTCGCGCACGAGCAGCGCGTCGGCAGCCTTCGTGATCGCGGCAGCCGCTTTCGTATCGCCGGTCAAGCGGTGGTACGCGATCAGCGCGGGCAGCACGTGCTCCGCGACGTCGGAATTCTTCGCATCGCCGCTCCACCGCCGCGCGCTCGGATCGTACGCTTCCAGCCACGTGCCGTCGGGTTGCTGGCCGTCGATGAGCGTCCGGACCCATCGCGACGCGGCGTCGCGGCAACGCGGATCCCACGTCGCTTGATAGAGCAGCACGTCGCCCAATAGGATGTTGCCGATCGTGCGCGGCGAGGTGACGTTCGAGCGCGTCGTGCCGACGAGCGGATCGCCGAGCAAGAACCCGCCGACTTCTTGCGCGACGTCCCAGGCGCGCACCTCGCCGGTCAAATAATAGTCGAGCAACAGGCCCGCGACGTTCGTTGAGCTCGCGTCGTCGTTCGGACCGCCCCAATGGTCGGCGTTGGCGCGATGCATCGAGCCGACGCGCGACGCATCCGGCGGCAACCGCCGCAGCCGCGGATCGTTCGCGACGGTGTCGTAGTGCACCGTGTCGACATCCATGATGTGGCGGGCCAACGCTTGGCCGTAGCGCAGGTATCGGATGTCCTGGCTGCGCGCGAACGCGAGCAACGCCGCCGCCTCCTGCCCGACCCCGTCGCCGTTGTGCCATCCCCAGCGGCCCTCGGGATGCCAGCCCCAATCTTCATACGATTTCTCGGGCGCCTCTTTGCGATACCACGTGCGCGTGTCACCGGCATCGAGCATGCCGTACCACGCGAAGTTGCGCGGCTGCCGCTCCGCCCAGTCGAACAAGCCTTGCAACATCGTTTCAGCGTCGGAAAATCGGCCGCGGTCCTGGGGTGCCAGCGTGCCGAGCGCATCCGTGTCGTAGATCCAATCGGGGTCGGCGGCCAGCACCCACGGCTCGCGCCACAACGCCGCGATCGACTGCGCCAGCTCCGGCTCGACGTGAACCCCGATGAACCCGAGCATCAACTCGTGGGTTTTCGCCAACCCGAAGGCGCGACCGGTGCCCGCCCCGTCGGCGCCCGCCGCTTGCTGCTGCGTTTGCAGATCGAGCTCGCCCGCCGACTCCGGCCAAAGTTTCATGACCATGCGATGCGCCACGGGGTCGGCGATCAATTGCTTGGGAAATTGTTGCCACGCATCGCGCACTTCCGCGAGCACGCCGCCGCTGGCGTCCTGCACCAACGCCCAGCCCTCGGTGCGCACGGCTTCGCGCAGCGTCTTGTCGCCTTCCCGCAGCCGCGACGATTGATGCGACGCCTGCGTAATCGTCGCTGCGGCGCTCAGCGGTGTCGTGATCACGCCGCGGTCGTCGGCAGTGATGAACTCTGAGCTTTGGCTCGTGTTGACCGGCAGCTCGATGGCGATCGATTGGATCGTTTCGTTATCCGGCAGCCGCGCGCCCGCCGCGACCGGCACCGCGCGGTTCCCGGGAAAGCCCGTGTACACGAGCGTGTGGAAGATGCGCAGCTCCGGCAGCCCCGCGTAGGCTTGGATGCGGACGATGAACTGGCAGAAGCCCTCGCCCTTGGCGTCGCGCAGCCAGCCGGTGGCTTTGAGTGTCGCGCGCAGCGGGCCCGATTCCTCGACCACCAGCTGATACGTGCGCGTGTCGAGCGAGCTGCGGAATTCTCGGTTGTCGTGCGTCACGACAAGGTCGCCGCCGCTCGAGAGCCGCTCGCGGTCCTCGAAGCTGCCGCTGCGGTTGCTGTCCGCGAAGACCGCGTCGAACATCGCGAAGCGCCGCTTGCTGACGGTGAAGGTAATCGGCCCGGTCGTGACGGTGACCGCGTCCGCGCCGTCGTCGACCCGCACCGATGTGGGGCCGGGCAGATCGGCCGCGACGGACGGGCCATACTCGAGGGACAATTGCCGGCCTTGCCCGTTCGTCGGCACGGCCGTCGTCAGTTGCAACCACTTGACGCTGCCGTCTTCCCAGGTCGCCGCCGGCTTCGCCTGCACCGGCCAAATGCTGCCGGCGGTGTCGTGCAGTCGCACGGGCTGGCCGGGCTGCAGCTGACCCATCGGAAACGGAATACCGCCGGTGAGCGAGAAGTGCACGGAGAGCGGCAGCTCGGGCGGGCCGATGACGGACACCGGCACGCGCATGACGCGCTGCGTCGTCGCGAAATCGACGGCCTCGTGCCGCTCGGCGCGCTGCGAGAAGAGCCAGGCGCCCAAACGGTTCGGCGTGGGTTCGCTCGGCAACCCCGGCGCGGGATACTGACGCCCGAGTGTCGGTGATTCGCCGTTGCGGATCGGCTGCGTCGTCGACGCCGGTGGGCGCGAGACGGTCGGCGCCGGCCGATGCTGTCGAGCGCGAACCATGGCCCACACGCCGCCCGCTGCCGCTCCGATCAGTAGGATCACGACTGCTCGACGCGCGTTCATCCCGCGGCTCCAGGCTGTTTCACGCGCACGACGCGCGCGGGCACGCCCACGGCCACGGCACCGTTGGGCAGCGACTCGAGCACGACCGCGTTGGCGCCGATTTCCACGTCGTTGCCGATCGTGATTCCGCCCAACACTTTCGCGCCCGCGCCGATCATGACACGGTCGCCGACGCGCGGCGACGGCCCGCCGGACACACGGTTGCCGATCGTGGCCCCGTGGTGCAGCGTGCATTGGCGGCCGATCACAGCACTGCTGTTGATCACGATGCCGCCGAAGTGGAGGACCATCAGCCCCGGGCCGATCTTGGTATCCGCCGGAATCGACACGCCGGTCCACACCTCGATGAAGCGCTGGATGATTTCACCGAGGATCGGAATATGATTCTCGACGAGCCAGTGGTTGATACGGTAGCCCCACACCGCCTGAAAGCTGGCCGACGTCAGCGTGTGCGCGACTTTGCGCCAGTGGCCGCGATACGACGTGTGCTGATAGACGCGGTCGAAGTCCTCGGTGAGGTTCGGCCAGCTCATGCGTGCGGTTCCTCTTCGAGCAACTCTTGGTAGAGTGTTTCGGTGTCCGCGACGGTGCGCTCGATCGTGAACCGCTCGACGACGCGTTGGCGCGATCGCTCGCCCATCGCGCGCAGTTGATCCGGGTGCTCGAGGATCGCGGTCATCGCCTCGGCCAGCGCCGCGGCATCGCCGGGCGGCACGAGCCGGCCGGTCTGCCCGTCGACGATGAGCTCCGCGTTGCCGCCGACGTCCGAGGCAACCACCGGCTTGCCCGCCGCCATCGCTTCCATGACGACGTTCGAGCAACCTTCGTAATGCGTCGCCAACACGCACAGGTCAATCGCCGGCCAGAGCCGGCGCGCGTCGGCGCGCTCGCCGAGCATGCGCGTGCGCTCACTCAGCCCCGCCGCCTTAATCTGCGATTCGATCTCGCGGCGCAACGGTCCGTCGCCGACGATGATCAGGTAGAAATTCGGAATCCGCTCGGCCACTTGCCGCGCGGCCTCGATCAGCGTGCAGTGGTCTTTCGGTCGAGCGAGGCGCGCGACCATCGCGACCACGCGCGCATCGGCGGGGACTTGCCAGTCGGCACGATGAACCCCATTGCGCGCCGCGAGTTCGTCGCTGGATGTCTCGATACCGTTGTAGATCGTCCGAATCTTCTCGCCCGGGATGCCGCCTTGGTGGGTGAGGCCGTCGCGAATCGCGTCGGCGTTGATCGTCACGCGCGAGGTCCACACGGTCAGCAGCCGGTTGACGACGCGCTCGTGCGGCCGCAGGTCTTCGACGGTGCTGCGGATCGCGCAGACGGTGTGCGGCACGCCGACGACGAACGCGGCCACGCGGCCGTAGCAGTCGGCCGTGAAGAGCCACGTGTGGACGATCGCCGGCTGCAGGCGCCGCAGCAACACGGTCAGGCGCCACAGGCAGCGGGCGTCGAACTTGCCGAATTGCGAGAGCGTGTGCAGCTCGACGCCGTCGCGGGTAAGCTCGCCGGCGAGCGCAAGCCGCTTCGTCGAGAGCGCGATCACGATCGGCTGCCACCGGTCGCGCGGCAGGTGCCGGACCAATTGGACCAGCTGTCGCTGCGCGCCGCCGACGCCGAGATCGTCGATGATATAGACCACGCGGACCGGCGCGCTCGGGCCGGACCGCGCCGCGTCGTCCTCATCGCTCATGCGTTTGCGATCGGTATCCGTCGCTCGCCACGCGGGCCTCGATTCGCCGCGGTAGAGCGATTCGTACGCGTCGACCATCGCGTCGAGCGAGAACCGCTGCGTCGCCCGCGCCCGCGCCGCGCCGCGAATCGCTGCGGCCCGCCGCGGATCGCGAGCGAGCTCGACGATGGCGCGCGCGAGCGCCTCGGGGCGGTTCGGCTCGACGAGCACGCCGCTGACGCTGTCCTCGATAAGCTCCGTGTTGCCGCCCACGCGCGTCGCGACGATCGGCACGCCCGCAGCCATGGCCTCGAGCATCGCGATCGACAACCCCTCGCGTTCCGATGAGAACGCCAGCAAGTCCATGCCCGCGAGCAGCTCGGGCACATCTTTTCGCAAGCCTGTTAAGATCACGCGGTCCGCGAGGCCGCGCTCGGCGAGATACGCGGCGGTCTGTTCGCGCAGCGGGCCGTCGCCGATCATCAGCGCGCGCAGCCGCGGCTCGGCGTGGCATGCGACCGCCATCGCGTCGACAAACCGCTCGGGGGCTTTGGCGCCGACGAACCGGCCGATCCATCCGACGACGACCGCATCGGCACCGATGCCCAGCGCCGCGTACGCCGCGCGCCGTCCCCGCGGTGGCATCGCCTGCACATCGACGCCGTTATAGATCACCTGCCAGCGCCCGATGCCGACGCGGTGCGATTCATAAAAGCCGCGCACTTGCTGCGAGACGGCGACGAGCGACGTCGCGAAGCCCGCGAGCCACCGGTCGAGCCACATGTACGAGCGCGGTTTCCACGAGTCGAGGTTGTGCTCGGTGGTGACGACGATCGGCACCTTCGCCAGCCGCGCGGCGAGGCGGCCCCAGAGGTTGCCACCCCAGAGATGCGTGTGGACGACGTCGAGCTTCCGTCGGCGGAATTCGCCGGCCAGCCGCCACAGCACGGACGCGTCGTAGTGGCCGCGCTTGTGAAGTGCCACGACCGGGATGCCTTCGGCGATCAGCGGCGCCGCGAACTCGCCGACGTCGTTGAGGGTGAAGACGCTCACCTCGTGGCCGCGCCGATGGCACGCGAGTGCCAGTTGGATGATGACCTGCTCCGCGCCGCCGAGGCCGAGCGACCAGTTCACGTAACCGACACGCAGCGGTCGGCGGACCGGTTGATCCGTTGATGACATCAATGGCCCTCGTGGCTCGTGGGATGCTGCGCGCGCCGGCGTCGCTGCGCACCCTGCAGCGCGGCGTGCAGCCAGTCGTACGCGCCGGCAAGCTTCTTCTCAAAGTCCCACAGCGAATCGAAGGCGCTGACTTCCGTGCGCTTGAGCGCGAACGGGTCGGTGCCGAGCCGATTCGCGCCCGGCTCGACGGTGCACGCGCCCCGGTAGCCGGCATCCGTGACCGCTTGCTTGACGGTCTCGTTGTAGTAGCCCGCGGGGTAGCAGAAGTATTCGATCGGCCGCGCGAGCCGTTGCTCCAGCGTCCGCTTGCAGCCGCCCACTTCTTCCGGCAACTCAGCGACGGGGATCTGGGTCAGCTTGCGATGCGTCACCGAGTGGCTGCCGATCTCATGGCCCTGGCGCAGCAGATCCTCGATCTGCGCCCACGACATCGGGCGATCGTCCGGGCCGTGGCCGTCGACGCCGCCCTCGATGAACTGCGTCGGAATGAAGAAAATTCCCTTGAAGTGGTGGCGCGCCATCGCGGTCGCGGCGAACTGGTAGTTGTCGTCGAATCCGTCATCGAATGAAATCACGATGGAGCGCTGCGGAAGCGGCCCGCCCTGGCGCACCCAGCGCGCCGCGTCGGAGAAGCTGACCGTGCAGTAGCCGTCCTCGTCGAGGTGGCGCATCTGCGCCTCGAACTGCCGCACGGGCACGCACAGCCGGTCGTCCGGATGCGCGTCGGTGACGCGGTGGTACGTGAGAATGCGCAAGCCCGTATGCGCCGCATTCGTGAAGCGCATGGTCTGGTAGCGCAAATCGCTGAGCGTGTTCCGCAAGAATCGTTTCATCTGTTTAGGATGACGCCGGCAGCTCGGAGCCGCGGGCGCGTGGTGAACTCGGCGCGGCGGACTTTATCACTCGCTGGTGCGAAGTCCCGGCGCGGCCGGCCGCACGATCGATCGCTTCCGAAAACACCCGGCGCAAGGCTTCACCGGTGCGCTCCAGCGCAAACCGCTCGACCACGCGGCGGTACCCCGACTCGCCCAGCCGCAGCCGCAGCCCCGGATCCTTCCACAACCGCTCGACCGCGTCGGCAACGGCCGCGGGGTCATGCTCCGGGATGATCCACCCGCTTTCGCCGTGCACGGCGAGCTCCTTCAGCGACGGCAAATCGCAGCAAATGATCGGCGTCTTGGTCGCGAGCGCTTCGATGACGACGTTGGGAATACCCCAGTGGATGCGAGAGACCAGCGGCAGCGCGAACACATGCGCCTGCTGGTACAAGCCGACGACGATTTCCTGGCTGACGTAGCCGGTGATCGTGATTTCATGGCCCAGCCCGAGCCGCTCGATTTGTTGGCGCAGCGATTTCTCCAGCGGCCCGCCGCCGGCGATCGTGCAGCGAAACGCCACACCGCGGTCTTTGAGCAGCTTGCAGCCGTCGATGAGCGTCTCGAGCCCCTTGCACGGAAACAGGCTGCCGACGATGAGCACGTGGCATGCGGGGCTGTCGGGCTTTTCGGTCGCCGTGAAGCGCGTGAGGTCGACGCCGTGGTAGCTGACGATAACCTTGCCCGCGGGCGCCGTACTGCTCGACACGCGCGCTTGATGGTCGCTGATCAGCCGATCGAGGTATTGCTTGTTCGCCTCGGTGCACGTCAGCAAGAATCGCGACCGCGTGATCTTCTCCGCCAGCGCCGGGCTTGTCATGTAAATGTCGTGCGCGTGGCCGGACATGCTAAACGGCAAGCCGATCAACCGGTTGGTGACGACGGCGGCCGTCGACGGATACGTGGCCCAAAACGCGTGGAGATGCGTCACACCCCGCTCCATCGCGAGCCGCGCGAAGTGCACGATCTTCGGAAACAGGATCAGTGATTTGATGAGCACGATCGGATGCCGCCAATGCCGGCTGACGATCCAGTCGAGGCTGCCCCAATAGGCGCGCGCGTCGCGGCGGAGAAAATATCCGTGGCTGCGCCACACCTCGCGCGACCGCACGAACGGCGCGTAGATCGTCTGTGGTTGCAGCGCCTTGGCTTGCGCGTGGATGACGCGGTCGCGGCACGGCCGCAGCGAAAAGATCACCAGCTCCCACGGCCCGCGCGAGAGCTCGACGAGCTCGCGCAGGATGAACGCTTCGTCGTAGCGCGGAAACTGGCTGAGAATGCAGCCGATCGTAGGCCGCGACATGGTCGCCGTCGCCGAGTCAGCCATCGTAGCTCATCGGCTGCCCTTCACTCGCCGACGACGACGGCGTGGCGGACCGACCGGCACCTCCGCATCGTCAACCGCGACCTTCACGGTGCGAGCCGAGCGAATTTGCCGCTCCATCATCACCGCCCGCATGACGATCGCGGCCAGAATCCAAAAGTAGCTCGCGACGGCCTGGTCATCCATGCGCGAGCCGAACATGTTCGCGACCAGCAGCGCCGCGATCCCCGCGAGCACGCCCAACGCCGTCGACTTGAAGAAATCGTCCTCTGTCTTCCGGTAGAGCCACCACGCGTAGTACGCCATCACGACCAGCACGACGAGAAACACCACGAGCGTCGGGATGCCCATTTCCGCGGCGATCAGCAAGTAGCTGTTGTGCGCGTCGCGATAGCCAACGGAGACGTCCGTGTACTCCGAGACCAAGCGCGGGAACGCCCCGTACCCGACGCCGAACCACGGTTCATGCTGGATCATGCGCAGCGCGCCCTGCCAAATCTGCAAGCGCAGCGCGGCGCTCGACTCCAGCGTTTCCGTCAGATCCTCGTCGTAGACGTCGGAGACAGGCCGCTCCATCGTCATGCCCATACGGTAGCGGATCCCTGCGGGCAGAAACGCCGGATGGATCGCCATCAGCACGGCAATGGTCAGCACGACGAAGAACAGCATGCGGCTGCGGACGAACGCGAGGGCCATCGAGCCGGCCGCGAAGCCCAGGTACGCGCCGCGCGAGAACGTCACCATGATGCCGCGGAAGCAAATCAGGAACGGAACCAGCAGCCACCACGCCTTCGGCCGCTTGATGTAGATGAGCCAGAATGCCGCGAACAGGAACATGTAGTAGTTGAAGAACGCGCCGAGCGTGTTCGGCTGCTGCGCGATGCCGCCGATGCGTGAACGCTCGAAGCTGACGTCACCCATGTCCAGGTAATCGCGGATCGCCATGAGCGCCACCACGACGACCGTGAACATGATGAGCACCACGATCGTGCGCATGGTGGTCTTGTCACGCACGAGCCACAGCACGAGGAAGTAGCAGCCAATCGGCGTCAGCCACTGCTTGAGCGGAATCAGGAATTGCATGATGTACCACGAGCCGTACTGCCAAGCACCGCGGAAGAGCGAGATCGATCCGAGCAGCGCGAAGAGCCAGACGAGTTTGTCGAGCGGCGTGCTTTGCGTGACCTGCTGGCCGCGCGAGATCCGGTACACGATGTGGCCTATCAGCACCCAGACCATCAGGATGTTCGTGAAGTTCAGCGCGGTCGCCGACGTGCCGAAGTTGCCGACGAGCACGCGGCTGAAGGGCATGTACGCGACGAGCATGTAGAGTGGGATGGCCGGATCCTGGAAGCCGGCGAAGAACAAGCCGAGGAGCCCGATGCTGCCGAAGGCCAGCATCACCATCCGCGGCAGCGTGACTTCCTTGACCACGAGAATCGCAAAGAAGCTGACGACGGCGAGCAGCCACCAGATGCGTCGATCGATGCCCTCACCCGGTCGTCGCACCGTTGCCGTGCGAATCATGATCGCTCCTTCGTCTTGCGTGATGACAGCGTGCCGCCGGATGAACCCGCCGGTAACGACCAGTGAATCTTCGACCGGGCGGGCTGTGCGGCGGCTGCCGCGTCGACCACTTGCCGGTAGAGCGATTCGTAGGCTGCCACGGTCGCGTCCCAGCTGTGCCGCTCGAGGACGAACCGTCGGGCCGCCTGCCCAAGTCGCGCGCGGTCTTGCGGGCTGCGCAACAGCGCGACGACGTGCCGGATGAATCCTTCGTCGTCGTCGTCGACCAGCAGCGCATGCTCGTCGTGGCGGATGTCGAGCCCTTCAGCGCCACGCCGCGTCGTGACGATCGCCTTGCCCATCGCCATGGATTCGAGCAGTTTGTTCTTGATGCCAGCACCCAGCCGCATCGAACACGCGTAGACCGTGGCCTTCGCCATCCACGGCCGCAGGTCGTCGACCCGACCGGTGACGACCAGCCGGTCGCCGTCACGCTGCGCAATCAACTCCGGCCGCGGCTCCGCGCCGACGATCCAGCACGCCACGTCCGGCACGTGCGCGCGGATGCGCGGCAGCAAGTCGCGGATGAGGTACATTGCCGCGTCGTGGTTCGGGCCGTAGCTCATGTGGCCAGTCAGGATGAGCGCGGGAGGCGAGCCCGGCTCCGGCGGCGACGCTGCGGGGCTGAAATATTCGGTGTCGACGCCGTTGGAGATGACGTGGACTTTGTGACGCGTGTCGTGTGTGCGATGGCACGCGGCGTCGATGGGCGACACGTAGACGGTGGCACTCGCGCGGTGCATGATTTGCCGCTCGTAGCGCGCCCAGCGCCACGCGGTCGTCCCCCACATGAGACGGTCGGCGAAGCGGGGGCTCTGTTGCGCTCGGCGGCGCGCGTGCAGCGTCATCGCGTCCGCGGGGTCATCGATCCAGGGGCAGGCGGACTGCGCCGGCAAGAATTGTGCCACCTCCCCGTCGAAGCAATGCACAAGGTCGACGTGCTCGTCGGCGAGCAGCCGTTGCAGCTCGGCCGAGAGCTTGCGGTGGTCTTCGGGGTAGCGCCACGGCGCGTAGAACCACGGCTGCATCGCGACCCAGTTCGCATACCGGCCGGGCAGGAATTCGCGCTGCGTCGTCGTCCAGACGCGCGCCGACGACACGTGCTCACGGATCCAGGACGGCACATCGCGCGGCGCGGCCGGGCCGACAATCGTCAGATAGTGGATCTCGTGGCGCCGGCGCAGCCGCATCAGGAGGTTGAGCAGCCGGACACTCTTGCCCGAATGGATGGTGTGCGGAGGCGCGGCGTCGAGGATCAAGATCTTCATCGCTCAACGCGGCCTCAAGCGGGATCGCAACGGCATGCCGAGCGGCGTCATCGCCAGACCGAGGCCGGCCATGACGGTGTAGGGCTTCGCCACGGAGAGCGCGCGCCGCACCATGCTCTGCGGCATGGGACCGAAGGAGCACCCGATGCTCGGCCACAGACTCACGGCCTGTCGCAGGTGCTGAAACGCCGCCTCGACGTTGCCGTCGGCGGCGTACGCGCGCATCACGCGGTAGTGCTGCCGAGCCAGCGTCCGCTTGATCCACCGCAGGCTCAACCCGCCCGGCCGCGTCTGGCCGCGATGCCGACTCAAAAACTTTTCCCACACCCTAATGACGCCCAATCCAAAGACCAGATCATTGCGGCTCAAATTACTGCTGTGCACCCGATAGTGGCAGAGCACCGCGTGCGAAACGTAGACCGGAAATCGCTCGGCGGCGCGGAGAATCAAATCCAAGTCCTCGCAATAGGGCACATCGGGATCGAACCCTTGCAGCTCTTCCAAACAGCGCCTGCGCAACATCGTGGTCGACGGGGACGCATTGCCATATTCGATCAGATCCGCCAGCGTGTTGCGGCCTTCCGGACCATTCCGCTGTTTCGGCACGAGCCGCCCCGTCTCGGCATACAAGAACGCGACTTGGCAGAGCGCCGTGCCGGTGTCCGGTTCCCGGTCAAAAATGCCGACCATGTGCTCCAGATAGCCGGGCAGCCACAGGTCATCGTCGTCGAGGAATGCGACCAGTTCGCCGCGCGCGGCGTGAATGCCCGTGTTCCTCGCCGCCGTCGATCCTCGGTTGCACTCGTGGCGGACGATGCGGATTCTCGGGTCTTGACACGGAATGATGCACTCCAAGGACACGGGCGAGGCGTCATCGACGACGATCACCTCGAGATCGCGGAACGTTTGGTCGAGGATCGAGCGCAGCGCCGCTTGCGCGTAGGCCTCGCAGCCCGGCCGCAAACACGACGGGACCACGACCGTCACGCGCGGAGGATTCAACGCGGCGTTGGCTAGTCGGTCGCTGACAGGCTGCGGACCACCCGTGGTGCCTGAGTCAGAAACCGCGTGCGCTGTCATGTCTCGGAGACCTTTGCGCAACACGCCGTGTCCGTGGTCGCGCCGCCGTGATCGAGTGCGCGCGCCAAGGCTGCGCCCAGCCCGACCCAGCTGCCCCATAAATTGATCAGCGCGAGTCGCAGCCCCTTCATCGACACGCCGTGAAAATGGCGGACCCCGCCGCGCAGCGCGTAGCGCGCCCCGTCGACGAGCGGGTTCCACACCAGCACATACCACAGCAGCCGCGGCCGCCAGCCGAAGTTCTTGATGTAGAAGTAGACCGTGTTGCGCGCGACATAGAAGATCGCACGCGGGTGGTCGCTGGCACGCGGGACATCTTGCCGTTCGGCCGTCAGGTGCGTGACAACGGCCTTTGGGTGGAAGACGACGCGGTAGCCCGCGTGCTGGATGCGCACGCACACGTCGTCCTCGACGCGGCAGTTCTGGCCGGTGTAGCGCGAGTCGAAGTAGCCGATGCGGTCGAAGAGCGCGCGGCGCACTGACATGTTGCACCCGCGCAGCGTATCGACGTCGAATGCGGTCGTGCCGTCGAAATCGCAGTGGCTACGGATGCGGCCTGTCAGCAGCACGCGCCCCACGTCGTCCGACGAAATGCCCACCGACGGCTCCGACTCCGGGTTGTTGGAGACGACGCGTCCGCCGGCCGCGCCGACGGTCGGGTCGGCGTAGAGTGCCAGCAGCGTGTCGAGCCAGCCCGGATGCGGGATGGCGTCGTCGTCGAGCAAGGCGACGACGTCGCCGCGGCATTGCGCGGCCCCGAAGCTGTACGACTGCGGCCGCGTGCCCGGGCCCAATTGCACGCGGAAGTAGCGCGCCGCCGGGTGGCGGGCCATGATCCGCTGCGTCTCGTCGTTCTCGGAGCTGTCGACGACGACGAGCTCATGCCCGTCGCGAAGCTGCGGGAGCAGGCCTTCGAGGCACTGCGGCAGCACCGCCGCGCGGTTCTTCGTAATGATCAACACTGAGGCGTGCATGAGGTCCGATCCACAGCAGTCAGCTGCCGCACGATGCCCCAATCGCGGGCGGCTTCCGACCAGTGATAGCGCGCCACCTCGCCACGCCCGGCCAAGCGCGCCCCGACCGCGCCGAGCAATTCTCGCGCGAGCTCGCGCGCCGCGTACCGGTGCTCGATCCACCGCTTCGCCGGCTCCGTTGCGAGCACCTGATACCGGCCGAACGCGACGTACCGTCGCCATAGGTCGCACATAGTGAAGCTCTGGCGCAGCGTCATGTGCAGCGCTTGCGCGCCGGCCACATAAACGGCGGCAGCGCCCATCTGTCGGAGCATTGCGCCGAAGAACATGTCGTCCGCCGGCGACGCGTAGAGCTTCGCGGCGAGAAAGCGCGCATCAAATCGCACGCCGCGATCGAAGAGCCGTTTCCGAATTAATCGATTGCCGCCCATGGGAGACTCGCTGGGGCTGTAGATATGGTCGTCTGGACCGAGATTGTGGGTCGGCCAGACGAGGTAGAGCCGATGGGGGCCGCTGATCGCGCACCCCTTGGGAATGCCCTCCGGGCACACGGGCAAATATGAGCCGCCGAAATAGTCGACGTCCGGCCATTCGCTCGCCGCGCGCTGGTAGGCCGCCAGCGCGTCAGGAAACAGCACAATGTCGTCGTCGAGCAAGCAGACCAGCTCGCGACGCACCGCATCGATGCCCATGTTTAATGCATGCACCTTCCCCCGGCAAGGCTCGCAGAGGTAGCGCACGGTCCAGCCGGCGGGCGGCGTCCACTCTTCGACGGCGGCCC
>Ga0209515_10005400_pt1 | contig 16557 bp, 19 predicted proteins | sample Subgroupgradi54m_FD_187454 | JGI IMG/M metagenome (GOLD analysis project Ga0209515, IMG submission 187454) | Subsurface groundwater microbial communities from S. Glens Falls, New York, USA - GMW60B uncontaminated upgradient, 5.4 m (SPAdes)... ...
CTCGACCGGGACCTGGATCCCGCCGTAGACGCGGGAGGCCTCCTGGATCCCAAACCACGAGATCCCCACCACCAGGTCCTTGCAGGTGCACTCCGGCGGGCGCACCCCGTTGTGCCACTTGTGGCGGCGGCAGAATTCGTAGAGAAACTCCTCCGAGACCCGCCCCTGCAGGGTCGCCACGATCTGCTCCTCGTCCCTCTTCTCGAAGAGCTCGTAGACCTGCTCCTCCTGAGCCACCGGGACATCGGTTTTTGCTTTGGTTTTCACCGATCCTTCCTCCTTCTCGCTGGGCAATTGCACTGTCGGTCTGACGATTCTCTTGACCATCTGCGAACCTCCTCATTCATCACGGGCTCATGCATCGATCTCGCCCTTAGGGCTTCCCGTGAGCCCTTAAGCGGGAAGCGGGCGAGTGAAACTTGGTTCAATGCGGCCGTACCTTGCACGTTCCGTAGTAGCCGCAGTATTTCGGGCTGCAGTACCAGGCCCCTTCCGGCGCGGGGAGAAAGACGCTCCCTTGGATCGCCGTGGCCGCCCGGGCCATCGTCTCCAGGAACCGCTCGATCTGCTCGTTCGTCCGTTGGGTGGGAAGCTGCACGATCTTCGGCGTCTTGGTGCGGACCGCCACGTCGAGCTGCAGGCCCGTCTCTTTCTTCTTGCGGCTGACCCGGTACGCCAGGGCGTAGGCCGTTAGTTGCATGCTCTTGTCCGCCTCATCGGCCACTGGGCTTCTCGCCCGAGTCTTGGAGTCGTGGATGATCCGTTTGTCGTCCACCAAATCGATGATGCACTTCAAGTCGTAGGGGAATCCGTCCAAGGTAACCGGCACCACTTCTTCGCAGGTTTCCGGCTGGATGGTGGGCGCCACCTCCTGGTGGTAGACCCCCACCAGCTTCACCCCCTCGTCCTTCAGTTCCCCTTTGACCTTGTGGATCCCGGCTTCCGCTTCCTCCGGCGTCCAGAGGACGTTTTTGCTCTCGATGTCGAAGGCGTCGCTGAAGGTGTCCTTGACCGCCTGAGCGGGCAGGTCCTGTTTGGTGGTGATCTTCTGACGGTAGTTGGATTCCTGCGCCAGGTGAAAGGATTTGCCCAGCGCCCCGGCGGAACCGGGCGGAACCTTCTCGCCCTCGATGTAGCGCCTCCGGTACTGCTCGCCGCAGCGAAGCAGCATGTTCAGCTGCGTGTAGCTTAAATGGGGCTTGGCCTCCACCAGCGTCTCTCCATTCATCGTCGGATTCATCGTGTGTTCTCCTTGGGTTTCATCGATCGGTTTTCATCGTTTTCCTGCCAGGGGCAAGGGAGCCGGAGAACCGGGCCAATATCCAGGGAAATCGGACACGGCATTTCATCCTCTTTGAAGCAGCGATCGCCAAAGCAACGGCCGCCCCTTTTCTCTCGGATAAAGACGAGGCATCCAGAGAGTCCCGATGGTTTCAGCCTTGAGCCCGAGCTCTGAAGCCCTGCGGCTGACGCACACCGGACACCACCACGGCCTCTCCGTCATCGCCACGTTGTGAGCGTGCTGGTTCATTGTGTTTATCGGCATTGCACGACCTCCCACTGATGCGCCATGCGCTCGATCTCGTCCGACCAGAACCGCAATTTGCTCCGGGAATTGCCGTTGATCCTCACGGGGCGCAACCCGAACTTTTCTACCCAGGAGGGCCACTCGATGTAGATGGTCTTGGGCCTGATTCCCAAGAAGGCGCCAACCTCTCTGACGGTCAGGAGGCGCCGGCCCGCGAGGCTAATCGGTTCTGTGATCGGCCTTTTCTCCATTTCCCTTTTTCATCCTCTGACTTCTGGGTTTCGCATCCCGGTCGTAGTAGAACAGCTCCCCGAGGTCGTGATGCGTGCCGTCGCAGATCTTCATCATCATCCGCGTGGTGATGTTGCGATGGCCGCTCATGACCTTGCAAAGCAGCGATGGGGAGGCGTCGATCTCCTTGGCGAGATCCCGATAGGTCCACTTGCGCGGACCCGTCTCGTCGTATTTGATCTTGGTCTCCAGCCAGCGCCGGAGCGTGTCCCGAACTCGGATTTGTCCCATAGTAGAAACTCAATTACTAGTTGTTGGTCAAAATAAAGGCGCTGTCTTTCGCGCCTAAAAGAATAATAACACATTTTCTATATCAAGTCAAGGCGCTTTTAGCTGTCCTCTCCCTTTTGTCCAGGGTTATGGCTTGGAAATCAACATACATCATCTAGTAGAACGGGGCCGTAACCCAATTGATAAGTATTCAGGTATCATTTTGTGAAAAAACCGCTTGACCTGAGAGTAGAAACTGAGTTATACTTGTGAACAGAGGGGATTCACATAATTCGTCAATGAGGATCGGCTTCCGATGAGCATAGGTCAGCGCGTCAAACAACTTCGCCTCCAGAAAGCTTGGACCCAAGAAGATTTGGCGAGCCGCGTGGAGGTCAATAAACAAACGGTGTCCCTGTGGGAACGGGACCTTTCCGTCCCGGATTACCCCAACCGGCTGAAGATTGCGGAGGTCTTCGGGGTCAGGGAACCCGAGCTTCACGTGGATCCGGCGCTCCTGGTCTCAACGGAAACGAGAGATCCGATCCGGACCATGCTCGAACGATTCGGGTACACGCCGGACGATCTGTCCAAACTCGATGAGCAGGAACTCGAGACGATCCGAAAGGTGTTAGACCCTTTGATTCAGGGACTTTTGGACAAGAAGGCGCCGATCGGGAAGAAGGCGGGGGAAACGCCGAAGGCCAAATCGGTCTTCATCATCGATGACGAGATCAAAGTGTGCCATGCGGTCGCTCAGGCCCTGCGGCAGCGGGGCTTCAGCGTGGATTACGCCTTCGACGGAGATGCCGCGCTGGCGAGGTTCGTCAGAGAGACGGAGAGGCCGGACCTCATCCTGCTTGACCTCCATATGCCGAGAATGGGAGGGGTGGAGTTCCTTCGCAAGCTCCGGAACATCAACAACCACTGCAGGATCATCATCGTGACGGCTTACCCCCAAGACGTGGCCGATCTCGACGCTTCGGAACTCAAGTACGAGGGGTACCTGGAGAAGCCTCTTCGTATCGAGGAACTTTTAGCTAAAGTGGAGGGGCTGTTGGAATGAAACGCCATACTGGACGGGAACGGAGGAAGGGTTTTCGCAAGGCGCTCAGCTTCGGCACGGACATCGTGCGCGTCAACCGGATCACCTTTAAGACCAAGTGGGATGATGAAACGGGGGTCAACCTCGGATTGGCGGGGTTCTGCTGCTATTCTTCCAGGAAGCTCCCTGACAAAACAAACATCAGCTGTTTGATCGGGTTTCTTCCACCCCATGATCAACAGCTCGTCGAAGCCGAGGCCAAGCTGATCTGGCAGAAGCAGATCACCAAAAGAGACCAGCGGGTTTGGTATCACGGTTTTGAGTTCACCAAGATCCATTCAACCCACCGGAAATTTATCGAGCAGGTGATCAAGGTGGATTGCTAAGGCCCGGGGAAAGCGCGCCGTGATCGGTTACCGCTGGGACGTTAAAATCTGGCTCGGGCCCGACAAATCCTCCAGGCCCGAGGAAAAGAGGGAAGCCATTCGGATGGTGACCCATCACTGCCAGCGGAAGTTCGAGGATCTTGCTGGCCAAGGTGAGTTGCGCAAGGCGATGTTGACGGTGACCTCCGACCTGAGCATGCTGCTCACGGCCCTGGGCGCTTCTGACCCCGAGCTGGAGGCCCAGCGGATCTATGGTCTTGTGGTCGACGAACAGGCGATGAAGCCAATGCGGAGGAAGAACCTCGGGCTTGAGCCGGTATGGTCCGACATCGCTGAAGAGCTAATCGCCCGATACGTTTGATGACGGGAGGAACGGGAAGGCCATGGCATCGGTTTACAGGCGCGGCAACATGTGGTGGATCAAATACACGCTTGCCGGCCGGCTTATTCGCGAGAGTCTACGGACGAGCGACCGGAAGGTCGCCAACTATCTCTGCCGCAAGAGAGAAGCCGAGCTTGCAGAGGGCCGCTCGCCCCTGCCTCCTAAGCGGATGGATCCGAGTGCCTGCATTGAGGAATTCTTGGAGGATACCGCCATCCGCAAGAAGCCTTCGACCTTCAGGGGGGATCGGCACCGCACCCAGGAGTTCGTGAAGTGGTCAAACCTTTCCAGCATGCGTCAGATCACCGAGTCCATGATCAACGACTACATGAAGCACCTGGTCCAAGAACGGGGCTTGAGCCCCTTTACCGCCAACAGCGCGCTCGGGGTCGTCCAGAAGTGGCTCACTTGGTGTCAACGGCACAGTCCCCCTTACGTCGTGGACAACCCTGCGTTACGCGTCAAAGGCTTCGCCAAGGAACTCAATCCTCCGCGGTTCCTCAGTCCGGAGGAGATCGAACAGTTCCTTTCGGCCGCCACCGGTTCGCATCTCCATGCCATGATCGCCACCGCCATCTTCGCCGGCTTGCGGGTGTCGGAGCTCCGGTATCTGGAGTGGACCGACATTGATCGCGAGCGCGACACGATCACAGTCCAGAACAAGCACGACTGGCAGTATAAAACGAAATCCCGGAAGTTCCGGGTGATCCCGCTCAACGATCGGCTGAAGAAGATCCTCGTGCCGCTTGCCAAGTCCGAGGGCTTCTGTTTCCCTACTCCTGAAGGAAACCGCTACTACGAACAGCCCAAGCGGGCCTTTTATCAAATCCTGAAAAGGGCAAAGCTTAAAGGCGTGGGCTGGCATACGCTGAGAAAAACATTTGGAAGCGAGCTTGCCAGACAGGGGGTAAGTCTGCTAAAAATACAGAAGTGGATGGGGCACTCGGATCCGCGCATTACCATGCAGCACTACGCGCACCTGTCCCCCACTTTCGATGAGGACATCAACAAAATTGGGAAATCAGTGCCGGCGTAGCTCAACGGTAGAGCACCGCTTTCGTAAAGCGGACGTTGGAGGTTCAATTCCTCTCGCCGGCTTTTTCTTTCCAATCGACTTGCAGGTGAGCGCTCCTCTCTGCCGGCCGCTCGGCCCACAGGCCTCTTCATTACCAAAGGATTCTATGAGATGCCCCTCTACTTGGGCACATTCCTGGGCACACTCAAAAATTAACTCGTTTTAAATAAAACACTTACGATTCTAAACCCGCTTCTTACGAAAGCGCTGCTCTACCAACTGAGCTACGCCGGCCTAAAGACAGTGCGATTATACCTCTCTTAGAAATGCCGGGAAACACCACTGATGATCTCGTAGCGTGTTTTCTGGTGCTCGCCTCCCGGATTCTGGTAAACCGGGATGGGGACTTCGACAAAAGCCGAGACCGATTGGTTCAGGGTCGCGGATAATCCGGGGCCGATAAAGACTGCTGTTCCGCCGCTGTCCAGCACCTTGTCGTTTTTCCGGCTGCGATCTTTACCCAACCACTGCGTCTCGACTTCCAAAAGGAAGCTGACATTTGGATGTTGTCCCAGGGGTTTGATCGCGTAGGAAATCCCGAGATCGTGCCGGAAGACGCCCCCCAGTCTCTCCTCTTGCGCCCCCTCCCCTCGATAGGTGTACTGCACAGCGCTTGCCAACGCCGCATGTTCCCCGAAACCGCGGGAAACAGCCGCCCCGGCGTTGTAGTCCCAAGAACCGCTTCCCGGCTGCAGCTCGGGACCGAATTTATCGCCGGATTTATCCTTGGCCGAGTCTTTCCCGGTCGGCACTTTGACTCCAAACAGCAGGGCCGCGGACACCCCCCGGCTCCAGAACCGGTATTTCCCGGCCAGTTTGAGGTCTCCCACCGCCGACGCGTGCTCGCCCCGCCCTAAATTGTCCACGTCTTCCACCTGAACGGAAGAGCAGCTGACGTACGGCAAGGAGAGCGACAGGTCGAAGTTTTTCGTTAAACCATATCCTCCCGCCAACACATAAAACCCTTCGTGTCTCTTATCGTGGATGTCATGGCCCGCGTCGGTCAACTTGTTCCCGTGCACAGCGGGAATCTCATCGTAGGCCGCGTAGTCCGCGAGGAAACCCAGAAACCCACGGCCTTTCCCCAGGGTGCCGGCTGTTGGTGTAATGACGGTTGTCGGGGATGTAAGCCCGTTCGAATTATCAGAATTGAACGCGCACCCGCAGGTATCGCATGCAAGCGCGCTCAAGGAATTGAAGAACATCATGGACAACAACGTAAAAAAGAATAAAAAGCTTCGGAAACGCATTGGTCCTCCCGCACAATTAGATAAATGAATGATCGGCGTTTGCGCTTCGACAGGCTCAGCGCGAACGAGTACCGGCGTCAGACGGAAAACGCGGAGGAACGGCGGGGAGGGGGCGGTTCGAGAACGGACGAAGGGTCTTTGGGAGGATGCCGCCGCTCCTGTGTCATGAATTCCGCACGAGAGCGCAGGAACAGGAGCCGCTTGAAGGCTTCGCTTCAGCACGGGACTGCAAAGCAGGAACACCCGCGACGATCAACGCGGCGGCGATCCCCAGCGCCGGGAGGAGATTCTTTCTCACCTGCTCAACGCGAATCGGGCGGCCCCCACGCCCAGCAGCATCAGGCCAAAGATGCAGACCACCGCGGCGCCGGTAGGGAGGTCAAGAAAATAGGAGGCGGAGATCCCCAGCACGCTGGCCAGCACCCCCACCGCCCATCCTACCCCAAGGCGCCGTCCGACCCCTTCCGCCAGCAGCGCTCCGCAGATGGAAGGAACAATCAGGAAACTGAAAACCAGCAGCACCCCGGCCAGCTCCACAGAGCTGGTGACCACAAATCCGAAGGTGACGTAGAAAAACAGGTCCCATGCCCGGACCGGCATGCGCCGGTCGAACGCTTCCTTCGGCTGCTGCGAGATCAACAGCAGCGGCTTCCGGAAGACCCAGTGAAGAAAACCAATGACGCTGTAAATCGCCGCCATCTTGATCACTTCGGGCCAGCCGACCAGCAGCAGGTGCCCGACGAGAAGCTCCTTCAACTCCTCGCCTCCTTCCGCGGCGCGGCTCAAGACCAGGATCGAGGCCGCGGCCGCCACCGCGTAGACCACGCCGATGATCGCCTCGTGAGGGACTTTCTCTTCCTTGAATCGAGTCGCCGCGAAGATGATGGCCCCCAGGAAGGAGAATCCCAGCGCGAAAAGGTAATTGGCGCCGTGGTGGAGCCCGAACCCGAACAGGAAACCAACGGTGGATCCCAGCGCAGCGATCTGGGCGAGCGCTAGATCCACGAAAATCACCTGCCGCTCGATGACATGAAGTCCCAGGTAAGCATGAATACCGGTCAGGATGAGACAGGCGGCGAACGGCGCCGTCATCAGATGCAGGAATTCATTCACTGGACGATCCTCCCAGCGCCTCGACCATCTGCCGGACATCGTAATCGATGAAGGAAAAATAGTCCTTCGTCTCCGGCAACTCACCCAGATTCTGGCAGAGCGTCACCACCTTGGCACCCGTCCGCTTGGCCAGCTCTTCCGAGGCGGATCGGGGGAAGTAGGTGGGCTGAACGATGGCTCTGATGTTGTGCGACCGGATATATTCCTCCAGGAAGCCGATATGTTTGGGGCTGGGAGGGATGCCGGGCTTGGACTCCAGGAATTGCTCGATCTTGATCCCCAGGAAATCGGCGAGGTAGGGCCACTCGTTGTGGTAAGCGATCGCCTCCTTGCCGCGGATGGGGGCCGCTGCCTGTTTCCATTGCGCTATTTTCTGGTCGAGCCGGCTTAGGAAATCAGCCAGCCGCTTCTGGTAAGCATCCGCGTGAGCCGGATCGATTTCCGAGAGTTTGGCGGCGATCGCCCGCGCCATGATCTTGGCGTTTTCCGGGTTCAGCCAGTAGTGAGGATTTCCGTAGAGGTGGATGTCCCCCATGAGCCGGCTGAGCGGCCGGTCCGGAACCTCCAGCAGCGGGATGCCCACCGAGAGATCCAGCTCTCCTTTCCCTCCTGAAAACAGGTCCGGGTTTCCGGCGGCGTCCAACAGCGGACCTCGCCATGCTTCCAGATCCAGCCCTCCATGCACCAGCAAGTCTGCTTTCTTGACCTTCAAGACATCGCTCGGTTTGCACTCGACGAAATGCGGATTGAACCGCGGCGAAGCCACGGTCGAAACCTCCACATTCTCTCCGCCCACCTGTTTCACCAGATCGGCAAAAACCGAGAGGGTCGCCACCACGCGCAGAGGCTGGGCCGCTCCGGCCCCGCCCGCCAGCGCCATGACCGCCAACATCGCGGCGCACATCTGAGAAGCGCGCAAGATTGATCTACGAATCATGATGAATTCTCCTTTTTAGGACAACGGTTACTGCAGTGAGTGCTTGTGGGTGCCGATGGCGAACGTCCCCTGCAGGAAGACGGCATTTTCCGCCTTCTTCTCTCTCGCCCGCTCATTATGCCGAACCTGAAACCGCCAGCGGGCGAACTCGCTCTGGTAGAACGTGAGCCAGGCGCTCACCCCCTGGTCCTGGTGGCGGGCGGCCACCGCGTCCACGACCCGCACCTGGTCGGCCCGGGCCCCGATCGACCATCGAGGAGCGAACCGGTAGTCGGCCAGCACATAGGCGCCCCACGGGCGCCGGTCGAACTGGGTGTTCGCGCCGGTCGTCCCGTTAATACTGAACGCCTCCGCCCGGCTCTGGACGTAAACCTCGCTCTGCAGTTTGAGTTTGTTGAACGGCGTCGGGGTGTACAGGAAAGTGGCATCCGCGCCCAGCACGTTCACCTCGAACCGCGGATCGGCATCGGAGGAGCCGACCATGTGAGTCAGTCCCAACTCCGCGTTGGAAGCATCGTTCAGTTCCTTGAATGTTTTCAGGTGGCTGTAGAAGGTGGGCCGGCGGCGGGTGGAACCGAAAGCGTTCCCTCCCTCTCCGACACCCCCTTCCAGCATTCCAACGCTCGGCTCGAAGACCAGCCCGAACGGTCCCTCGACCGGCCGGGTGAAATCCACACCGGTCCGCTTGAGCCCATCGGCGCCGAAGAACTTTTGCACGACCAGCGGCTCATCCACGCTGTCCAATGAGTCCCGGTGCGAGGCCGCCGCCTTGCCGATGCGGGGGAAGAAGCGGCCAAGCCTGGCCTTCATGTCCCAGGGAAGACCCCAGCGGGTCAGGTACGCCTCTTCTAAGCCCACATCCTCGAAGTCGGAGAAGCTGATCGTGGCGTCGTACCGGGAGTACGGGTCCACGTAGTTGCCCAGGACCAGCTCCACTTCCCTGGCGGCGATCCGATTGTTCCCTTCGGTATCCGACTTGCTTTCAGACGCCGTCGCCACGATGTCTCCGACCACGCCGATCTCCGGCAGGACCGCGCCGATCTGGCCGGGAGCGAGTTTCTGAGCAACGGGAGCGGAAGCCGGTGCAGAAGCCGACAAGGGCTGAGCCGCGGCCGGCCGGGTTTCCAGCCGGCGCTCCAACTCATCAATCCGGCTTTGCTGCTTCTGGATGAGCTCGTTTTGGGCCTTGAGCGCTTTCTTCATCTCCTTGAGCTCAGTGGCCACTTCCTCGTTCGAAGTTTCCGCCCGTACAAAAACCGGCGGCATCGCTAAGACAGAGAAAACTAAAACCGGAATCCAAAGGGACGGACGCATAGAATCTCTCCTTAAAATGAATGGGATAAAAGAGAAAAATTTTAAAACCTGAAGGGGTCTGACCCCGCGGGGTCAGACCCCAATGGGGGGTTAGAACTGGGGAGGCGCGCGCGCTTCCGGGAGGAAGAGCGTTTCTTGCAGGTCAAGGACCGCCTGCGCGGGCAACGCCAGATGCGCCACCCGGTGAAGCAGAACCAGATTCGGGCCGACTTCGGGCGTGGAAACGCCGACCGCCTTGGCCTGGCAGATCCAGCAGGCGTGATGCTGCGTCTGGGTTCCGTCCGAGTGCGAGTGCGGCAGCACCATCGCCGTCGCCATCGCGAGGAAAGCCGCCACCAACCCGATGGCGCAGAGTATCCGGAATGTTCGCTTCACAGCAGGTCGGCCCACCGGCCAAAAAGCTTGGCGCCGATCTCTTCCAACGGCGGCAGGTGCTCGCCCGCTTTCTCGATCAGCCAGCCGCTATCGAGGTTTTGCTCCAGCAGGTCGTCGGAGAAAGTCCGGATCATTTCCCGGATCATGTTCTCCGTCATCTCCAGATGAAACAGCAGGCCATAAGTCTTCTCTCCGTGCCGGAAGGCTTGGTGCGGGGTGAGATCGGAGGAGGCCAGCGACACCGCCCCCGCGGGAAGATCAAAGATGTCCCCGTGCCAGTGGAAGGCCGTGAAGGAAGGGGCCGAGCCCGCCCACAGAGGGTCCTGCCGACCTTCCGGAGAGAGCCGAACCGGGAGCCATCCGACTTCCTTCTTCTTGCCGAGGCTGATTTTTGCGCCCAGCACGCTCGCCAGCAACTGACTGCCGAGGCAGATGCCGAGCACCGGTTTTCCGGCTTTCAGCGCTTTCTCGATGAGCAGCATCTCGTCCCGCAGGAACGGGTATTTCCCCTGGTCCCTCACTCCCATCGGCCCGCCCATGACGATGAGCCCGTCCACCCCCTCTATTTCTTTCGGGACCGCGTCCCCCAGGAAAGTGCGGACGTACTCAACGGAGATCCGTTTGGGGGCGAGGGCATCATTGATCGTACCGAGCGTCTCCGGAGAAGCGTGCTGGACCACCAGAACCTTGGACATGGGGGAAGCTTTAGAGAACGGCCAGGGTTTCTTCCAGATGGCCGTCCACCTGGACCTTAGGGAATATCTTGGAGATCTTCCCTTCCTCATTGATCAGGAAGGTGCTCCGCTCTAACCCCATGTACTTGCGGCCGTAGAGGGATTTCTGCTTCCAGATGCCGTAGGCATGGACCACCTTCTTGTCGGCGTCGCTCAGCAGCGGGAAGTTGAGAGCGTACTTCTGCTTGAAGCTCCTGTGGGAAGGAACCGAATCCGTGCTGACCCCCAGCACGGCGCCGCCCCGGCGCTTAATCTCCGACAGGCTGTCCCGGAAAGCGCAGGATTCCCGCGTGCAGCCCGGGGTGTTGTCCCTCGGGTAGAAGTAGAGGATCACCTTCTTGCCCCGGAAATCGGAAAGGGAAACCTTTTTCCCTTCGTCGTTGAGCAGCGTGAACTCCGGGGCCTTCCCGCCGATTTTGAGACCCGTCATGTTCCTTTTTTCAAGCGTTGCCGTTGCCATGGAATTCTCCTTGCCTCTAATGCATCAGCGGAAGTTGCAGCAAAAGCAACACGAACGCCAGCGCCAGGGTGGGCAGCGTCACCGCCAACCCCGGCCCCAGCCATCGCCCGAAACGGACCGGGTGGCCTTCCTTTTCCAGCATGCCGATCGCCACGACATTGGCGGTGGAACCGATCATGGTGGCATTCCCTCCCAGCGTGCCGCCGAACAGCAGTGCCCACCAGAGCCCACCGACCGGAAGCCCGGACGCCCCCAACCCGGCGACGATCGGGATGAAGGTGGCCACCACCAGGATGTTGTCCAGGAAAGCAGTGAGCGTCCCGGAGATGACCAGCACCAGCGCCAGCAGCACGGCCGGGTTAGCGCCGGCCAGCGCCTTCAAACCCTCGGCGATCCGATCGGTGACACCCACGTAGCGGAGCGTCCCGACGGAGGCGAACAAGAGCAAGAAGAAGGCCAGCGTCCACCAGTCTACTCTCTTTTCGACCAGGCCGCGCGCCTTCTCCCCCTCAATGAACAGGCAGATGCCGGCGACCAGGAACGGGAAGCCCAGCAACAGCGTGTTCTTGGAGAGGTGCAGCAGCTCCTCCGCCTGGTGATGAAAGATCAGCCCGAGGATCGTGAGCCCGAACATGAGCCCCGCGAGGCGGAGGTCCTTCCGGGTGGTGCGGATCTCCTCCACCGCCTTCTCGCGCGAGCGGGCGATACCGCGGGCCATCTCCTCGAGTGGTTTGCGGTAATAGAGCATGCAGATGCCGATGGTGAGGGCCAGGCAGGCCAGAGAGATCGGCGTCGCCCACCGAAGGAAATCGGAAAAGCTTAAGCCCGCCCGTAGCGCGATCAGCACGCCGATCGGGTTGCCCACCACCGTGGCGCTGGATCCCACGTTCGTGGCCAGCACGATCATCACGATGAACGGGAACGGGTCAAGCTTCAACCGACGGGTGAGGTGCAGAGTCAGCGACGTCATGAACAGGATCGAGGTGACCTCGTCCACCAGCGCCGAGGTGAGCATCGCGAGCGCCATCATCACCGGGAAGAAAAGAGCGGCCCGGTGGCTGACCCGGTCCAGCAGCTTCTCCATCAGCACCTCGAAGAACTTCCGCTCCTCCAGGAACCCGATCACGATCATCATCGCGATGAGGAACAGGATGATATCCACGTTGGCGAACTCAATCAGGTGCGGGATGTCCACCAAGCGGGCGAGGAGGAGCGCGGTGATGCCGACGAGCGCGAACGCCAGCCGGAATTGCCAATAAAAGAGAGTGCCGAGGATGAAACCGGCAAAGATGGAAACCGCGAGGATCTGCGACAGGTTCAAACCGGCCGCCACGGCAACCGCGATCACCGTGACCAAAAGCCCGAAGAACCAGGGAAGAGACTTCAACCGGCCACTTCGTCCAACAGGAGGACGGCTTGGTTATGCTGTACTTCCAGCAACCCCTCGCCCGTCGACTGCAGCGTTTGCATGCCGCCGGCCGGGTCGCGGAACGTCACCGTGCCGGGCACCAAGGTGGTGACCAGCGGGGCGTGATGGGCCAGGATGCCGAGGTAGCCCAGCTCCCCGGGAGCCACCAGCGAAGAGACCTCACCGCTGAAGATCCGCTTTCTAGGTGTAAGAATTTGCAATGTGAAAGTTTTGTCCGACATAGTATAGTAGACTAATTTCTACATAACGATGACTGGCCGCGTGTTCGATGCTCGCATGGATATTCCTAAGTCCCTTCTTCAACAACTTTACTACGAACAAAAACTGTCTTCAAAAGCAATCGCTCGCCGGCTTTCATGCGATGCCACAACTATATGCAACTATCTCCGACGATATAACCTGCCAATCCGCGATTCTAAGGAGGCGCATCGGCTTCAAGTATTCACCAAATTCCCCGGACGAATCCTATATCCTAAGCACGATTTCAACGGGTCCGCACCACAGAAAGCCTATCTCATTGGGTTTCGCTTAGGAGATCTTTACGTTGCGAAAGTCTCCAGCGGTCCCTATTGTCAAACCATTCAAATCAACTGTCGCACTACCCAGCTTGCACAGCTCACTCTTTTCAGGAAACTTTTCCGTGAGTATGGCCATATTCACGAATGCAAGCCGGACAGGAATGGGGCTTTTAGTTTGGTGTGTTACGTGAATCGTTCTTTCGATTTTCTCTTACCGAAACAAGACCAAGCTGAAACCTGGATTCAGGAAGATCTCACATGCGCTACCACTTTCGCTGCCGGCTACATTGACGCCGAAGGGAGCTTCCACTTAACGAAACGCAAATCTGGATCATTCAAAGCTGTCTTCGCATTGGCTTCCCAAGATAAAAACATCCTTGCCTGGCTCCACAGCTGGTTCATGTCGCAACAGATTTTATGCGCCGCTCCCAAGCTAGCAATCCCTAAAGGCACACCTAGACAATATTCCTTAAACAAGGATTACTGGATCCTACAGGTACACCGCAAAGACGCCCTGCTTCAACTCTCGAAGTTGCTCAGCCATTGGATTCAGCATCCGAAACGGCGACATGATCTAGCTCGTCTTCTTCGCAATATCAAAGAGCGCAATCGCAGCCCTAACTTAAAATTTGCGTCCCGACAACATCAGCTGTCGGTCCATCAGGCTAGACAGTAACTTTATCCTTCTCCGCAGCTTCAAAAACCTCCTCGATAGACCCTCTCATGTATAGATACTGTTCGGGGATTTTATCTAGTGCTCCATCGATGATCTTTTTGAATCCGGCAATTGTATCCGACAGCTTTACGTAGCGACCCGGCTGGCCGGTGAACACCTCGGCCACGAAGAACGGCTGTGAGAGAAACCTTTGGATTTTGCGGGCCCGGGCGACGATCAGCTTGTCCTCCTCGGAGAGTTCGTCGATCCCAAGGATCGCGATGATGTCCCGCAGATCCTTGTACCTCTGCAGGATCTTCTGCACGGCGCGGGCCGTCGCGTAATGCTCTTCCCCGACGATTCCGGGCTCTAGGAGGCGGGAGGTGGACTCCAGCGGATCCACGGCCGGGTAGATCCCGAGCTCCGCGATCTGCCGCGAGAGCACGGTGGTGGCGTCAAGGTGAGAGAAGGTGGTGGCCGGCGCGGGGTCGGTCAGGTCGTCCGCCGGCACGTACACCGCCTGCACGGAGGTGATGGATCCCCGCTTGGTGGAGGTGATCCGCTCCTGCAGCTGCGCCATCTCGGTGGCCAGGTTCGGCTGGTAGCCGACGGCCGACGGCATGCGGCCCAGTAGGGTCGAGACCTCAGCCCCCGCCTGCGTGAAGCGGAAGATGTTGTCGATGAAGAGCAGCACGTCCCGCCCCTCCTCGTCCCGGAAATACTCCGCCATGGTCAGCGCGGAAAGGGCCACGCGCAACCGTGCCCCCGGCGGCTCGTTCATCTGCCCGAAGACAAGCGCCGTCTTCTTGACCACGCCCGACTCGTTGAGTTCCAGCCAGAGGTCGTTCCCTTCGCGGGTCCGCTCGCCGACGCCGGCGAACACCGAGACACCGCCGTGCTGGGTGGCGATGCTACGGATGAGCTCCTGCAGGATGACTGTCTTGCCGACGCCCGCGCCCCCGAACATGCCGACCTTGCCTCCCTTGACGTACGGGGCCAGCAGGTCAATCACCTTGATACCCGTTTCCAAAATGGTAGTCACCGGCACCTGGTCGGTGAAAGAGGGCGGATCCCTGTGGATCGGCAGCCTCTTGTCCGGCTCGGGCACGGGCCCCTTTTCGTCGATCGGGTCGCCCAAGAGATTGAAGATCCGGCCGAGCGACTGCGGGCCGACCGGCACCGAGATGGGGGCCCCGGTATCTCTTACTTTCATGCCGCGCACGAGCCCGTCGGTGGCCCCCAGCGCGATGCAGCGGACCACGTTGTTGCCGGTGTGCTGCGCCACCTCGAGCGTTAAGTTGATCTTGCGCGCCGCCTCCTCGATCTTGACGGCGTTGGTGATCTTCGGGAGGGCCTCGTTCGGGAACTCCACGTCCACGCTGGGCCCGATGACTTGAACGATGAATCCTTCGGTCGCCATTCTTCTCCCTCCTATCTCAGCGCTTCCGCGCCGCTGACTACTTCAATAAGTTCTTTGGTGATCGTCGCCTGCCGCGCCTTGTTGCGCACCAGCGTGAGCGAGGAGATCATTTCATCCGCGTTCTCCGTGGCATTTTTCATCGCCACCATCCGGGCGCTGTGCTCCGCCGTGAAAGCCTCCAGCAGGATCCGCGCGAACTGCGCCCGCAGCTGCCGCCGGAGCAGCCGGTCGGCGAACACCGCGACGTCCGGCTCCACGATGACCTTCTCCGGGTACTCCTGAGCCGCGGGCCGATCCGCCGGAAGCAGCCGTTCCAGCACCGGCTTCCAGGAAAGGGCCGAGATGAAACGGGTGTAGGCCAGGTTCCAGGAGGAGATCCGCCCCCCGAGGTACTCCGCCTCCAGCCACTCCAGAAGCTTGCCGGCTTCGGCCGGCTCGTACCGGCCGCCCCAGCCCAAGATCTCTTTAGCCGGGCGGACGCCGCGATGAACCAGGATGCGGGTCCCCTTCTTGCCGATCGTCACCACCACCGCCGACGGGAACTCCAGGCGGAACCCGGCCGCGGCGGAAAAGACCTTCTCGTTGTAGGTGCCGCAGAGCCCGGTGTCGGAGGTGATCAGCACCAGCCCGGCGGGAGGAGGCGGAACTTCCGAGAGTGTCTCGTTTTCCTCACTCTTCGCAATAGTGTTCCCGAGCAGAGGATGCTTCAGCCACGGATGCGCGGAGAGAAACCTCTGCGTTACTTGCGCCAGCGTCTCGGCATACGGACGGAAGGAAACCAGCTCCTCCAGGGACCGGCGCAGCTTGGCGCCGGCCACCATCTGCATCGCCCGGGTGATCTTCTGCGTGTTCTGGACCGAGCGGATCCGTTGTCTTAAAGACCGTAAGTTTTGCATCCGTCCCTTATTTGAACTGAACCTTGAACTTCTCGACGGCGGTCTTGAGCTTCTGCTCGATCGCCGGCTCGATGATTTTCTTCGCCTGCAGGTCGTGCAGGACGTCGGGGTAATTCTTGTCGAGGAAGGCGAGAAACCCCTTCTCGAACGCCTTCACGCGGGCCACCGGGAGATCATCCAGGTAGCCGTTGACGCCGGTGAAAAGGCTCGCCACTTGATTCGCCATCGGCATTGGCACGTACTGTTCCTGCTTCAAGAGCTCCACCATCCGCTCGCCGCGCGTCAGCTGCGCTTGCGTCGCCTTGTCCAGCTCGGAGCCGAACTGCGCGAAAGCGGCCAGCTCCCGGTACTGCGCCAAGTTCAGCCGCAGCCGGCCGGCCACCTGCTTCATCGCCTTGGTCTGCGCGTTGCCTCCCACGCGGGAGACCGACAGCCCCACGTTGATCGCGGGGCGGACGCCGGAATAAAAGAGGTCCGCCTCGAGGTAGATCTGTCCGTCGGTGATCGAGATCACGTTAGTCGGGATATAGGCCGACACG
>Ga0209515_10005404_pt1 | contig 16547 bp, 16 predicted proteins | sample Subgroupgradi54m_FD_187454 | JGI IMG/M metagenome (GOLD analysis project Ga0209515, IMG submission 187454) | Subsurface groundwater microbial communities from S. Glens Falls, New York, USA - GMW60B uncontaminated upgradient, 5.4 m (SPAdes)... ...
CAGGAGTTGTTTCCGACGGGCGAATGGGGCGCGCCGGTATCTCTGGCGGTGCCACCGGTGCGGAGTCGCGGAGATCACGCGGTCCCCGGAGAGGAGGCGTCGTCATGTCTCGGTCTGATCGGTACGCGGTCTATTTGCCGTACGACTTGGTACACCAGCTCTGGTTCTTGCGCGAGGAGCACGGCCAGGGCCCCATCCAGCGCCAGGTCATCACGGCGGTCCAGGCCTATGTCGCCCAGGCGTTTGCAGAAGGAGATGGGAATCATGTCGGGACTCATGCGGCTCTTGGTCACCGCCCATCGGCTGTGGCGCAAGGGCCGCTTGTCGTGGACGAGTTACATCCGGCTCATGCATGGCGTGGTGGGCCTGGTGGCCAAGGAGTAGTCAGCAGTCGTCAATCACACGGAGGGAGATAAGATGCGAATTCTCGCGAATTACGGCGTCAAGACGAATGGGGACACATATAGCGTCACGTTCGAGACCATGGGGGATGTCCCGGCCGCGCAGGGCCCGGCCACGGTGGATGAGCTCTTCCGCCTGGCCAGGGAGGCCGTCCAGCGGCAGATCAGCGGCCACTCGCTGCCCCAGCCGGCGGCGGGGATCTCCGTCCCGCGGCCCACGGTGCCGGAGGCGCCTCACGCCAATGGGAACGGCAAGAAGCCGGCCATCAAGGACCCGGCGCTTCCCGCCAGCCCGAAGCAGGTCACGTTGCTCAAGCGGTTGGCCCAGGAGACCCACACCTGGGTGGATAACCTCCCGGGTCTCACGATGGGTGAGGCCAGCGAGAAGATTGACGAGCTCCTGGCCCTGCGGAGCTAGCGGCTCGTGCTTCAGGGGTGGGCCTCGGCCTCGCGGTCGGGGCTCACCCCATTCACTCAAGGAGGCTATTCCCATGACGCGTGCACATCTCTCGGTCAGCCAGGTCAAGACCTACCTGCTCTGTCCCCTCAAGTACTTCTACCGGTACGTCCGGCGGCTCCCCAGCCCCAAGACCAGCGCGGCCGCCTTGGGCTCCGCCGTCCACGCGGCGCTAGAGGTCAACTTCACGCAGAAGGTCCAGACCCAGCTCGACCTGCCACTCCCGTCCGTGGCCGACGCTTTTAGCGACGCGTGGGTTGCCCAGGTGCCGGAGACTGCTTTCACGCCGGATGAGCAGCCCGGTTCGCTCAAGGATGAAGGGGTCACCATCGTCAGCGCCTACCACACGACGATCTCCCCGACCATTCAGCCGAAGCAGGTGGAGCACCCCTTCGAACTGACGTTCGAGAACGCCCCCTACACCTTCCGGGGCCGGGTGGATTTGGTGGACGTCCAGGACCGCATCGTGGACCACAAGACCACCAAGCGGGCCCCAACCCCGGAGCAGGTGGCTCAAGACCTGCAATTGACCGCCTACGATCTAGCCCACACAGTCCTTGAGCGACGACCAGCCGCCGGCCTTCGGCTCGATGTGATGGTCCGCACCAAGACCCCAAAGATTCTGCAGCTCTCGACCACCCGGACACCCCGCGACCACGCCCGCTTCCTCAAGCTCCTCGGCCACGTCGCCCAGGGGATCCAGTCGGCGCTGTTCTATCCCAACCCCAACTTCACCTGTCCGAGCTGCCCCTACCGCAAGCAGTGCGACGCGTGGCAAGAGGTATAACCCGAAGCGAAATCAGGGGGGTATAATGATGTCTCGGCACATTCCACTATGAGTCCTGTCCAAAAAGCATGAATGGAAAACATCAATCCCTCAAGTTGGTTTTAACCGATGATGTGGCCCGAAACGCTGAGACACTCAGGATTTGGATGCGCCGAACCGAATAAGGAATTCGTGATGAAAACTGAAGAGGTCATCCCTCTGGCGGATAAGCAGGTTATCTCGAAACAGCGCGTCGCGGATCATGGCGAGGTGTTGACCAGCAAGCGCGAGGTCAACGCCATGCTGGATTTGGTCAAGTCCGAGACCGAACGGATTGACTCGCGTTTCCTCGAACCAGCCTGCGGGACGGGCAACTTCCTGACGGAAATCCTCGAACGCAAGCTCCGCGTGGTCGAGGCACGCTACGGCAAGAGCCAACTCGATTATGAACGTTATGCCATCCTGGCCGTGTCGTCCATCTACGGTATAGACATTCTCAAAGATAATGTCCAGCAGTGTCGCCAGCGGCTTTTCGGGATATTCGATCTGGCCTATCTGCGATTGTTCAAGAACAAGACAAATGACAACTGCCGTGAATCCATCCGGTACATTCTTGAGCGCAATATCATCCACGGCGACGCGCTCTCCTTGAAGACCGTGGGCGACAACCCGAAGCCGATTGTATTTTCCGAATGGTCCCCGGTGAACGGGAGCATGCTGAAGCGGCGGGACTTCACATTCCGCGGGTTACTCGAACACGCTTCGATGAAGGAACTGCCGCTCTTTTCCGATCTCGGCGAAGATGTCTTCATCCCAACACCGGAAAAGGAATACCCGCTGACCCATTTTCTGGAGGTAGCCGATGTTGACAAGCACTAACTACAACCCGGATGTACTGTCCTGCATTGCGAATCTGAGTAGCGATGAGGTGTTCACGCCGCCGCAACTGGTGAACCGGATTCTTGACCTACTTCCGGCGGAAATCTGGAGCGACAAGAAGGCCACGTTCCTCGATCCCGGCTGCAAGTCTGGCGTCTTCCTGCGCGAGATCGCTAAACGTCTCGACAAGGGGCTGGAGCAGCAAATCCCCGACCGGCAGAAGCGACTCAACCACATCTTCAAGAATCAACTGTTCGGGCTGGCCATCACGGAGTTGACCGCCCTACTTTCACGTCGCTCGGTGTATTGCTCCAAAACGGCCAACGGGAAGTATTCCGTCTGCGATACTTTCGATGAACCCCAGGGCAATATCCGCTTCAAGCGCGTAGAACATACTTGGGAAAAAGGGCGATGTGTTTTCTGCGGGGCCAACAAGGAGAACTATGAACGTGGCACGGAACTGGAAACTCACGCCTATCAATTTAGCCATACCAAAAAACCGGAGGAGTTATTCAATATGAAATTCGATGTGATCATTGGCAACCCCCCGTACCAGTTAAACGACGGAGGGGGCATGGGCACGAGTGCAACAGCCCTCTACCATTTCTTTGTTGAACAGGCCATGAAGATGAATCCTCGCTACCTGACAATGATCATTCCGTCCCGATGGTTTTCTGGAGGAAAAGGAGTCGACGATTTCAGAGGCAAAACACTGCATGATCGACGCGTCAGCAAAATCGTTGATTACTTTGACTCAACACAATGTTTCCCAGGCGTCGATATATCTGGTGGAGTTTGTTATTTTCTCTGGGAGCGCGATCGGGAAGGCGACTGCACTGTTCAATCCGTTCGAGGCGATCAACGCACAGTTATGACGCGGCCGCTTCTCGAAAGAAATTCTGACTCATTTATCAGATTCAACGAAGCCATAAGCATTACCAGAAAAATCGGAGCCAAGGAAGAACCGTCTATGGAGCAAATAATCAGTCCCAGGAAGCCTTTTGGATTTTCTTCCATAGTTTTAGTCAAGGACAAGGCGTCTACTGATTCGATTTACATGCATGCCTACCCGCGCAGCGGATTTATTAAGGATAGCCAAGTAACCCAGAACCAAGATTGGATTGCCAAGCACAAAGTGTTTATTTCCAAAGCATATGGAGAAAGGGGGGGCTTTCCCTATCTAGTCTTGGCTAAGCCGTTTATGGGTAAACCCGGAACATGTTGCTCTGAAACGTACCTTGTCGTTGGCCCCTTTACATCGGCGCGTCAATGCGGCAATGCAATGTCATACATATCGACGAATTTATTTCGTTTCTTGGTGTTGCTCAAGAAGAACACACAAAATGCACCGCGCGGCGTGTATTCATTAGTTCCTATGCAGGACTTTACCGAAACGTGGACCGACGAAAAGCTCTACAAGAAATACGGACTGACAAAGGGCGAAATCGCCTTTATTGATTCCATGGTCCGGCCGATGGCGGCGAACAATGAGTAAAGAGTTCTTCCCTCCGCGCCCAGAATCGCGGCCGACGATCTACGCCTACGAGGATACGAACCCGCAGTATGCCGGGTTGCTCAAGGTCGGCTATACCACGGCCGATGCGCAATCCCGTGTGGCCCAGCAGTACCCCACATTGAGACCTGGCAAGCCGCCGTATCGGATCGTCCTCGAAGAATCGGCCATGCGTGGCGATGGGTCGGGCTTCACGGATCATGATGTGCATCGTTACTTTCGGATGATCGGCATTAAGAACCCTGAAGGCGAGTGGTTTCGTTGTACGACGGAACAGGTCAAGGCCGCGGTCATTTCGGTACGGACGGGGCAACTTAACGAAGAAAACCGATCGCTGGATTTCAAGATGAGGCCGGAACAGGAGGCCGCGGTTGAAAAGACCATCGCCTATTTCAAGAGTTTCCGCAGAGAGAACAAAAGCAAGCCTCCGCATTTCCTTTGGAACGCCAAGATGCGGTTCGGCAAGACCTTTGCCGCCTATCAGCTGGCAAAGAAGATGGGCTGGCGCAAGGTGCTAGTGCTAACCTTCAAACCGGCGGTGCAGAGCGCCTGGGAAGAAGATTTGAAGTGCCACGTTGACTTTCCTGGCTGGCAGTTCATTTCAAAAAAAACCGGTGGATTGGCATATGAGGATGCGGACAAAAAGAAGCCATTCGTCTGCTTCGGCTCATTTCAGGACTATCTCGGCAGGAATACAAGTACAGGCGGAATCAAGACCAAGAACGAATGGGTGCATACGACCAACTGGGATTGCGTGATTCTAGACGAGTACCACTACGGCGCGTGGCGCGAGAACGCCAAGGAGCTTTTTGAAGCGGAGGATAAGAAGGAAGTCGAGTTCGGCGAAGGGGAAGGCATCGAGGTCTTTGACGAAGAGATCATGCCGATCACGACGGGCGGTTATCTCTACCTGTCCGGCACGCCGTTCCGGGCCATTGCATCGGGAGAGTTCATCGAGGAGCAGATCTTCAACTGGACATACTCAGATGAACAGCGGTCAAAGCAGAATTGGAAGGGGGAAAACAATCCCTATGCCGCACTGCCGCGGATGGTCATGTTGACCTATCAGTTGCCGGACGCGATCCGGGAAATCGCTATGCAGGGTGAGTTCGACGAGTTCGACCTGAACGTCTTCTTTTCAGCGGAAGGGTTGGGTGACAAGGCGAAGTTCAAGTACGAGGATGAAGTCCAAAAGTGGCTGGACCTGATCCGGGGTTCGTTCATGCCGACCAGCGTTGACAACCTGAAGCTCGGCGCACAGAAGCCGCCAATGCCGTTTTCGGATGCGCGGCTGCTGAACTTGCTTTCGCACACCTTCTGGTTCCTGCCTAGCGTAGCGTCGTGTCATGCCATGTGCAACTTGCTGAAGAAGAAGCAGAACCGCTTCTATCACGATTACAGGGTGATTGTGGCGGCAGGGAGCGCCGCCGGAATCGGGGTAGCGGCACTGCCGCCTGTGCTGGAGGGTATGGACGAGCCGCTAAAGACCAAGACGATCACGCTGTCATGCGGGAAGCTGACAACAGGCGTAACTGTCAGGCCGTGGTCCGGGATTCTTATGCTGCGCAATTCATCCACCCCTGAAACCTACTTCCAGGCCGCCTTTCGGGTGCAGTCCCCGTGGACAGTCAGAAATCCCGACGGTGCTTCGCCGAATCAGGAGCAGATCATCAAGGAGGAGTGCTACGTCTTTGACTTCGCGCCTGACCGGGCCTTGCGGCAGATCGCCGATTATAGTTGCCGCCTGAATGTCAACGAGTCCAATCCCGAGAAGAAAGTAGAGGAGTTCATCAGTTTCCTGCCTGTCCTGGCCTATGACGGCAGTTCCATGAAGCAGATTGACGCCGCCGGGATTCTCGACATGGCCATGAGCGGCACGACCGCCACCTTGCTTGCGCGGCGATGGGAAAGCGCGTTGCTGGTGAATGTGGACAACGGCACCCTGCAACGGCTCATGGACAACAAGGCGGCAATGGAAGCGCTCATGAGCATTGAGGGCTTCCGTAACCTGAACCAAGACATCGAGACGATCATCAACAAGTCTGAGGTCGTGAAAAAGGCACGCAGGGAAGCCAATGACGAGGACGTATCCGCCAAGAAGAAGAAGGAATTAACCGAGGAAGAGAAGGAATACAAGAGCCTGCGGAAACAGATTCAGGAGAAGCTCATTAAGTTCGCCACTCGGGTTCCCATCTTCATGTACCTTACCGATTACCGGGAGCGGTGTCTGAAAGATGTCATCACCCAACTGGAACCGGGTTTGTTCAAGAAAGTCACCGGGTTGACCGTAAAGGACTTTGAGCTCCTCGTGAGCCTCGGGGTCTTCAACAGCGCACTAATGAACGATGCGGTCTTCAAGTTCAAACGCTACGAGGATTCCAGCCTGAGTTACACGGGCATCAACAAACACGAAGGAGAAGACATTGGCCTTTATGACACTGTGTTGACCCGGAAGGATATGCAGAGGGTATTTGAGAATATCAGCGGGCAGGGGACGTCTAGTGGCTGAGAGTAATTTTGGTACCATTTCCGGCTGTGCAAGGTCTAATCACCGAACCCTGCACGCTTAGAAACGGTACCCAATTACATTAAATTTCAACTACTTTTAGGATAACCTCACGGAAAAAAGAATGACTATGCAAAATCCCAAGGTGGGTCGGAATGACCCATGTCCATGTGGCAGTAACAAGAAATATAAAAAATGTTGCCTGGATACTCAGCCCACATCCACTTGGGCTTCATCTCCTCCTGTGCCTGCCGCAGTGTTCCAAAAGCTCTTTGAACACCAAAAGCGCGAGGGAGAAAGAGTGGAGCAGTACGGACAAATCAGGGCTCCCATTACAGTGGACAATTTTCATGGGTATAGGATGGTAGCTGTGGGGAGACGAGTATGCTACTCCAAGAGCTGGATGTTCTTCCCAGATTTCCTCAAGGATTACCTGCCGATGGTTTTCGGAAAGGAATGGGGCGAAGCAGAGCTAAAGAAGCCTTTTAAAGAACAGCATCAGGTTGTGCAGTGGAGAACCAAAAGTCTTGAGTTCATGAGGAAGCAGCCGCAAAGCCCAGATGGTTCGTACAGTGCCATACCCAGCGGGTTCATGGCTGCCTACCTGAGTTTGGCCTACGATCTTTACATCGTGGAAGATAACGGGAGGCTGGACGAAAACCTTTTGGAAAGACTCAGGCACCCCGACCAGTTTCAAGGAGCCCGGCATGAACTTTTTTCCGAAGCCACCTGTCTTAGGGCTGGATTCGGCATTGAGCATGAGAATGAGAAGGACCCCACGAAGAGGCATGCGGAATTTGTGGCGACACATAAAGAAACTGGCCAGAAAATCTCGGTGGAGGCGAAGAGCAAACACAGGCCTGGTATCCTCGGCTTTCCGGGCGATCCTCAGCCCGAAGAGGAAGTTAGCCTTCGGTTTGGGAGTCTCTTGAACGATGCTTTCAAGAAAAACCCGCCACACCCCTTGGTGATTTTCTTGGATACAAACCTTCCTCCAACGATAGCGGAGAGAATCTTGCGTCCGGCTTCGATGGAACCTTTTATTCCCTCACGGCCAATCGTTAAGCTCTTGGCCCAAATAACAAAGGAATACGGAGAAACCGATCCCTTCAGCTTAGCGGTGCTTACCAATACTCCCCACCATTACGGAGCGGAAGAGGAGCCCGATCCGGAGAAGAGGATTCTGTCGATCGTGTCTCAGAAATCCGGGAATCCGGCCGCGGGTCCAGAGGCCATAATGAATATCCACAATGCCGCCAACCTGTATGGGAATATCCCCAATGAGTTCCCAGAGTCGAATTGAGGCAAGATTTCCTACGGGGTAGCGGGGTAGGGGACGCTTCATAAAGGGATACATCATGAGTACTACTGGCAGCTTAATTACAGTGTCCGAAAACCCCGGGATAGCTCAAGCTGTCCCCTTGGAACCCGGCACCGTACACACAGCCTAATAACGCCAAGTGAACTAACAATTAAATGATAGAAAGTATATGCTGAGCAAATGACCCCGCAAAAGTTTATAGATTCAGTTACTATGTTTTTCGATCACTCATTTTTTATTTGGGTTGGAGGTATTGCAACCATAATTATGATCGGCGGATTTGTCTATACCGTCTTTCTAGTTACAAAAGGGGTGCTGCCGGTTTGGTACAGGCTTGGTATCGGACTTTCAAGCAGGAGAATTGCGATTTTTGCCTCGACGGAATACGAGAGCCTTAAGAGCATGCTCGTCGATTCCAAGATCTTTGATGCAAAAAATATCATTCAGATCAACCAGAACGAGTTGAAGAAGGCTGAAACGGAAACGCTATTTTTGGTCCACTGGAAGGAATTCCAGGACAAGATGCCTGAGATTCTAAATCTCAAGAAGGACAGCACAGCACTTATTATCTATGCGCCACAGAATGAGGGCAGGATAGAAAACCCAATGGTGCTCAATCAGATCAACTCCCATCGAAATGCGCTTATCGTAAATTTCCGCGGGCGTCTATTAAACGATATTTTGACCTCGATGATTACTACTAGCTATGACCGTGGATGAATATTTGCAGCAAGTGGTTGCAAAATACAGCCCACGAGACTTAACGGGTTCTGTGTTTGATATTTCTCAGTTGAAGGCAACGCTTCAGAAATGGGCCAGCACTTGCTACTCGGCAATTTTGGACTCTGGATCGAGAGCAAAGGGAACTGCGATTTCTCTTGCATCCGATGTTGATTATTTAGTGTCGCTGACGAGTGATTGTAATGAAAATAGCGGCGGCTTGAAGAGTATTTACGATTCTCTCCACAGCACCTTGAAAAACTCTTATCCGACCGCCAGGCCGCAGAATGTATCGATAAGGGTAACGCTCGGCACTATACTTGGTGGTGTTCAAGTGGACGTCACCCCGGCGCGCAAGCAGCCAGGTAATACCAATGATCACTGGTTGTATCTGTCGAAACAAGGAACCCGTCAGCAAACAAATATGCAAAGGCATATTGCTGATGTATCTCGATCGGGACGAACGAGTGAAATTAAAGCGTTGAAGATTTGGAGAGAGCTTAACCAGCTCGATTTCCCGTCAGTCTATTTAGAATACCTGCTGATCAACCATGTTCTGTCCGGACATGGGAACGATCTTGGAAATAACGTGTGGCATGTATTGAATGAACTGGCGAAGGACACCAGCAACCCATTGTTTGCAAGGATTATTGATCCCGCTAATTCAACAAATGCTCTCTCCGATCTGTTAACTACCACAGAAAAGCAGAAGATTATTGCGAAAGCGAAAGTAGCAGCGGCTCAGCAGAATTGGAATAGAGTGGTGTGGTAGAATTCGGGTCAAACACTGCAACCGGATTGTAACCATTCCCATCGATTTGTTGAAAATTGAGCGATGCGATCAGCCAATGTTAGAAAATTTCTAACTCATTGAGCCAGAATTTGTAGCGTTGCAATCAGGGACCTCAAGCAGACGTATGCAATTCGTCTTTTGACCTTTTCGAGCCCCGTCGTCCCCTTGGTACTTCCAGATAGAAAGGCGAGTTAGGGGATCCGTACCGGGTTCCGAGGGGACAGGTAACGGCATGCGAATGACTGTGTGGAGCGTGATGCGAGATGAGCACGGCTACGAAACCCCTCCGCCTCTCTCCCTCTAAGCTCAACCTCTTCCGCGAGTGCCCGCGGTGTTTCTGGCTGGACAAAGTCCGGAGGATCGAGCGGCCGCGGGGGATTTACCCATCCCTCCCTAACGGCATGGACCGTGTCATCAAGACCTACTTCGATGGCCTCCGGAGCGCAAGGGCGCTGCCCAAAGAGCTTGAGGGAAACTTGCCGAAGGGCGTCACCTTGTACCCCGATCAGGAGCAGTTGGACCGCTGGCGTAACTGGCGGACCGGCTTGGAGTACCAAGATCAGGATGGCTCAATGCTCTTCGGCGCCGTGGATGATGTGCTCGTGGCGGGTACGCGGCACATCCCATTCGATTACAAGACCAAGGGGTCGGTCACCTCTGAGGAGGACGCCATCAAGTACTACCAGAACCAGCTCGATTGCTACGCGCTCCTGCTGCAGGAGAACGGGTTGCCGGTGGCCGACTACGGCGTCCTGCTGTACTATTCCCCCAAGCAGGTGAATGGCAGCGGCGCCGTGGCCTTTGAGAACCAGTGCTTGAAGATCCCGATTGATGTGGAGCGCGCCCGCCAAGTGTTCCGAGACGCCGTTGCCATAGTGAGGGGGCCGCTCCCGCCCACGAACGACTGCAAATTCTGCGCCTGGTTTGAAGAGCTGACCGACGGACTGGCGTCCCTCCGAAGGCACCACTAATCCATGTGCGGACGGTACTCGCTGGCCAAGCCCGAGAAGATCGATGCCCGGGATCTGGGTATCCCGCCGGCCGAGATTGACCTCTTAACGCCGCGTTATAACATTGCCCCTTCTGATCCGATTGCGGCAATTCGTGCCGAACGGGATCGCCACCTCGAGTTGCTGCGCTGGGGCCTCATCCCATCCTGGTCGAAAGATGAGGCGGTCGGCGCCCGCATGATCAACGCGCGGGCCGAGACGCTGGCCGAGAAGCCCAGCTTCAGGGGCCTCCTCACACAGCAGCGCTGCCTGATCCTCGCCGATGGGTTCTATGAATGGGCCCAGGGGGCACGGGGCAAACAGCCCTACTTTGTACACCTCGCATCGGGAGCCCCGTTCACCTTCGCAGGGCTGTGGTCACGCTGGAAACCTCCGGATGCCGAAGAGATCCGCACCTGCACCATCATCACCTGCGCGCCGAATGCGCTCGTAGGGAAGATCCATGACCGCATGCCCGTGATTCTAGACAAGGAGGCGCGGGAGGCGTGGCTGGATCCGCAGCGCCGCGACCAGCAGGCTCTTGCGGGGCTGCTCCGCCCCTACGCCGAGCGGGCGATGGAGGCGTACCCGGTCTCGAAGCTCGTCAACGCCCCCCAGAACGACAGTGACGCCTGCCTCAAACCCCTCGCCCCGCAAAACTCTCGCGGGACTGTCGCTTGACAAACTGAACGTTCGTTCAGTATAGTCGGAGCCGGGAGGGTTCCATGCCTGGCAGGATCAATGTCCCGCACGCGCTGGCCAAGCTGCGCCGTTTCTATCGCGAGCATCACCGGCCCCCGAGTGTCCAGGAGATTGCCCACCTCTTCGGCTACCGGTCCAAGAACGCCGCCTTTGAGCTGGTCGGGAAGCTCGTCGAACGGGGACTTTTACGGAAAGACTCCAGCGGCCGGATCCTGTTTGATGCGCTGCGCGGCGTGCGGCTCCTGGGGAGCATCCAGGCCGGCTGGCCTAGCCCCGCCGAGGAAGAGCTCGTGGATACCCTGAGTCTCGAGGAGTATCTCATCAAGCACCCCGAGCGGACATTCCTGGTCAAAGTCACGGGGGACTCGATGATTGAGGCGGGGATCCGGGCGGGGGACCTGGTGCTGGTCGAGCGCGGCCGCGCGCCCAAACACCGGGACATCGTCATCGCCCAGGTGGATCACGAATGGACGATGAAATACTACGAGCAATCGGGCAAAGCCGTCCACCTGGTGGCCGCCAATAAGAAATATCCGCCCATCACGCCGAAGGAAGAGCTCAACGTGGAGGGGGTCATCATTGCCGTCATCCGGAAGTACAAGTAACGCCCCCATCACCCTCCACTCGCTCCCGAAGGCGATCCTCCACGTGGATTGCGACGCCTTCTTCGCCAGCGTCGAGCAAGCCGTGCATCCAGAGCTTCGCGGCCGGCCCGTCATCACCGGCAAGGAACGGGGCATCGTCTCGGCCATGAGCTATGAAGCCAAACGGCGGGGGGTGGTCCGGGGGATGCGGTTGGTCGAGGTGAAGAGGGTCTGCCCGGAGGCCGTGCTCCTCCCGAGCGACTATGAAACCTATTCGTTGTTCTCCAAGCGGTTCTTCGACATTCTGCGGCGCTTCACGCCGGACGTGGAGGAGTATTCCATTGACGAGGCGTTCGCGGAGCTCTCGGGCCTGCGGCGCCTATACCGCACCTCCTACGAAGAGATTGCGCGGACCATCCAGCGGACCATCGCCTCGGAGCTCGGGATCACGGCGTCCGTCGGCCTGAGTCTCACCAAGTCGCTGGCCAAGATCTGCTCGAAGGACCACAAGCCGGCCGGATTCAGTTGTGTCAAGGGATACGACCTGCATCACTACCTGCCGACGATCCCGGCCGAGCGGGTCTGCGGATTCGGGCCCAACAGCGTCGCGTTGCTGCAGAAGCAGGGGATCCGCACCGTCTGGGAGTTTGTCGCGCGGCCCGAGCGGTTCGCCAAACAGCTGTTCGGGAAGGTGGGGGTGGAGCTCTGGCATGAATTGCGCGGGGAGGCGGTCTATCCGATCAATCCCCAGCCCAAAGACAATCAGGCCTCCCTCAGCAAGACCAAGACGTTTACGCCGCCGTCGAACGACAAAGAGTTCGTCAGGGCCCAGCTGTTGCGGAACCTGGAGTCGGCGTTCATCAAACTGCGGCGCCACCGGTTGCGGGCGAAGGCCCTCACCATCTTCCTGGTCAATCACGAGTTCCGCGGCCGGGGCTTGTCGGTCGAGCTGTCGCGGGCGACGGCCGCGATCCACGAGGCGGCCCCACTGGCCTCGACGCTCTTCGACCGGCTCTTCGACCCGTTGCTGAAGTACCGGAAAACCGGGATCATCCTCAATGATCTGGAGGTGGAGACGGAGGAGCAGGGGGACCTGTTTGAAGACCCCTGCCGCATCAAGGCCCTCCGGGAGCTCTCCCGGGTCGTGGATGAGGTCAATGCGCGGTACGGCAAGCACGCGCTCCATCTGGGCTCGACGGATTGCCTGACGCGCTTCAATCAGCACCTGGGGGCCCGCGGGGACTGGGCGGCGAGGAAGCAGGCGTTGTTGAAGGGGGAGACGTTCCGGCAGCGCCTGGGAATCCCGGTGTGGGGGGTGAAGGTCTAGGCCACAAAAATAGTGCTTGACAAAATCAACAGTTGTACAATACAATCATTTCCATGATCCAAGAAGCAGTTCCTCAAGAGGTCGTAGCGCCCACGGCCATCGTGGCCGAGATCGAGCGGTCCACCCATCAGGTCACGACCTCCGATGGCGTCCAGATCGCGTTTGATCTCTATCAGCGGCCGGGGCGCGACACCGTCCTCATCATCTGCCCCGGATTCTTCCAGAGCAAGAACACCCCGACGTTCCGGCGGATGGCCACGGCCTTGGCTCACTACCGGGATGTCATCTGCATGGACTTCCGCGGGCACGGCGATTCCTCCGGGCAGTTCACGTTCTCCGCGAAAGAAGAGGCCGATCTCAAGGCGGTTCTGGACTGGGCCCGCCCGCGCTACGCCCACATGGTGCTTTTGGGATTTTCCTTGGGCGCGGCCACGGCGATTGATGTGGTGGGCCAGGGGGCCGACGTCCAAACGCTCATTGCGGTGTCCGCCCCGACCGCCTTTGAGGATATCGAGCTCCAGATCTGGACGCCGAAAGCCGTGATGGCGGGCCTCAAGGCGATCGAACCAGGCGTCGGCTGCCGCCCGGGGAACCCGTGGCTCACGAAGCCGCGCCCGATTGATCGTATCCGCCAGGTAAAGGTACCCATCATCTTCATCCACGGGACGGACGATGGCACCACCTTCGCCCATCACAGCCAGGAACTCTTTGCTCAGGCGGCAGGGCCCAAGCAGTTGGTCGTGATCGAAGGCGGCCGTCACGCCGAGGAGCTCTACCGTCAGGACCCCCAGGGCTTTGTGACGCTCGTTGAGGATTGGCTGCAATCGGTGCCCTCCCGATGAAAACGACCTCGTTCTTGAAAGGATTGGGCTACCCGGTTGAAGAACCTAAGCCGGGCCCCGAAGCCCTCTACGGCGTGGTGTGGTTGGCCTCGAGGGCCCAGCGGCAGGTGGCGAGGACGCTCCGCCCCTTCGGTCTGAGCCCGGCCAAGTTCAACTACCTCATGATCGTCAAACACGTCGGGGGAGTCGAGGGACTCTCTCAGCGGGAGATCGCCAAGCGCCTGCTGCTCAATGCCGGTAACGTCACCCACTACCTCGATGGTTTGGAAAAGCGGGGCTGGGTCGTCCGCGCCCCGGGCCCGGACCTCCGCTCCCACCGCATCAAGATCACGACCAAAGGGGACCATCTCCTGGAGAGAACCTGGCCGGCCTACCGAGATGCCGTCAAGCGTCTGACGGACGGGTTGCCGGAGGGCTCTCAGCGCCGGCTCGTGGAACTCCTTGGTCAATGGTGGGAGGCCCTCGAGGCCGAGTCATGATTTTTTGTGGCTATATAGTTGTATAGTACAACAGTTATAGTGATCAACCGAAGGAGGGCACACCGATGACCCGGATTCAACAGATGGAAAGTCTGATGGCGAAGAATCCACGATTTGCACGGTTCATTCCTCAGCCGAAGCCAGGAGTGAAGCAACTCTTGGCGGCCCATACCTGCTCGGTGCTGGCCGACCGCCTGATCCAGATGGCAGCTTTGGCCATCGCGGTGGCCAGCGCCTCCGCCGCGGCGGCCACCTCGGCCTGGATCCTCTTCTGGGCCACGCTGCCGGCGATCTTCCTAGCTCCGCTGGCCGGATGGACCGTGGATCGGACGTCGCGGGCCCGGCTCATGATGGCGACCGATGCCGTGCGGGCCGCCCTGGCCCTGGGCTTGGTGTGCCTGTTGCGCCAAACCACCGCCCCCTCGGTCCTCTATCTCGGCGTCGCCTTGGTGGCGTCGGCGGCCTGTTTCTTTACCCCAGCGCGGCTGGCGCTCGTGCCGACCCTCGTGGACAAGCGCGAGTTGTTCAAGGTTAACGCCTGGTTTACCGCGTCGGCGATGGTCATGACCCTGGCAGGCACCGGGGCGGGCTCACTGCTCATGCATGCGGCGGGGATCCCCATCACCTTGGGCATGGCGGCCGCATTGTATCTGACGTCCGCCGCCCTGTTGGCGACGATCGCGGCGCCCGCCGAGTCGTGCGCGCGGGCTGAGGCCCACGACCTCTGGCGCGGGTTCCGCGTCCTTCAGCGGCACCGGGCGCTGCGCCGCCTGGTGGCCTTCGCCGTGAGCTTCAGCGCGTTGCAGGCGTGGTTTTACGTCGGCGTCACCAAACTGGCGACCGAGCGGTTCCATCTCGACATCCTGGGGTTTGGCGGCCTCTTGAGCGCGTTGGGCGTGGGGTTGCTCGTAGGCGCCGGATGGACGCATCGTCAGCGCCAGACGGCCCCCGCCGCGCAGTACGCCTGGTCGGCCACGTCGCTCGCCGTCATTGGAGGAGCCAGTCTCCTGTTGAGCATGGCCCCGGCCTTCGGGTGGGCGGCGCTGGCCCTGGCGCTGGTCGGTTTCGGCACCGCGGGGTGTCTGACCGCGGTCGAAACGCTGCTCCAGCGCGCCGTCCCGGATCGATTGCGCGGCCGGCTCTTCGCGGCTCGCGGGATCCTGGCCAACCTGGCATTCGCCGGCAGCGTCGCCCTCGCCGGGTGGGTGACCCCCCATCTGCCGGTCATGACCTGGTTCGTCGTGGCCGCCGCGATGGCCGGGGTGTTGTCCACGCTGGCCTGGTTGGAGTCGCGGCAGTTCACATGGCTCTATGCGCTGCTCCGCGTGGGCCTTCGGCCCGTCAGTTGGTGGTACTGCCGCCCCCGGCGTGTCGGGCTGGACCGGATCCCACTCACCGGGCCGGTGCTCGTCGCCCCCAATCACCCTAGCCGCATGGATGCCGCCTTGGTGCTGGCCTACAGCCCCCGGCGGCTCTACTTCCTCGCGGCGGAGACCAACTGGAATCTCTGGTGGCTCGGCTGGCTCTGCACGCAGTTTGGCTGCGTGCCGGTCAGCAAGACCCACGGCAACTCGAACGCCCTCCACACCGCCCAGCAGCTCCTCCAGCAGGGGAAGGCCGTCTGCATCTTCCCCGAAGGGACGATCAGCCGGGAGCTCTCCCCCCTCAAGCCCGGCGTCGCCATCCTGGCGGCCACCACGGGCGCGCCGATCATCCCTGTGGGATTTTGCGGCACCCACGAGGCGATGCCGCCCAAGGAACCGCTCCGACCCCACCCCGTCACGGTGGCCGTCGGCGACGTGCTCTGGCACCCGCGGATGCGGGGGCCCCGCGTGCCGCAGGAGGTGATCGAGCGGATCAACACGCAACTGGCCGAGGCGATCCGGGGTCTCACGGACCAGGAGAGCCCCAAGCCGGCGTGGGCCATGTTCGAGGAACCGATGGCCCCCTGCGCCGTTGCTTGTTGATCGCTCGTGACTTGAGAGGAGGTGCCCATGCGGAGATTCTGGTGGATCGTCGGGTTCGCGGCCCTCGCCGCGCTGTGGCGCTTCGGATGCGCTCCAAGACACACGTTCCCAGATCTCGAGGTCGCCCCGGTGACCTACCCGTCGTCCCGCGACCTGCTCGATCTCTTCGCAGGGGACCGGGTGCTCCACGAGGCGCTGTCGTAGCATGACACGGTAAGGATTTACTGCTCGCCGTGCAGACGGTTTCTTGAGTTGACGATCGAAGAGATCAAACAACAGGAGGGGATGACCATGAACACAC
>Ga0209515_10005405_pt1 | contig 16546 bp, 13 predicted proteins | sample Subgroupgradi54m_FD_187454 | JGI IMG/M metagenome (GOLD analysis project Ga0209515, IMG submission 187454) | Subsurface groundwater microbial communities from S. Glens Falls, New York, USA - GMW60B uncontaminated upgradient, 5.4 m (SPAdes)... ...
TGGGTCAACTCCAGCTGATTCCAGATCGGAATGACGATGTCGCAGGTAAGGGGAGAGCTCATCCCTGCGTGAGGCCGCGGGACACCAGTTCCTTTGTTGCCGCCTCCACCCTGTCCTGCGCAGAGATGCCCTGTCCCCACTCTACCAGCTGTTTCAATCCTTCAGCGAGAGAAACAGACGGCCGGAAACCCAGCGACTGCAGTTTCGAGATGTCGGCGATGCAGTGCCGGATGTCGCCAGCCCGGTATTTTTGGACCAGATCGGGCGCCGTTTTCTTTCCATAAAACTGAGCAAGAGTTTGCGCGATCTCGACAACTGTAATCGGTTTCCCTGTCCCGACATTGAAAGCCCCATAGTCCGCTTTGGAATTCGTCATCGCCAACAGATTCGCCTGCACGATGTCCGAGACATGGATGAAGTCCCGGGATTGATTGCCGTCCTCGAAGATGATCGGGGAGTGGTTGTTCTTGATTCGGGTGGAAAAGATCGCGCAGACCCCGGTGTAGGGATTGGACAGGGCCTGGCGGGGGCCGTAGACATTAAAGTAGCGCAGGGCGACCGTCGGAATGCCGTAGCCCCGTCCGACGATGAGGCACAACTCTTCCTGGTCCCGTTTGGAGACGGCGTAGACGGAGGTGGGGGCAAGCGGCTTTTCTTCCGAGGTTAGAATCCTTGTGACTGCGCGGCTGCAGCGTGGGCAGGTCATCTCCCACTGCTTGCTTTTCAATTGGGCCTTAGAGCGGATCGAGGGGAAAACCGGCCCGCATCCGCTGCATTGGTAAGCCCCTTCCCCGTAGATGCTCATGGAGCTGGCCACGATCAGCTTTTTGATCGGGACCCGATCATTGATGAGGGTGTCCAGCACGATCGCGGTGCCGCCGACGTTGTTGGAGACGTATTTCTCGATCTGGTACATGGACTGGCCGACACCCACGGAAGCAGCCTCATGAAAAACCACCTCCACCGACTGCAAGGCTGTACGCAGCGCCTGGCGGTCGCGCACATCCCCCCAGAGATACTCCGCATTGGGATTTAAGTAGGAAGGCCTCTTCCCCTCATGGACCTGTTCTTCCAAAATGTCCAGGACCCGGACCGTATGATTCTGTTTGATGAGGGCATCCACCAAATGGGATCCGATAAACCCCGCCCCGCCAGTGACAAGAATTCTCATGCTTCCCTCAGTTTCTCCGACAGGATATCGACAATTTTTTCGGCTCGGTGCCGGTAGGTGTGCTGCTGGATCGCGTGCTGAGAACCGGCTTCGGCGATCTGTTCCCTTTCGGCATCGTTTTTCAGGTAGTAGTCCACAAGGGTGAAAAGCTCTTCCGGGTTATGATAAGCGACAAGCTCTTTTCTGTCACGTAAACCGAGCGATTCAAATGTCCCCTGTGCCACGGCGTTTGCCAGCAGCATTGTTCCGGAGGCCAGCACCTCGTAGACCCGCATGCTGGCATAATCCTTTGGAAGGGGGCTCGTGCATTCGATGTAATGGAAGCCGATCTTGCCCTGCCCGTAGATCCGGCTCATCTGCGTGTGCGGGGCCTGTCCGATGAAGCTGTTCGGGTAGCGTTCCCGGAGTTCCTGCAGAAGGAATTTCCGGGGAACCCCGCCGTCGTTTCCAACGAAGGCTAGGTCGGTCTTTCGGGCGCTCTCCACTGTGCCGTGGACCTTCGGGTCGCACCCTAAGGGAACCCAATAGGCGCGTGGGAGCCGTTGAGACGCGCTCTTCTGCGCGCAGAAAATAAAATCGTACCGGGGAGCCACGCGCCGGATGTTCTTCCAGGATCGCGCCAGATGGGTATCCACCACGTAGAAGGCCTTGGGGTGAAGCTGTTCCGGCAGGTCCTGGCTGTAGTCCCCGTGGTCAATCCGCAGGTAGATGTCGTAATCTTTTTCGCACCGATCGGCCTGTGAGAGATCGAAATGATTCACCACCTGCCCTGCCTGCACAAGGCCGCTGTGAAAATATTCGCCCACCGTGCCGGGAGAGGATTGGTAAAAAAGGGCGATTCTCATGAGGCGGTTTCCTTGACCTGGATCAGTTTATTGGACAGCCGCGGGAACGTTTTTTTCACCCAATCGGAGGTTCTGGCGTTATCCACAATCACCGCATGGAGGTTTCCCTGCCGGAACTGCCAGATCAGCAGGGTCCACCAGGTCGCGAGGCGGTACCATTGGACAGGGATCCCTCGGATTGAAATCTCGGGGTAAGGGGTGATGATGCCTAAGAATCCCGGAGCGATCCGGCCTTTGACCAGATGGCGGACCGCCACCCCTTTGTGAGACAGCCCGATGGAGAGCCGACGGGCGCCGGCCCAGCCTTTTTCAACCAGAGAGATGGCGACCATTTTTCCGGATGACCTGTCCGCCGACGATCTCTTCCCGCACGATGAAGATCGGCCGGCCTTTAAGCTCATCGAAGATGATGGCGATGTATTCCGACAGGATGGCCCACAAAAGCGATTGGGCGAAGCCGATCATGCCCAACAAGGTGGTGGTTGTCGCCCATCCGGGGATCGCCAGATTGGTGAACAGCCGCTTGATGATGGCGGTCAGTCCCACGATGAAAAGAATAAACCCGCACAAAAGCGAGAATAAGCTGGCGTACCGGAGCGGGATCTTCGAGAAAGAAAAGAGAGCCGTCCGCGCTAATCGAATCAGTCCGAATGCACCGACCCGGCTTTTTCCTGCGGCGCGCTGCGGGCGTTCATAACCGACGAAAGATTGTTTGCCGCCCACCCAGGCCCGCAACCCTGCAAAATAGCGGTCTCGTTCCGGCATCTGATTGAGCAAGTCCACCACCTGCCGGTCCATCAAGCAGAACGTTCCGGCCTGTTTAGGGATCGGCCGTTCGCTCATCCTGTCCAGGAACCAGTAGAAGAGGGCCGTTGCTTTCTGCTGGAAGAACCCCTCCTGGCGATGGGTCCGCAGACCGTAGACGATCTCGGCGCCGTTACGCCATTCGGCGAAGAATTTGGGGAGCAGCTCGGGCGGATCCTGGAGATCTCCGTCCATCACTACCACCGCCTCCCCCTGCGCCAGATTCAGTCCGGCGCTCAAGGCCGGCATGTGTCCGAAATTCCGAAAGAGGTTGATGATCCGCAGTTCGGGCACCCGCCGGCTGATCTCGATCAGCAGCGGCAGCGTCCCATCGGAGGAGCCGTCGTTGACCGCAACGATTTCAAAAGGCACCTGGAGGGATCGAGCGCTCTCTTCAATCCGCCGGATCAGCTCGGAGAGAATCTCCTCCTCGTTGAACAGAGGCACGACAATGGAAACAACGACGCTTTTTGTGTTTGTCATTTTCGATGGAATACGATCACACGCGAGGCCTTCAGGTCTGTCCGAAACCGATGATACCCGGGATCAGGCCGATTCTGCCAGGGAATGTCCGGCGCGTCAAGGAGAACCTCCTGGTAGCGGGCCTGGATCTGACGGTAATAGGGACTATCGAAGAAACCATGAGGAAGCCAATCCCGCCGCAGCACGATCCAATCCGGGAAGGTCTCCCGGGCGAAATCCTCGGATTTTTCCAGGGGTTCGACGCCCAGCGACGGGGTGTAAAACAGGATCGGATGTTCCTCGTAGGGGGTCTTGAGGGTCTCCCCGGCCCGACTTTCTTTCTGGAGGAGCTCAACGATCCCATCCATCGGGCCTCGGTAAGGGTGCGTCAATTCCCCAATGAATTCGAGAAAGAGACAGCGGATGCGGGAGACATCCGGGGTAAAGATCAAAAGACCTGCCAGCACCACGCCCAGCCACCGCTTTGCCCGGATCATCCTGGCCAGCAAAGCGGCATGAAACACTAAGAGAAATGGGATCAGAAAAACCAAATAGCGAAAGTGCCTTTGTTCCGGGAGGAGGATCAGGAAAAGAAAGCCCCCGCCGAAAAGAATCCCCATCAGATTCCAGCCTTGACGCGCGGTTGTTCCCTGCGCTCCGAACAGATTTTTGAAGATCGGCCGCCAGGGAATCAGCAGAAGAATCCAGGGAACGATTGGAAACAGGAAGCGATTGATTTGGCGAAAATAGAACTGGAAATGGTGGCTGATTTCTCGGAGTGCGAACGCTCGATGGTGCTGTTCCGCGTGGAGATAGATGACCCAGGGAACCGTCAGTGCCAACAGGATCACGGCGGCGGTTATTCCCCGTCTGCGCTGAATCCGTCCTTTCTGTGTGAAAATGTGGTGGATCCCTAAGGCCAGAAAGACCGGGGCGAATGCTCCATGCTCGGCATGGAATAGAAGCACTCCTGCGCAGATCAGTTCCGCGACAGCCCACGGTCTTAAACGGATAAATCGCCAGTAGGCCAGCACCGACCAGAGGGTGAAAAGGACCGCCGGGGCGTAGTACCGACACTGCCGCATGTGCAGGAGGAACGGAACCGATGTCACCAGGAGGAATGTCGTCAGCCGGGCGACTGTCCGGTCTCCGGTGAGCCTCCGCGCGGCCAGGTACCCCAGCCAGATGGCGGCTGCACCCATCAGCGCAAAAGGAAAGCGAGCCGCCGCGGTCGTGGGGCCCGCCACAAGGAACGACGCCGCTGCCGCATACATAGGAAGCCAGGTGTGGTAGGTCCACGCAGAGCCGGCTTGAACAGGAAGGCTGGGGTTCAGGCGATTCACCCCATCGAATGCGCTCGGGTAGCCGTCATGAAGAATGTTTCTGCCGAGCACGGCGGTCTCTGCTTCATCCTGCCAGAGCCGGCCGTTGCCCAAATTGCTCAGAAGCAGGACCGCGCCAACGGCAATCATCCGGAGCACCCAGCGATCGACAGAGATCCGGCGCATGTTTTAGAGGAGCAGTTCCGCTGCTTCCATGACCTGAGATACAGGGAGCTGTTTCAGGCAGGCGTTGTCCCAGGGGCATGGAGGAAATCGGAATTGCTGGTAGCAGGGCCGGCAGGCCAGCGTCCGGGCCACAACCGGGTGGCGGTCTGAATTCTCCGATACAGGTCCGTAGACGGCCGCATCCACCGGCCCGAAGATGCTGACGGTTTTCGTTCCTACGGCGGTTGCCAGGTGCATCGGTCCGCTGTCGTTGCCGATGACCAATTCGCACCGCTTCAAGAGCCCGGCCAGAAGGACAAGAGAGGAGATCTGGGTTGCCAGGATGGGAGGCTGGTTCATCTTTTCCGCGATTTTCCGGCACAGGGAAAATTCCTGGTTGTCCCCGAATAAAATCACCCGGATTTTCTGTCTGGACAGAAGCGCATGGGCTGTCTCGGCGAATCTTTCCGGCGGCCATTGCTTGAAAACAGATGCCGGCCCCCAGCTGGCGCCGCCCCCGGGCACGATTCCAATGAGGCGCTCCTCTGCATGGATCCGGTAAGGGGCGAGAAATTCCTCGACCTGCGATGCGACATACGAGGGCAGTTCCAGTTTAAGCCGGATCTGTTCCGGTTTCTCCAGGCCAAGCAGCGGCAGAAGGTCCAGATAATAGTCCGCCACCGGTTTGTTTTGGAAACCGCTCAGCGGAAGTTTGCGCGTGAGGAACCGGCCCCTGCCCCGGAAATCAAAACCGACCCGTTGAGGGATGCCGGCCGCCAGGGAAGCGCAGCCCATCTGCCATCCGAGTGAAAGATCCACGGCGACGTCAAACCGTTCTGCGCGGATGGTCTGGAGAAGGCCTAAAAGATGCCGGAGGCCTTTGGCTTTGGAAGAATGCCATGCGGCCCGGAACTCATCTTTTTCGAACACAAAATGCCGGTCCACTTGGGGCCAGATTTTGACAAGCTGTTCGGTCCGCCGGTTGCAGAGATAGCCGATGAAGGCTTCCGGGTAGGCCTGCCGCAGGGCATCCGCCAACGGCAGAGAGAATAGAACATCCCCGATCCCGAAGGGGTGGATGAGGAGGATTTTCATGCGAGTTGTTCCTGCACGGCTTGGAGGACATCCTCCACCGTGGGGGACAAAAGGATCCGATGATTGGGACCCATCGGCCGCCACCGATTGAGGATTTCTCCGTGCTCCTGCGGGGCGACGACGATGGTCGGTGTCCCGACCGCGGCTGCGATGTGAACCGGGCCGCTGTCGTTGGAGATCAAAACGGCGCATCGCCTGAGCACTGCTGGAAGAATCTGCAAGGGAGTGTGCCCGACCAGGTCGGCGATATCCTGCGGCAGAGAGACTTTCCAACCCTCCATGGAGGCGCGGAATTCCGGGCCTCCGATCATGAGGACCGGCCGACCTGTCACCCGCAGACGATCGGCCAGGCGCTGGAAAGAATCCGCTGGCCAGCTTTTGACAGGGTTGCTTGTCCAGGGATGGATGGCGATCGGATGGGACAATTCCGGAATGTGGTGGGATGCTAAGAGTTGCTGCGCCTGCCGGTTTGTTTCCGGTCGATCCGGGAGTTCCATCACCGGCTTGGGAGCCCGTGCGCCTATCTGCTGGACAAGTTCCATGTTGTATTCCGATTCATGCCGGTGACGGACGGCTTTGGTGTCAGGGATGGAGCGGTTTAAAAGAAAACCCCACTTTCGCCGGTACCCCGTTCGGACCGGAATGCCGGCCAGAAAAATCGCCGCGTGGAAGAACTTGGTTGGGTTGAGAACCACCGCTGCATCAAAACGATGCGCCCTGAGCCGGCGTCCCCATCGGAGGATGGAACCCCATCCCTGCCCTTCATCTGGATTCCAGGAGAGAAGTTGGTCCGTGTCCGGATGTTTTTCTAAGAGGGGTTCCAACCCTTTGAGGATCAGAAGGCTAACCTGAGCATTCGGGAAAGATTGGCGAACGGCGTGAACCGCCGGAAGCGACATCAACAGATCGCCCATACGGTCTGTCCGAATAAGAAGGATCCGTTTCAAGATTCCTGGCGTTGTGCTGCTGAGGCGCTTAAGCCCACGGCGAGGCCGGAGAATGACCAGAACAGCACAGCTTGCCGGAGCGAATATAAATTCGTGTCAAACGCCGATTGGACGAGGAATGCAATAAGCCCTGCCATCACCCCTGCAAGAAGCGGCTTGTAGGCACTGGCCTGCCCCGAAGCGGTTTTCAGCGCCCGCCATCCCGAAGAGAACAATTTCCAGAAAAACCAAAGGAAAGCTGCCAGTCCGAAGAGCCCCGTCTCTGCGGCAATCTGCAGAAAGCAGTTGTGGGCGTAGGCAGGTCCTTGAGTCGGCCCCACAGCATACGTGAGGTAATTGGCCATGAAGGTGTTCAGGCCATGTCCTAAGATTGGCCGCATTTGAATCATCCGCCACGCCGTATGCCACATGACAGATCGCTCATGCGAAGCGGTATCGGAGAACGTCAGGTTCCTCAAAAGGTCGCCGCCTTTTACAGCAAAGAAGCCGACTGTCAAAAAGAAAATAACAGCCAGTTTAAGGCCGATCCCCTTGTTTCGAGTGCTCCCCAGGAATAGAAGCATCAAGCCGATTCCCATGCCCAGCATGGCCCCCTTGGATTCCGTCCAGGCGATGCAGACCATTAGCACGATGGAAAAGGTCCATAACCCGATGCTTGAGCGGATTGGCCGGTTGAGAAGAAGTGGGGCGACGGCCAGCACCACCACCATCAAGAAGGTGGCTAGATCGTTGGGGTTGGAATAAGGTCCAACCATCCGATCATAAAAGAGGGGTATTCGACGAATGGGATCTAAGGCAACGCCCTGCTTTCCGATGAACAGAATGACGGCCAATTCTTGGAGCATGCAGTAGAGAGCAACAAATGCAGCAGAGAACAACATGGCGCGCCGGAGGTTTCGAGCAATTGGAGGATCCTGCGCCACATCGGCCACAATCACGCAGAAAAGGCTGAACTGGAACATTTTCTTCACCAGGCCCAGCAGACTGAGCTTTGGATAGCTGCTGAATGGAATCGTCCAGGCGCAGACGGCGAGGTAAAGAAGGAGTGAAAAGAGGATCGCTTCACCTGTCGAGGAACGCCAGATGGACGGTGGTTTTTCTTTTGAAGCGATCCAGCCGAGGAGCCAGCTTGCCAAAAGAAGAAAGAAGAGAATTTCAACGGCTGCGATGGAAAAAGGAATCACAAAAAAGAGGACAACCAGCAGGATCTGGGCGGTCCGTCGCCAGGATGAGGCGCGCGTGGGAAGTGTGTTCATGCCTCCTGGGTCATCGCCGATTCACCAGAGGCAATAGACGTTATCATCCTCCAGGTAATGCTATTCTCCTCACAATAAGCTTGGATTTGTTGTAGAAGCTGTGTAGGGGGCCGTGGGATGGCGATGAGCACCTCGCGAACGCCGAATTCCTGGACAACCCGTCCCAGCCGTTCCCGGGATCCCAGGATGGGGATGCCGTGGATGCGATCCCCCTGTCTTGTTGGATCGTCATCCAGGAAGCCGACGACCCGGACCTTCCTTTGCCTGGGTTGCTTCAATTGCCGCACCAGCAGTTCTCCGGTATCGCCGGCTCCAACAATGAGAACCGGTATTGCATCATGCATGGAAGCGGAAATCCACTCATTAAGCAGCCGTTCGGTCACGCGGGCGCCGCTGATCGTAACGAAGAGAAGGAGGCCGTCAATGATGAATACCGCCCTGGAATACCCTTCAAATCTCCAGAGATAGAGGGTTGTGAGTGCCGAGAAGATGGACCCAAGGGTCACCGCCTGAAAGATGTTGACCATATCGGAGAGGCTCGTGTAGCGCCACACCTCTTTATAGAGTCCACAGGAAAAGAGAGAAAGCATCTTGATTACGATGACCCAGGGCAACGACTTCAGGATCAGGATGGTCAAATCCGGTGTGAGATTTGCTTCAAAACGCAGGACGTGGGCCGTGATGTAGGAGGCACAGATCAATACAAAATCGACCATGACCTCGATGATCCGCCTTTTATGCAGCAGCATCGTCTCAACAAAGGTTACCTTCTCGGATCCGGCAGGTAAAATCGCTTTTCCCGTGTAGACTCGAACGCCAGCGAGGTAGGCCCCGAGAAGCAGTAGGGCACCCACCGCCAGCAACCACACCCCAACAACAACCAGCGGGGGTTGTGCGGCCATGAGGATGCTGAGGATGCCGAAAGAGGCACTGATTCCATAAAGGGTAAAGACGACCTGTCTCGTCGTCAATCCTAAGATTTCGAGCCGATGGGACAGATGATCGGTGCCACCCTGAAAGGGATGGCGCCCATGCAGGATCCTTTGAATTGTCACAAAACAGGTGTCGAAAATAGGAACGGCCAAAACAAGAGCCGGCAGTGCCAAGATTCCAAGGAGGCGCGTTGTCGATTGGTGAATGGTGCTCAACAGAGTCAAAGTTCCCAGGCCCAGTCCCAAGACTTGACTTCCGGAGTCTCCCATGAAGATTTTGGCAGGCGGAAGGTTGTACCAAAGGAATCCCAACGTGGATCCGATGAGACTGGCCGAGAGAATGGCGACCAGCCAAGAACCGGATTGGACCGCATGCCAGGCACAAACAACGGCGGCGATGACCCCGATTCCTCCGGCTAAACCGTCCATGTTGTCCATCAGATTAAAGGCGTTCATGATGAGGACAAGCCATCCGACGGTCATCGGTATGGTCAACCAGGGAAAGTGTTTCAGCTTGAATTGCGCCTCAAACAGGGCAACCAGACACGCGGCAACGATTTGGAGGATCAGTTTTGTGTAGGGGTGCAGCTTCCGCAGGTCATCCATCAGGCCGGTCCCCAGCATCAGGAGGCCGGCAAGCAAGAGTCCCACCATCCGAATATCCTGACGGATGGCACAGGCTGTTATGACCAGAAGGCTGAAGGCGATGGTGAGTCCACCCAGTCGACCGATGGCCCGGTGCCCCCAACGGTCGTGCGTGGGTCTGGCCACGCAGCCAATGGCGACCGCGAAACGCCGTACAAGAGGCGTCAGCAAAAAGGAAACCAGCCAGGTCAACGTTCCAACCAAGACAGTCCATTGAAACGGCGTCATCGGGATGATTGGAGATTTTCCGATGGTTTCAGGGCCGGTTTTCTGTTGTTCGTTGCGTTCAGGTTGAGTTCTCTGCGATAGTATTCGATGACGCTCAGAAGGATGTCATTAAGTTTCATTGTGGGGGAAAATCCGACAAAGCGTTTGGCCTTGCTGACATCAGGAACCCGTCGGACCATGTCTTCGAAGCCTTCCTCGTAAGCCTCGTCGTAGGGGATAAAAAGAATTTTGGAGGAGCTGCCAGTAATGTCAATGACCCGTTGAGCCAGCTCAGCGATTGAGATCTCCTCCTGGCTGCCCAGGTTGAAAGCTTCTCCGGCAGCTTGTGGCAATTCCGCCAAAGCGGTCATCCCTCTGACAGCATCCTGGACATGAAGAAAACAGCGGGATTGTTTCCCGTTTCCGTAAATGGTGATCGGCTCCCCTGTCAGGGCTTGTTGAACAAAACGGGGGATTACCATCCCATAAGCCCCTGTCTGCCGAGGCCCTACCGTGTTGAACAAGCGGACGATCACGGTCGGGAGTCCCTTCTCCCGCCAGTAGGTGTAAGCAAGGATCTCGTCGATCGCTTTAGAGGTCGAATAAGCCCACCGGCTTTTCAGCGGTGATCCCAAGATTCGGTCTTCATCTTCTTTTAAGGGGGCGTTGGTGTTCTTGCCATAAATTTCCGAGGTGGAGGTGATAAGAATTTTTTTCCGGTATCGGTTGGCCATGGCGAGGACCACTTCCGACCCCCGAATGTTGGTCGTCAAAGATTCCAGAGGATGTTTGACGATCAGTTCCACGCCCACGGCGGCCGCGAGATGGAAAATCATGTCGCACCGTTCTACGAACTTGTCCACAAGCTGCTCTTCCAGGACAGACCCCACCACCAGCTGAAAGGCAGGATTGTGCGCCAGAGAGTCTACGTTTTCAATTCGCCCGGTAGAAAGGTTATCCAGGGCCACCACGGCATGTCCTTGGCGAACCAACGCCTCGGACAAATGGGAACCGATAAATCCTGCTCCACCGGTAACAAGCACTTTCATGTGAACACCTGGCAGAACCCTCCCTGTTTTTCGTGGATAGGAGGGCTATTCTATCACGAAGATCTCGCTGGAGCCAGTTTTTGCCCCCTTGCCAGGCGGCGAACGGCCGCAATCCGTACCGTGCAAACCGCCTTGCGCGGAATGGACAGCGCCCGCCGCTTCAGGCGTAGAAGGCCCGGTCCACCGGCTTGGATTCGGATCACATAGGTGACGAACCGCTGGATCTGATGTTCACGGTAAAATGGATCGAACGCCGGCTCGTAAAACTCGTGCGTCGGCCGAAATTCCACGAACCAATTTCGATGCGCGAACCGATGACGAATCCTTTCGATCATCAGGTCCCAACCTTCCACGATCGAGGAGTTGACATGCAGCAGCGCCACCCCGTTCTCGGCGAGCCGATCACCGAGTTGATCGAGCAGCCGAAGCGGGAGTTGGATCCCCATATCGCCGGCGTCCCCATCAAGGCATTTGAACCGCAGATGCTCCGGTAGAAATAGGAGCGGCATGTTGGAGACGACCAGATCGTATCGTTCGCGTGGGACCTGCTGAAGTAGGTCCGAGATGACAAATCGAATATTGTCTCGGTTCTGAAGCTTAGCGTTCAGTCGAGCGTAGGCGATTGCACGCGGGTTTAGGTCCGCGCCGATAATCTGCTCCGCCCGTTCGGACAGCATCAGCGCATGAATGCCGCTGCCGGTGCAGACGTCGAGCACGCGCCTGTACCGCCGTTGCGGCCACCGTTTCAGTTCGGACCCCAGATGATGCGCAAAAGAGATGGAGTCCGGACCCAGAAAAACAAACGACTCCCGGAAGTTCGGCGGAGAATCGTGCCAGAAGATTTTCCCCCACCACGGTGTCGCCCGGACACAGCTCATCAGGGAGCCGTTGACCGCTTGCAACAGGCCGGCTTTTTCCCATCGCCGGCAGGATGCCGGGGAGAACAAGTTTTCCAGTGATGCGGCCGGTACCGGCTCACAAAAAAGGAAAGCCCGCTGGAGAAGCCAGAGGGATGGGTTGATACGGCGCAAGAAAGCGGAGTAGGCGAAGGCACACGCGGAGGTCTGCCAGCAGTTGGTGCGACCGACGAGCCAGCGAGAAAAGATGGCCGGCTCAAAATACACACGGGATAGGCCTCCCGGCCATGGGTACCGCTCCAGTGACTGGAAATCCAGTTCCAGAAGGCGCCGGTGCAATTCCTCGAAAGCCGGCTGCGCCGAATCGACCTCTACGAAAGAAGGAACTGGTTGGACGGCTATCGGCGGTCGATCCAGTCGTAGGCGCCGGCCATTTTTAGGCGAAAACGCCACAGGGTGTCTTCCCATCCAATCCTCGTGCGTTTCATCTCCCACAACGAATCTCCGGAACGGTTCGTTCCCATGAGATTGGAGCAGGCCGCCTCATAGCCGGTCTGCTTGAGAGATTCGGTCGTCTGTGATGAATAAGAACCCTTGCAGCCATAGGGATAGGCGAACCATCGGACCGGCAGGCCGAGCTGTTGATTGAGCAACTCCCTGGACTGCCGGGCTTCCTGCAGTTGTTCCTCTGTGCTGAGAGAGCCCAACGCGCGATGGCTCCAACCGTGTGAACCGATGGAGACGAGTCGTTCTTGGGACAACTGCTTCAGTTCCTCCCAGGTCAGCGGCCGTCCGAAGGAGGCGGCATTGTCCAGCCACGGAAACGGTGATTCGGTTCCGATGAACTGGGGCACAACAAACAGTGTCATCGGCACCTCTCTTCGTTCAAGAACCGGGAAGGCGTGCTTCCAGATATCGCTGAACCCGTCATCGAAGGTGATGAGGACCGCCTTTGCCGGTATCGGATGCTCTGCGCGCAGCATCTTAAGGGCCTCATCGAATGAGAGAAAAAGGTAACCCTGCTTCTTCAGCCAATCGACCTGCTGTTCAAACAGCGCCGGCGGCACATTCAGGCGGACCGGATCCATCGACGGTGGGATATCTGACACAGCATGGTAAAGCAGTATCCGAAGCCCACTCGGCGCCTTCCTCCCCAGAAGTCCTTGGGCACTCCACAGAATTAAGGAGAGGATATCTCGAACGAGAAGTTTAAGAGTGACGAACATGTCAATTTTTCTTCACAAGGAAATCTCCGATCGCCAACGCATCGATGCCAGTCGAGAAGAAACAACGGATGGCATCCCTCGGCGTGCAGACAATCGGCTCGCCATCGACATTGAACGAGGTGTTCAACACGACCGGCACACCGGTTTTTTCGCCGAACAGCCGGATCAACCGCCAGAACCGGGGGTCCGATTCCTGCGAAACCGTCTGCACGCGGGCCGTCCCGTCCACATGCACAACGGAGGGGATCTCATTGCGGCGCTCCGGCCTCACGCGATGGACGAACAGCATAAAAGGGCTCGGCTGCGTCATCTCGAAATAGTCGTTAGCCTTTTCGGCCAACACCGATGGAGCAAAGGGACGGAACATCTCCCTGCCCTTCACAATCCGGTTGACGAGATCTTTTGTCTGCGGCCTCGTTGGATCGGCGAGGATGCTCCGTGCGCCCAGGGCACGCGGACCCCATTCCATCCTCCCCTGGAACCAAGCGACCACCTGGCCCTTGGCCAAAAGCTCGGCGGCATCGGCGGCGATGTCTGCCCTTTCTTCAAACCGGATCTTGCCAGCTTCCAGAGCCGACCGAATTTCCTCCTTTGAGAACTCCGGGCCGAGGAACGCATCTGTCAGCACCTGTCTGCGCGGTCTGCCCATCAGCAGATGTTCGGTCAGCAGCGCAGCTCCCATTGCCGATCCGGCATCGTGCGGCGCCGGAGGCACAAACACCTCTTTGAACGGCCCCTCGCGGGCGATGCGCCCGTTCATGCTGCAATTTAAGGCAACTCCACCGGCGATGCAGAGGGAGTTGAGGCCGGTCAATCGATGCAGTTGAGCCAGCAGCCGCAGCGCAGACCGTTCGAGCAGCTCCTGCAGGCTTGCGGCCAAGTCCTGGTGCTGCTGCGTCATCGGATCCGCCCGGCGGCGCGGCGGCCCAAACAGCCGATAGAATTTTTCATTAAAATAGCCCGGGCCCTTGAAAGCCGGATCGAAGTAGCTCCAGTCCAGTTTTAAGGATCCATCCGACTTTAGTCCAAACACCTTTTCCAGATGGGATGCAAAGGTCGGACGCCCGTAGGCGGCCAGTCCCATCACCTTGTACTCGTCTCGGTTCGAACGGAAACCGAGATAGTTGGACATCGTCGCATACAGAAATCCCCAGGAATGAGGGAACGACCACCGCTTGAGCCGGATGAGCTGCAGCCTGTCCCCAAGAAAAAAGGAGGTACAGTCCCGCTCTCCAACGGCATCCATCACGAGAACAGCCGCTTTATCAAACCCGGAAACGTAGAAGGCGCTTGCGGCATGCGTCAGGTGGTGACTCCAAAACTGGATCTCGGGGCGATGTCCATTGCACTGGTAACGGACGAGCGGCGGGACTGCCAGATGCCCCTTCAGCAGTTCAAGGTGATAGGTGGTGTAGTAAGCGGCGACATGCGGCGCCCAGAAGGCCTTCCCCCATCGGAATGCGGTCATCCGCGCAAATTCCAACCAAGGTCTGAAGAAATAGGCGACATGATCAATCTGGTTCCAGGAGATCCCTCCCTGGCGAAAACAAAGGTCGATTGCCTGAATCGGCAACCCGCCGGACAGTTTCATGGAGGCCTGCTTGAAACGGACCGGCCGTTCCTCTTCAACGGCGGCGACAACACGTCCGTTCTGGACGAGGCAAGCCGCACCGTCGATCAAGAGACCGCTTATGCCCAGAATGTTCATGGCGTGCTCCCTGCCCCGTTTCTAACCAAAGAGGCATCATAAAGATCCTCCAAGTCACGGACCAGCCGGTGGAAGGAAAAGCGGTCCCGTACAAAGGCCCGACCGGCCTGCCCCATCTGCAGTCGCATGCTGGGTTGATGGATGAGGAAAAGGAGTGCCTCTGCCAAGCCCTCAGGGTCATCCGGAGGAACGAGAAGGCCATGTTCGCAGATCTGAAATCTTCCGTTGTGAGGGTTGGGAGTCGCCTGTAGTCCAGTTGCACTCACCACGTCCCGAACGCCACCGACATTTGTGGCGATGACCGGCTTGGCAGCGGCCAGGGCCTCGATAAGGGAGACCGGCGTTCCTTCGTTACGAGAAGTGAGACAGATCAGGTCGACTCCTGCGTAGACGGAACGCAGGTCCCGCTGCCAGCCGGTGAAACGGACCCACCGGTCAATTCCAAGGGATTGGCAGAGTGCTTCCAGCCAAGGGCGAAGTTCGCCGTCTCCCACCACCATAACTTCCAATTCAGAGACAGCGCCCTGCGATATGAGCCTGTGAATGGCCTGAAAGAAAAGGGCGTGGTTTTTGATCGGCACCAGCCGGCCGATAACACCAATGCGAATAGAAGAATCTGTTGGAAGCGCGTGGTTTTGGATGGAAAACAGGGGATCTAGATTCAGTCCCAACTGGACGACACGGATTTTAGACGCAGGTCCAATGCCGTGGGCGAGCAGGTCCTGCTTTACCGCCGCGCTGACGGCGATCAGACAATCGGTACGACAGGCCAGCCAGCGTTCGATGGCACAAAAGAAGCGGGATGCCAAAGGGTGGAAATATCCTTCAAAAATGTGACCGTGGAAGGTATGAATCATCGTCAGAGGGCGCCGGGTGGTCCACCGGTACAACAGTCCTGCCGAGCGTCCCAGGGATCCTGCTTTGGCGGTGTGGGTGTGGAGGATAGCCGGTTTCTCTCGCCACAGGATGAGCAACAACTGCCAGCCGGCCACCAGATCTCGAATGGGGTGCAGGGATCGCCGCAGATGAGGGAGCTTGATCCACCGGCACGGATAACGATCCAGTAAATCGCTTGCTTCTGCTTCGGTGGGGTCTGGTTTGCCAATGACAAGCAGGGTTTTCCATTTGTCGTGGTTGAGGGTGTGCGATAAAAGCACTGCCTGATGGGCGGGACCGCCAATGTTGAGGCGGGTTATGACCCGCAGGATGGATCGCGTGCCCGGTTCTTTCTCAAAGCCGATGGCAGCGACGATCAAGGACGGTAGAATCAATCCCAACCGAAGCCGAAAGATCGTTCCGACATTGGGAACGCAGAATCCCAAGACAAGTGACAACAGTCCTATGAAACAAAGCAACATCCCGCCATCGGCGGGATTGTAACGAAGTACTCGCACACTTCCCAAAAAAAAGAAGAAAAGCAGCGGATAGATGAGAATGGTTTCCCCTCCACCAAATAGACGGAAAATCCCGCTGTTGGATTGGGTTTCAAACCACTGCTGAGGGGATGGGGACAGCCATGTAGCCGCCAATGCCTCCGGGATGAAAAGCAGGGCATCCAACGGGGAATTAAAGACCGCCTTCTTGTCGATGGTGGAGTCTCCCCCGGCGCTTAAGATCCCTTTTCTTGTGTTATTCAAATAGGAGAGAGAAAGTGCCCCCCCATTCCCATGAGAGCTTGAGAATGACCGAAAGAAGTCAACGGTTGATGTGCGACCAAGTCTCATATATTCCAGAAATTGTTCATGCAAAGTTAGTCCAGTCGGTTTCTCCATTAAGGTTGGCTCAGCCGGTTTTTTCATGGGGGTGGGTTCAGTCGGTTTCTCCATTAAGGTTGGCTCAGCCGGTTTTTTCATGG
>Ga0209515_10005406_pt1 | contig 16543 bp, 11 predicted proteins | sample Subgroupgradi54m_FD_187454 | JGI IMG/M metagenome (GOLD analysis project Ga0209515, IMG submission 187454) | Subsurface groundwater microbial communities from S. Glens Falls, New York, USA - GMW60B uncontaminated upgradient, 5.4 m (SPAdes)... ...
AATCTTAAATGATGGCAACGCTTACAATGTTGTGTGGGTCAAAAAATGGAATTCGCTTGGGACTAAATTGTATGTGAACGGCACCGAAGTTTGTTTGCGAAATTATCCCCAAAGCAATGCAGATTATGCTGGTTTTGATGATTCCTGCCACGAAGTTGATTTTTTTCCGGCGAGCACAATTCCTGGAAATCCTGTTTTTATTGGAGCGGATGCCGCTGGCGACGGTCAAATGACTCCGCAACATTTTTTTAATGGAACCATCGACAATCTGAAAGTTTGGAACCGCGCACTCAACCCTTCTGAAATTCAAGGCTCATGCAGCCAGGAATATTCTATAAGCAATGCAACTTCGACACTTAATTTTAGCGGCTGCCGATATGGTTTTATTCGTTCTCTAGTTTGGAATGGATCGGAACAGGTCAGCGGCGTTTCAAACATTGGCAGCATTCTGATGCAAGATGGCTCTTCACTGACAGTCTCTGCGATTAACCACCTCGCGGGAGATCAATATCAGATTCAGTACGATAATTCAGATATTGAAATGGTGATGGAAATTAAACCAGAGCCGGATGATTTTAGTTTTAAAATTTTAAGTGTCACCGAGCAAGATCCATCTGACAACTCAATTGGACAAATTAAGGACATTCACCTGTTTCATTTTACACCTCCGCACATTCCCCAGTCGTTTTGGGAGCGAGATTGGGCTCTCAACCAGGCAACCGCGACCGATTTTTTCCCGAACGCACTGCCACTTTCACCAGAAACACAATGTACTATCTATGCTTTTGATTATTCCTGCAGAGTGAATTCTGATCTGACGAATTCATTTACAGACGCGGCGGCTGCATTGCTGGTGTCGAGCAAAGCGGATTATGAAAATGCGCACGAACGCTTGGTTTTGGCTCATCCGAGTTTACCACAGGCCTTTTTACGCCGTCACCAGGATTCACAAACGGATTGGCACCGAAAATCACCACGTAATAGAGAATCTTACCTTTTTGCTCAGGCAGATCCCACGAATTATCAAAATCTTGCAAAGTGGGCACATCATGGAAGATTCAGACAGTTTTTAGCGATCACCCCTTTTTTTATGGGACATTACGATCGTCCGAATAGTTTTCCAGATTTAAATAGTTTCATTCAAGCAATGGCGTACATTCAAGATTACAATCAGCCGGATAATCCAGATCCCGGAAATCCTGTCAAGGTTGGAATTCATACTTTTTTAAATCAGGCTCATGCGGTTTGGCCAAATCCAAACCAAAACGATTTGGTGTATTTTGGCGCGCCGCCTTTTTCTCCTCATTGTCCTAATAATCTTGCGGATTGTCTTTATTCGATTCCGCTTGGCCATTTAACCAGCGATCTTCCAGCAGGCGCTGCCCCAAAAACCTTCGCACTTGATATCGATTTGTCTCAGGACGAACAATTTCAATTCTATTGGCGCGCACCCATCGGAATATTCAATGAACTTCGTTGGTTCATGGTGGACAATGAAATTGTGACTTGTTCAACTTATCAAAACAACGAACTGAGAAATTGCTTGAGTAATTACACAGCATTGAGTACTCATGCAGCCGGCGCGCAGGTTTATATGGTTCCGAGCGATCAATTTCGAACTTTTTTCATTAATCCTGCCAATCAAAATCTTCGAGACGAATCCATTGCGCATTTTCAAAGTATGGTGAATGCGTTTGCTTCACAAAATGTTCCTCTTTCCATGTTTTATTTTGATGGAAGCTCGTTCATTCCAAAACCAGGTATGATTTGGGACATTGCGTTTGCCTTTATGGATAAAAGTGCTCTTCCTTATATTAATACATTTAATTCAAGTGATTTTCCTCTCATCCAAGGTGGAGGAGGCTCAGGCAGCATGGGCTGGTATTATGCGGATCGGGTGGCAACAGACGACGGCGGTATTTTTAACCAGAAAAAGAACACCGAATCAAAAGCCAAAGGGATTGCAGGCAATAATCCCTACGATAAATATAAATTCTACGAATTCGGCTGGTGGAAGTTCTTTGGCGCTCATTTGGTTGATGGCAAGTGGGATTTTGACGCTTCCACATTTGATGATACGCATTATGCTTTTACGAAATCACTCGCTCTTAATGCAGCGGTTGGTCTTGAGATGTGGGGGTTTTATGCTGATCTTTATCGAGCATTTCTGGATAGTTTGTTCGATACGATCGGCATTTATCACGATCTCGTTCAACAAGACATCACGCCGCAACCCATGAAGGATTATTTGAAAGGACTCGACCATGAGGCAGAACTTAATCACACTGCCGGCTTCAATTTTGTTGAGAAAAAAGTATATCGTCAATACGCATCATGGAATGACGGCGGAAATTTTGAATACACCATTCAAAATCCTTTTGATATTCAAAAGTTACATTTTGAAATGCGGCCCCGTTTTGATTATCTGCCATTTGATAGTACAACGTCAGATGATATTGCGGCTTTGCCAACATCTACCCACTTTCGAATCAGTGGTTTTTCAAGTCTCCGAAATCCGACGAATGCAGATGTAACCATGAGAGCTGAGACAAGCTGTTCCATAAATAACGGGACCGTGACAGTGACCAATTACGGAACAGATCCGACCCAACCGGGCGGTTGCAAAATTAGAATTCCCATTCCTACTATTTCGGCAACAGGACTTCCTCAAATCCTTAATTTAACCCACAAGCGTGGTATGGGACTTTCTTTGACACCGATGAGCACACCCAATAATGAGGTGGTGATTGTTCGATTGCGCCATGCCAATTTTGACCTGCGCGATTTTAGATTTTTGCTCGATGGAAATTTTCAACAGGGAAGAGCGGATCAAGTAATTTTAGGAGAAGCGACCGGCGATTATCAAGATATCGTCAATGGAATCAACACCAATTGGGAAGGATACATCAATAAAGTTCGAAACTGGGATTTTGATTACAGCATGACCGATGAAGTTGATATTTTTGTCAATAACGTCGCCCCGGGAAGAACGGTAACGATTCAATTGAACGAATTAAAAGCTCTTCAGGAAAAAAATCCAATTCAACTTGTCAATCCATGGATTGAAGTTAACGGAAACCGCGTCACATTTCCTGTCACGCTTTCTGTGGATGACACAAATGCCAACATTTTGGAATACAACGCTTATGTGGGAACATATCAGTTACTTACGTCCAATCATGCGCCGGTCAGTTCCGGACAAATTTCAAATGATTCGGTCGTCATTCTTCAAGGTAGTAATACAGTTCGTGTTGGTTCTGATACATCTGGAAATAATGGAAGGCGAGCGGATGTTCGAATTGCGGTTAAGAATGACAGCGATGGCGACGGAATTCCGGATAGTAATACAAACTTTGGAATTTCAGATCAATCCTGCAATGGAAATACGAGAAACTTCTGCACCGACAACTGTCCGGGAACACCAAATTCCAATCAAGCAGATTCAGACGGCGATGGCCGCGGGGACGCTTGTCCGAATCAGTACACGTTGACAATGTCGGCAACCAATGGTCACGTCAATTTGAGTCCGGCGGGCGGGTCTTATATTCAAGACACACTGGTTGAACTCACTCCAGTTCCGGATTCCGGATATCATTTTGTGAGATGGGAAGGAGATTTAACGGGAAGCCAAAATCCGGCGGTTCTGCAAATGGATTCCAATAAATCAGTTTCCGCTATTTTTGCAGTAAATCCATCTCAATTTTCATTAACGGTGAGTGCATCGAATGGAAGCGTCGCACTTAATCCTTCCGGCGGCACGTACGATCAAGGAACCACTGTTACATTAACTGCAAATCCGAATTCAGGTTTTCATTTTGTGAGATGGGAAGGCGACTTGACGGGAAGTGAAAATCCAAAAACAATTGTGATGGATTCGAACAAATCAGTTACCGCGATCTTTGGGACGACTCCGCCGCCCGTCAGCAATCAGCCTCCCACTGTCAATGCTGGCCCGGATCAATCAGTGGCATTCCCCAATTCAGCAAGTCTTGATGGAACCGTTTCAGACGATGGACTTCCAAATCCTCCAGCTTCTCTTACGGTTACTTGGAGCAAAGTTTCAGGGCCCGGAACAGTTACTTTTCACAATGCAAATCAAATTGATACAACCGCTGGTTTCTCTGAAGTTGGTATCTACATTTTAAGACTGACCGCGACTGATTCACTGCTCACTTCTTCAGATGATATTCAAGTAACCGTCACTCAAAGTGGTGAACGAGGAGGCGGTGGTGACACCAACAATCCTCCGGGAGGAAACGATAACAATTTTGCAGGCGGTGGGGGAGGCGTTGTGGTTGTTTCAAACAATCAGTCTCAATCAAATGCGCCTACGCCGTCTTCTCTTAGCAATATTCAATCGAGCAACGGAGATGGAAAAGCAAGTCCGGCAAGTGGTCCCGCCGCTTTAATTGTGAAACCGTCTTTCGAAGAAGATTTAACGCAAGAATTAGCCGGGGATGAGCCATTTTCCGATCCTGACCAAATGAAGAAGCATCTTGGGCTTGATCCCATGTCAAAGATGAAAAAGGCGGAAACCCCAAAAGCTACTTTGCCGAAGAAGGAAAACAAACCAACGCAACCCATCAAAAAAACTCAGGCGAAAGAAACGCAATTGCCAAAAGTTTCCTTTGAGAAGATTCGCAGCTTCGGCCCGATTCATATTTATAAAGCACTTCTCGCCAATCCATCCGGCCATATACCGGTGAAACAATGGAAAATCACAGGGGTTCCCTCCCTTCAAGGCTTTTACATTTCAAAAACAGGGATGCTGTTTTATTTGAACCTACCCTGGAAAAAAGAACAAAATCTGCATCTATCCGTCAAAGCAACGCCTGTCAATAACAAGACCGCTCTTGTGACGCAAGAGATTGTAATCCCTTCCTAAAAAACTTAGAATTTTTCCCTGATTTAAGATATAATTAATCTTTTAAAAACCATATGGGAAACGACTACACAGGCATTGCCATCACATTTATTTTTACGGCTGTTTTTACGGGAATCATGGTTTTTCTAGCCTCGGTTCTCGGGCCTAAAAAAAGGAGCGCTGCAAAAGACATTCCGTACGAGACCGGTAAAGACCCGTTTTCACTGCCTAGCAAATTGCGCATTCCCGTTCATTTTTATGTGATCGCGATGATCTTTATTATTTTTGATGTAGAACTTGCGTTTCTTTTTCCGTGGGCAGTTTTATTCCGGGAATTGGGCTGGATTGGGCTTGTTGAAATTTTTCTTTTTGTTTTTTTTATTTTGCTTGCTTACGCGTATGCATGGAAGAATAAAACGCTAGATTCTATTTGAGGGATGGCAATGTTTGGAAGCGAAAGCTTTCTCACTTCAAAATTAAATGACATGGTGGGCTGGGCGAGAAAATTCTCGCTTTTTCAGTATCCGTTTGTCACCGCTTGCTGCGGCCTTGAATATATGTCTGTCGCATGCGCGGATCATGACATCGATCGTTTCGGCGCCGGCCTTCCGAGGTTCAGCCCGCGCCAATCGGATGTTTTAATGGTTGTGGGAACCATCAGCCACAAAATGGCACCGGTCCTCAAGCGCATTTATGATCAAATGTGTGAACCGAAATGGGTTGTCGCGTTTGGGGTTTGCACGTGTACGGGTGGGTTTTACGACAATTATGCGACCGTCATGGGAATTGATACGATTATGCCAGTGGACGTGTACATTCCGGGCTGTCCACCGCGGCCCGAGAATGTGCTGGATGGTTTAATGAAATTACAGGAGAAAATCCAGCACCAACAACAATAAAAAAGGTCACGTTAAAACGCGACCGAATTGTAATCACATCAACGAAAAACCATGGGGTCAGACCCCTCTTTTAGGGCCTGACCCCGTTGGCACAACATTTAAAGACTATGTCCGTTTTAGATCGAATTTCCGGAAAATTTCAAAATATTATTTTAGAAACCCATTTTTTTCGCGGTGATGAAACGGTTCTTGTCCGAAAAGAAGCGATTCGGGATATCATGAATTTTTTGAAATCTGACCCCGAACTTGATTTCAATATTTTAATGGATCTAACGGCTGTCGATTATTTCTGGATGTTCAAAAAACCACGGTTTGAAGTGGTTTATCATTTGTATTCGCTTGTGAAGAAGCACCGGATTCGTGTGAAAATCGGAGTAGATGACCGCGAGCCAATCGTGGATTCCATGGTTTCCATTTGGCCGGCTGCCGATTGGTATGAGCGCGAAGTGTGGGATATGTTTGGGATTCAATTTGCGGCCCATCCGAATTTGAAACGGATTTTGATGTACGAGGAATTTGTCGGCCATCCGCTCCGCAAAGATTATCCGGTGAATAAGCGTCAACCATTAATCGGGCCAAAAAATTAGTATGGAAAAATCACTTCGGCAAGAGACCATGATGCTCAACATGGACTCTTTACACACGATTGAGCAAAGCAGTATTTAATTATGGAAAAATCACTTCGGCAAGAGACCATGATGCTCAACATGGGCCCCGCACATCCGGCCATGCACGGCATCATCCGCCTTATTTTAGAATTGGATGGAGAACAAGTGGTAAGTTCGGAAGTTGAAATTGGGTACCTTCACCGCGCGTTTGAAAAAATGTCCGAGCAAAGTAGTTATTTACAGGTCATTCCGTACACGGATCGCTTGAATTATTCTTCTCCGCTTATCAACAATGCCGGTTATGCGATGGCGGTTGAGAAATTATTCGATTTAAAAGTTCCCGAGCGTGCGCAATTTATCCGCGTCATCATGTGCGAGCTTTCACGGATTTGCGATCATTTAACCTGTCTTGGCGCAAGCGCAATGGAACTCGGCGCATTCACCGTTTTTCTTTACATGATGAAAGCCCGCGAAAGCCTCTGGCGAAATATTGAAATGGTAACCGGCGCACGGCTCACCATTTCTTATATGCGTCCGGGCGGCGTGAAAGCCGATTTTCATCCGGAGTTTGAATCCGCGATACGAAAATCGATCGAAGAAACCAGAAAAGTTTTAAAGGAATGCGACGCATTGCTCACAAAAAATCGCATTTTCGTGGATCGTTTGAAAAATATCGGAGTCATTTCAAAAGAAAATGCGTTGGCTTATGGAATCACGGGGCCATTTTTGCGTTCGACGGGAATCGATTACGATGTCCGCAAAGATTGTCCTTATCTTGTTTACAACCGATTTGATTTTGACATTCCGGTTGGGACGGTTGGCGATAATTACGATCGATACCTTGTTCGAATGGAAGAAATGGAACAAAGCATGCGAATTGTCGAGCAGGCATTCGGAAAAATGCCGAGCGGCGCGGTTGCCATTGATATGGAAGGAAAAGAGATTTCTGCAGCTGAGATGGTAGATGAAGCGAAAATGGGCAGGACGCAAGGAATTCAAGAAATGACTGTAGGAGCGCACGGTCGTACGCCCCTCCTTGATCCCACGCTTGAAGGAAGCACAAAATCTTATTATTCAGATATTCAATCGGGTGAAAAACGGGCGGCGCTTCCCGCAAAAGAAGACGCTTACGGAAATATTGAAGGATTGATGCAGCATTTTAAATTGGTCATGATGGGCCATGGAATCCGTCCCCCGAAAGGGGAAGTGTATCAAGCGGTGGAAGGCGGAAACGGAGAGCTTGGCTTTTATATTGTAAGCGATGGAAGTGACCGCCCGTATCGCGTTCGTGTCCGCCCGCCTTGTTTTCCGATTATGGCGGCGCTGCCACTCATGATTAACGGCGGGATGCTTGCGGATATTGTTCCAACCTTTGGTTCGGTCAATATGATCGGCGGAGAGTTAGACAGATAATAGGGTCGGTCCTGAAACCTCCGAACCTCGGGTTCTGTTGAGGGAATGAACGGCAGATTGAAGTTTTTATTTCAAAGGTTCGGGGGTTTCAGGTCCGATCTGGATATGGAAAGAATATGCCAAACGAAATTTTAGCACCAGAATTAAAAGCGAAAGCAGATAAAATCGTTGCGAATTACGAAGAGCGCCGCGCCGCTCTTCTGCCGGTTTTACATTTGATTCAAGATTCTTATGGATTTATTTCGGAAAAAGCGGAACTTGAAGTTGCGGAATATATTGGAATCCCGCCGGTTGACATCAAAGAAGTGATCACATTTTATACGTTGTATCATTCGAAACCATGCGCGAAATATGAGTTCAATGTTTGCAGAACTTTAAGCTGCTCGCTTGCCGGTCAGGAAAAGATTATTGAATTTCTGGAAAATAAATTAGGTATTCGAGTCGGAGAAAAATCCGCGGATGGAAAATTTGGTTTAAACGAAGTCGAATGTCTTGGCGCCTGTGAAATGGCGCCGATGATGCAATTTGAAAAAGAGTATGTTGGAAATTTAACGGAAAGAAAGATAGACGAAATTTTGTCAAAAGCTGCGTGACGTCATTGCAAGGTGAAGTCGAAGCGATGGCCGGTAAATTTTATGGAAAAATTAATTTCACAATTTTTTGATATTCCGGATGCCCATCTGTTGCCGGTTTATTTGGAACATGGCGGTTATGAAGCTGCGAAGTTCATGTTTCAGAATTTAAAACCTCAGGATGTGGAACTGGAAGTCAAAAAGTCAAGTTTGCGCGGACTTGGCGGCGCGGGTTTTGGATCCGGCATGAAGTGGAGTTTTGTTCCGCGAAATACCGGGAAACCAATTTATCTTACGGTGAATGCCGATGAAGGTGAGCCCGGCACTTTTAAAGATCGATTTGTCATAACGCACGCGCCGCATTTGCTTCTCGAAGGAATTTTAATTTGCGCGTACGCGGTTGGCATCCACAAAGTTTACATTTATATCCGCGGAGAATATGAAATTCAATTCGAACGTTTGAACCAAGCAATTCAGGAAGCGATAGAAAAAAATTACTTGGGAAAGAATATTCTCGCAAGCGGCTTTGATCTGGAAGTGATTGTCCACAAAGGTGCAGGTGCTTATATTTGCGGTGAAGAGACGGCGCTTTTAGAATCTCTTGAGGGAAAAAAAGGTTTCCCACGTTTGAAGCCGCCATTTCCCGCCGCCGTCGGTTTATTCGGTTGTCCCACGGTAATCCATAATGTCGAAACGCTTTCCTATTTGCCATTTATTTTGAAGCGCAGCGGCGAGTGGTTTGCAAAACTCGGTTCACCCAACAATGGCGGCTTGCGGCTTTTTAGTGTGAGCGGCCATGTCGCAAATCCGGGCATTTATGAACGTCCGCTTGGGATTCCGCTCAAACAATTAATCGAAGATGCCGGTGGTGTCCGATCAGGGCGAAGACTGAAAGCTGTGGTTCCGGGAGGTTTGTCAGCATCGGTTCTCACGGCAAGTGAAATTGATGTGAAAATGGATTTTGATTCCCTGCGCGCAATTGGATCGATGGGTGGATCGGCGGGCGTGATAATAATGGATGATACGGCGTGCATGGTAAAGGCGCTTTACGTGACCATGCGGTTTTTTGGCCATGAATCTTGCGGTCAGTGTTCGCCGTGCCGGGAAGGCACCGGCTGGGTGAGCCGGATTTTGAAAAGAATGGTGGATGGGCACGGCCGGCCAAGCGATATCGATAATTTATTAGATATCGGTAGTTTTATGGGCGGAACCACCATTTGTGCATTGGCAGATGGTGCTCAGATGCCGCTTCTCAGTTATTTAAAAAAATTCAGATCCGAATTTGAGTACCACATTAAAGAAAAAAAATGTGATTTGGAAATTCAGATGACAGAAGTCAGATGACAAATGCCAACATTAAAGATTGATAATCAAGACATTACCGTTGAAAAAGGAACCACGGTAATCCAAGCAGCGGAGAAGCTTGGGTTTGTGATTCCGCGGTATTGTTATCATCCGGGATTGAGCATTGCCGGAAACTGCCGGATGTGTCTTGTGGAAGTTGAAAAGATGCCAAAACTTCAAATCTCCTGCCACATTCAGTGCGCCGATGGAATGGTTGTTAACACTGAAACAGAACGTGTGAAAAAAACGCGCCAGCACGTCCTCGAATTTTTGCTGGTGAATCATCCGCTCGATTGCCCCGTTTGTGATCAGTCCGGCGAATGCTGGCTTCAGGATTATTATATGGAACACGGACTTTATGAATCGAGGCTTGATGAACCAAAAGTGAAGAAGCAAAAGGCAGTTCCGATTGGCCCGACGGTGATGCTGGATTCAGAACGCTGCATTTTATGTTCCCGCTGTGTCCGGTTTTGCGATGAAATCACGAAAACAAACGAGTTCGGAATTTTTAACCGCGGCGACCATTCGGAAATCGGCCTTTATCCGGGAAAAGAGTTGAATAACAAGTATTCGGGAAACGTCGTGGATATTTGTCCCGTTGGCGCACTGACAGACATCGATTTTCGGTTCAAATGCCGCGTGTGGTATTTGAGGAAAGTGGATTCCGTTTGCAATGGGTGTTCGCGCGGATGCAACATCACACTTGAAGTGAACACCGAACGGCCGCAGCACGGCCACGGCGAACGTGTGATGCGAATCAAGCCACGCTATCAACCTGAAATTAATCAATGGTGGATCTGCGATGAAGGCCGATATGGCTATAAACCAATCGATCACGGAAGAATTTTGGAACCTGCGCGCCGTTCGAGCGGACCGCCCGAAATCATTTCATGGGAAGATGCAATCACAGAAACCGTGAGTGGGTTTCAACGATTTTCAAAGCGTTCGAAAGAAATTGCTATTTTACTTTCGCCTCAGCTTTCAAACGAATCGCTTTATCTTGCGAAAAAACTATTTTCAGAAAAATTGGGCTTAGATCAAATTTATCTCTTGTCACCGAGTCTTGAGGGTTCCCAGGATGACTTTCTCATTCAGGCGGATAAAAATCCGAACCGAAAAGGCGCCGAAATTCTGGGATTTTCCGAAAAAGAAAGCCGAATCCAGGAACTGATGGATCTTGTGTCCTCAGGAAAATTGAAGGGACTTTATTTGTTTGGTCAGGATTTGGTTTCTATTTTTACGCACCGAAACATGTCCGAGGCTCTGAGAAAATTAGAATTTCTCGTATTCCAAGGAACGAACAGCAATTTAACTTCCAAAATGTGTCATCTCATACTTCCGAGCGCGTCATACGCTGAGACGGAAGGAACTTTCACTAATTTTGAGGGAAAAGTCCAAAAGTTTTCTCAAGCGCTTCTTCCGATTGGAGATTCGAGGGCGGATGTTGAAATTATTTGTCAACTTGCGCGAAAACTGGATTTTGATTGGCCTTATTTTAATACGGAAGATGTTGCAAGCGAAATGCAAAAGAAAGTTCCCGCGTTTCAAAATATTTTAGCAAGCGCTCCTGCATTTCAAGAGCCGTTTGAAGAAAAGGTTTCGAAATAATGGAACATTTCATAATTCCAGCAATTTTATCCGCATTTGTTTTATTTAATGTCATTAATCTGGCCGCGCTTCATACGTGGCTTGAGCGCAAGCAAAGCGCTGTCATGCAGGACAGAATTGGCGCAAACCGCGCAAAAATATTTGGGATGAAACTGCTCGGCCTTTTTCATCCCATTGCGGACACGATCAAAATGTTCATGAAAGAAGATTACACACCGCCCGCCGGAAACCGTTTTCTTCATGCGCTTGCACCCTGCCTTTCCATTTTCTTTGCTTTGGTAGGTTTTGCGGCAATTCCATTTGGAAATACGATCGAAATTGGCGGACACATAATCCATCTCCAGGCTGCTAATCTGAATGTAGCGCTTCTATATATATTTGCGATGATGTCAATGGGCGTTTACGGAGTGGTTTTGGCCGGTTTTTCATCCAATAACAACTACTCATTTTTGGGCGGTTTGCGAGCGTCTTCTCAAATGATTTCTTACGAAGTTGCGCTCGCGCTTACCATTATGGGTCTTGTCATTGTTTACGGAACGCTTGACCTCCAAGCAATGGTTCATGCGCAAGGGAAATCCATCTTTGGCTGGATTCCGAAATGGGGCATCTTTCTTCAACCCGTCGGATTTTTCCTATTTTTAGCCGCGGGATTGGCAGAAACCAAACGCTTGCCTTACGATGCTCCTGAGGGCGAATCCGAAATTGTCGGTTATTTTGTAGAATACAGCGGCATGAAATTCGGCATGTTTTTCTTTGCGGATTATTTGGAAACCATTATGATCGCATCACTCACCACCACACTTTTCTTTGGCGGCTGGCAGGTTCCGTGGTTATCGCAAGGCGGTTTTCATTTTCCGTGGGGTGCCGTTTGGATTTTGTCCTCTCTTCAAGTTTCACTTTTGCAAATTGCAAGTTTTTCATTTAAAGTTTTATTCTTTTGCTGGCTTTTTATGGCAGTCCGCTGGACGCTTCCGCGTTTCAGGTACGATCAACTGATGCGCCTTGGCTGGAAAATTATTTTTCCGATCTCGCTTATCAATTTATTTGTGACATCGGTGCTTATTCTTATTTTTCAATGAGTCGATAGAAAAAGGGACAGTTCTTTTGTAACTTACTTAATAGTAATTGTTTATAAAGAACTGTCCCTCTTAAAATTATGATTCGAACACAAATCATTCGACAGCCAAAATTGACATTTTGGCAAAAGTTATATGTGACCGAAATTGTCCGCGGCCTGTGGATTACGACGCGCCATTTTTTGCGCAATCTCACGCTGCACGTGCTTCATCTTTTCGGGCTTTTCCGCCACATTCCCGCTGCTGTTACAACTCAATATCCGGAAGAGCAAAAACCACTCGCACTTCGTTCAAGGACCCGTCACAGGCTTACCAAAAGAGAAGACGGAAGCCCGCGCTGTGTGGCGTGCATGATGTGCGAAACCGTTTGTCCGGCCCGCTGTATTTATATTACGGCGGAAGAACATCCAGATCCTAATATCGAAAAACGCCCGGCAAAATTTGACATTGATTTGGGCAAGTGTGTTTATTGCGGATTTTGCGTCGAAGTTTGTCCTGAAGACGCTATTCGGATGGATACAAAGATTTTGGATATTGCTGCCTATAGCCGGGCAGAAATGATGCTCGACATGAATGAGCTTCTCAATCCGAAAGGCGCAAAAATCTAATCTCGTGTGGCATTTTAGTAGGAAGTGAAAGGAAATAAGATGATAAAAAAGCGTATATTTGTAATCGATGACAGCGAAGACCTTGTGGAATTGTGCAAAAAGCGCCTCGAAGCCAAAAATTATGAGGTCAAATGTTTTCTCAATGCAGCCGATGCGATGAAAGAAATTCGTTTGGCGAAACCGGATTTGGTTGTTTCCGACATGAAAATGCCCGGGCTGAACGGTCTGGAAGTATGCGATTTTTTGAGAAGCAGCGCTCAAACAAAAGAAATTCCGATTATTTTGATGACTGGTTATAAAGGGAAAAGGCAATACGTCGAAAGTTTAAACATCCAATATCTTTTTTTTCTGCTAAAACCGTTTGAAGGGAAGGAGCTTCTTTCAACGGTTCAAGCGGCGCTTGATTCCACCGTTGAATTTGACGAACGTCTCGCGCCAAAACCGTGAATGGTTTCTGGGTTTATCTTCCGCCAATTATTTTTCAATGAATAAAACAATCCGTGCCCGCACGCATTATTTCGCAGTTTTGTTTCTGATCATTTTTATCCCGATCATTTATGGCCGCGTCATCCGCCACGATTTTCTGAATTTTGACGACGATGTATTTGTGGCAAAAAATCAGCATGTGGTCAAAGGACTTACACGGGAAAGCATCCGATGGGCATTTTCGGCAGATCTTTTTTATGATGCGCTTGACGCGGATTACTGGCAGCCAATGACATTCCTTTCGCGAATGTTGGATGTCCAGCTTTATGGGCTTCATCCCGGCGGGCATCATTTCACAAATTTGCTCATCCATTTACTAAGCTCCGTTTTTCTTTTTCTTGCATTTCGGAAAATGACGGGAATGGTTTGGAGAAGCCTTGCTGCCGCAGCCATCTTTGCGCTTCATCCGCTTCAAGTGGAACCTGTTGCTTGGGTCGCTGCACGAAAAGACGTCTTGAGTGTTTTTTTTGGAATTGTAACTATTTGGATGTATGCCGGATTTGTTGAGAAGCCGTCCCGCGTGGGGAATTGGTTCATGACGATTCCATTTGCGCTGGGGTTGATGTCAAAACCGGTTCTTGTGACGCTTCCGGCGATTCTTCTGCTTTTGGATTTCTGGCCCTTGAAACGAATTCAAGTTCATCCATTTAATAAAACGAGTTTTAAAACAGCCATTTTTGAAAAATGGCATCTTTTTCTTATCTCCCTCGCGTCATTTTTAATTGCAAAATTCGGACAATCTGGGATTTTGTCAATTTCAACCTGGTCGTTTCAATGGAAAATTGTTCCGGTCAATTACCTTTATTACATTTGGAAAACGGCCGCTCCTTTTCATTTGACGGTTTATACGGAAATTCCGATTGAAACCCTCACTACGTTTAAAATCTTTGGGTCTCTTTCTTTGCTGATCGCGGTTTCTTTTTTTGTGGTCCGGCAAGCAAAGAAATGTCCGTATTTGGTTGTCGGGTGGTTCTGGTTTCTGGCCGCGTTTATTCCCGGCGTTGGTTTGATTCGGGCAGATCGCCACATTTATTTTTCCATCATTGGTTTGAGTGTTATCTTTGCGTGGGGAATTTATGACATTTTCAGGCACTCCGTATTTGGAAAATTTTTGTTTGGGATAACGACTGCGACTATTTTGGCGGCATGCATGGTTCTTTCTTATATTCAAGTCGGTTATTGGAAAAATACCGTGGTTTATTTTGAACACGCACTGCGGGTCACCAAGGACAATTATCAAGCGTACAATAATTTGGGAGCATTTTTTGCGGATCACGGCGAAGAAAATAAAGCGGTTGAGTATTTAACAAAAGCATTATCGATTAATCCTCTTTTTTCGGATGCGCATAACAATTTGGGAGTTGTGATGTCACGCCGCGGGGCGCTTCAGGTGGCCGAGTTTCATTATAAAAAAGCTGCACAAATTGATCGTTCGAATCCGAACATTCAGCTGAATTTAGGGAACGTATTTCTTGACGATAAAAAACTGGACGAAGCGGCCTCGGCTTATTCTTCGGCCATCCGTGCTTATCCTAGATTTGCAGGTGCTTACGATGGTTTGGGCAACGCCTTCTTGCGGCAAGGAAAATTGGAACAAGCCGCCGCGCAATTTTCGAAGGCGCTTGAGATCAATCCGGAATTTGCCGATGCGCATCACGATTTGGGGTTTACGCTTGCAAGGCTTGGGAATTTTGAAGAAGCCATTCCGCATTTCGAAAAGACGCTTCAGATTGATCCCGCTTATTCGGATACCCATACGAAATTGGGAATTATTTTTGCTTTGAAAGGAAAATATCCGGAAGCCATCCGGCATCTCCAGGAAGCGCTTCGGGTCAATCCGTCGGATAAAATCGCAGCACACAACCTGGAACTAGCGCTTAAAGAACAGGGATCGGGCCGCCAAAATCCACCCAAACTGGAATTTTTTATTCAATGATGAAAGAAAGTGCATTCTTTTTGTCGCGATTCCATCATGACTCAAAATAAATTTGCTTTGGATAATTCCCCGCGCCGTTTCCACCCGACATTCCTTGTCATCCTATCGCTCAGCTTGCTGAGTTTTGCAGTTTATGGCCAAGTGATCCACCATCAATTTCTTAATTTGGATGACGACCTGTTTATTTTTGGGAATCCACATATCAGACAAGGGTTAACCTTGGATGGGATTAAGTGGGCGTTTTCAGCGGATCTTTTTTACGACTCTGCCCACGCAGACTATTGGCGTCCGGTTACTTTTTTATCCCACATGGCGGATATCCATTTTTTTGGATTCAACGCGGGGTTCCATCATCTTACAAATTTGTTGCTGCACACGGCGAGTTCGGTTTTGCTTTTTTTGGCGTTCAAGCAAATGACCGGGGAACTGTGGAAAAGCGCTTTTGTCTCCGCTCTTTTCGCCTTACATCCCCTGCAGGCGGAGGCCGTCGCGTGGATTGCCGCACGCAAGGACATTCTCAGCACCTTTTTCGCCATTCTCACCATTTTAGTTTATGGCGGATATGTTCGAAAACCTTCGCTCAAAAAAAATCTTGTCTTAAATTTGCTGTTTATCCTGGGGTTGATGTCAAAGCCGGCATTGGTAATACTTCCTGTGTTGTTACTGCTGTTGGATTTTTGGCCGCTTCAGCGCGTAACGTTCGCTACTTTCAAGAAGGCCGATTTCAAAAGGTTGTTGGTTGAGAAAGCGTGTTTGTTTCTTATTTCGATCGGAATGGGTATTTTGGTGCGATGCCCTGAATTTGGGATCCTGTCAAAAGCGACGTGGTCCTTTCAATATTTATTGATGCCGGTTAACTATGTTTTCTATCTTCAAAAGGCCATAGCTCCTTCCAACTTAGCCATTCATTCTTTTCTTTCCGTAAAATTTTTTTCCTCGGTTCAAATAACAAGCGCCTTCCTTCTTATGGTTGTAATTTCTGCTTTGATCGTGCGGCACATAAAAAAATATCCTTATTTGTTTTCCGGGTGGCTCTGGTTTTTAATCGCTTTTTTACCAACCATTGGTTTGATTCGAGCGGATCGTTTTGCCTCTTTTCCGTTAATCGGTATCTGGATTTTAGTTTCAT
>Ga0209515_10005407_pt1 | contig 16537 bp, 16 predicted proteins | sample Subgroupgradi54m_FD_187454 | JGI IMG/M metagenome (GOLD analysis project Ga0209515, IMG submission 187454) | Subsurface groundwater microbial communities from S. Glens Falls, New York, USA - GMW60B uncontaminated upgradient, 5.4 m (SPAdes)... ...
CCCGAGTGGGAGTCCATGTTGGGTCATGCCCAGCGCGAAATGACGCATACGGAAATGCTTAACCGCGACTACTATCGCGGACGGTTTGCAAGCTTGGTAAATAACGAATGGGTGTATAATTGGGAAGACAAGAAAATAGCGTAAAACAAAAAATGCAAAACGAGAAAGAACAATGTTAAATTTCAAATTATTAATTATCTTGTATGAGATATGAATAAAAAAGAAGCGAACAAATCTCACGTCAATGTTAGATTCTTCAAACCCGAGGATGTGGGTCCGCGCATTTGGGGCAGCGAGATTTTGATTGCTCACGTTCAGGGTCTTTATACGGGCAAGCTCCTCTTGAGAAAGTCCGCTGGGGGGAAAAAACGAAGTCTGCAATTTCACCGCGTCAAAAATGAAAGCGCTTACTTATACTCGGGGGAAATGTGGTTCTATTATATTGACGACGACGGAAAGGTTGAGCGGAAAAAATTGGTTGCCGGCGACTGTGTCCATATTCCTCCGGGTGCGGTACACAGCGAAGAAGCAATAACCGATTGCGTTATTTTTGAGACATCAAATCCGGTATTCAACGATAGAGTGCGCGTTAACGACCAATACGGTTGGCCAGATCCAGAAAACAGTCTTTCTACGACTTCTATTGATGAAGTTGAAATGAGATAGGATCTCTATGTATCAGCTTTGGCAGGCCGGCGGCATAACGTATGTTCATTTGGGTATATTTTGAAATAATATCATGGCTTTTTCATTGGAGGATAATCATATTGCAGTGAACTATCACTATGTAGAGGATCCTCGTGATGATACGAAGGGCATTTATCCATGTTCAACGCCGGAATTTGAACGTCAGATTGCATTTTTTGCCAAGCACTATCGATTTGTCTCTGTGCCGCAAGTTTTTGAGGCGGCGCAAAAAGGTTCACAGGAAAAACGTTGCGCGATTACGTTTGATGACGGCTTGGAAGACCAGTGGGAAAATGCGCTTCCTATTCTAAAAAAATACGGCGCATTAGCGACATTTTTTATTATTACCGGAACATTTGAGGACAAGATTCCTTCGGCGCATAAAATCCACATGATCGCGTCCCGGGTTTCCATGCCCGAACTGGTTGAGAAGTTTAATGCATTTGTATTACGCGCATTTCCCGAGAATGCGGCGTCATATCATATTCCTTTGGATCATTATCTCAATAGCAAGCGGCGTCATGATGATATTGCGCAGGCAAATTTTAAAGAAATGCTCAATAATATTGTTTCGCGTAATATGTCGGACGCGTTTCTTACAGAAATGTTCGAAGATCTCGGTATGAGCGAGAAGAATGAGTGCAAGAAACTTTTTATGAACGCGGGGCAGATTCGTACGCTGCAAGACGGTGGATTTTTTGTGGAAACTCATACGCATAATCATTATTCCCTTGATAGGGAATTAACTGACGTATTGCGTGAAGATTTTCACGGCGCAGTAAATGCTCTCAAAAATATTCTGGTAAGGACTCCGAGTGTGATGGCTTATCCCTATGGACGTTTACCGGTAGACCATACGATACTCGCCGAATGCGGCATTGTGTATGGAGTGACAGTTGAGAATCGGGCTATCGCTGCTAGCGATAGCATATTGTTGATCCCGCGGTTTGATACGAATGATATAAAAAATTATCTTAATACCGGCTCTTCGGCATAGGGATTTTCTCCTCTTTTTTGGGTAACTTTTGCATACCTATGCGAGTTATACTGTATTGAGGAAGGCTGGACACTAACATCAATTGCATCAAATGAGAAAAGAAGATTTAGTACAGGACATTTCATTTCTTGGTTTGAGATATGCTCGGATTTTATCAAATCGTGTAACTCAAGAGGATGCAGAGGGCATGAAGAAAAGATATCACTATGTCCATATCTACTCTTTTGAGAAAGAGAATTTTTCGGGGTTTGAGATAAGAGTGCAGAGAACGCCGATCTTCGATCTTTCGCAGGACGTGGATGCGATATTTAAAAAATTCAACGACACTTGCAAGAAGCACATACGCCGCGGAGAAAGAAATCCGGATTTAAAATTAGCGGCGCTGGATGATGACGCGAGCGCGTCATACGAATTATACGCAAGAGTAAAAAGCCAAGAAGGCGCTTGTCCGGATATTAAAAAAGAATTCGAGAATTGCATTTTTTTCAACGCCTATATGAGGGGCGAGATGATAGTAACGATGTCTTTCTACGACAACGGCGAGATCATAAGAGCAAAGCATATTGCGTCACTTAGAAAAGAAATGGTAGAGGATGCAAAGATTGTTGCTCAAGCTTCGCGATGCCTGAATTGGGAAGTGATGAAATGGGGAAAGGCGCATGGAAGAAAATTATTCGACCTGGGCGGTATTACCGATGATCCGAATAAAGCAGGGATCAGAGATTTCAAGCAGTCATTCGGCGGCGATGAGGTTGATGTCTATATGTATCGCTATACTGCGCCGCGATTCGCAACGCTGAAAAAAATCATTAATCTTTTCGGAAGAAATATAAATTAAATATGGTAACGGACATTTATCCTTATAATAAGTTTTCGGTTCGGCCGCGGATAACAGGACAACGCGAAGCGGCAGTTGACGTGCTTCTCACTGATCATTTCGGCGTTGAGACCGTGACCGTAAGCTCCGCGCGCGCGGGTATTTATCTTATATTGAAACAGCTTGGCCTTACGCGTCAAGATCATATTGTCGCGTCCGATTTTCTGTGCCGTTCGGTGCTCTATATTCTCAATTTTTTGGGATTTGCGGTGCAAGTGCCCGATGAGCGCACGAAAGCGATATTCGTAGTCCATCAATGGGGCTACCCCCAGCGCATGGATATTATTATGGATGAGGCAAAAAAACACGGATGGTTTGTGATCGAGGATTGCGTGCATACATTTGGCAGTTCCTATCGCGGGCAAATGGTGGGCAGTTTCGGCGACGCGGCAGTAGTCAGCTTCCCAAAACTTTTTCCAACATATGTCGGAGGTGCAGTACTCTCGAAACGCGATGATATAATCAATCATGTGCGCAATGAGCGCTCTAAACCGCGTTCGATCGCTCATCGTGTGTTCGACTATATTTCAGTGCGCATGGCACGGCAAAATTATTTAGGCCGCAGCCGCCCTTTTCTTGCCACGGCAGTATATATTAAAAGCATTCATTTCCCGCGAATCCCGCGTGCAGCTCTGCGGCGTTTCCCCCGCACCTCTGAATATCTCGTTTCCGATCTTGCGCGAAGAAAGCACTGCTTTGAGATGCTGAAAAAAAGTGCGGGTCCGATCTATCATCCCAAAGAGCTGGATGAAGACAGCGATGTCATTCCTTTGTGCGTGCCTATTTTTCTGCCGGAAGAAAAACTTGCAACTGCCAAGCTAATGCTAAAAGAAAAAAATATTAAGGCGGATATACTTCACTTTGATGTGAATCGTAACGTTCTCAATCCTCTCTACAAGAAATGTCTTGCCCTTCCTTGCCATCAATACGTGACTGATGAAGAATTAAATGCAATGTGCGATGTGATAACAAGGGTATAACACATATGAATGGTATGGCGCTGACATTTGAAAAAACGATTGAACACCTCGCGCCATTTGCGCGAGGTGTTGGTATTGATATCGAAGATGTAGGACGTTTTCGCAGGCAGGACATAGAGTGTAATCCCGAGTTTTATCGAAAAATCTTTACTGAACATGAAATAAGCTATTGCCTCTCAAAGCCCGATCCCTATCCTCACTTCACGGCACGATTTGCCGCAAAGGAGGCGGTGGCAAAGGCTATTGGCAAAACGATGTATGAATTGAAAGACATAGAAATACACAATGATAAAACCGGCTGTCCGACCGTATCCGTGCGCTCGCATACGGGTTTGAGCATATTGGTATCGCTTTCACATACGAAAGATGCAGCCGCGGCAATTGCCTTATGGCAAGCTAAAGATGGAATAGAGAAAGAAGAGATATGAAAACGATTTTTATTACAAGTTTTGAAGGCCTGGAGACAAAGAATTTGCTCCGCACTACTATATTGCCAACCTTGCTCCGTGATCCCGATGTGCGGATCATGCTTTTTGCGCATGATGAAGAGCGCGTGAGGTATCATCAAAAGGAATTCGGCAATGACCGTATCTCTTATATTGTAGTGCCCAAGCCCGTCATACGCGGGCTTGATCGATTGTTCCAAAAAATGAAGTTTACGCTTCTCAAAACAAAAACAACTGATATTCGCCGAAAGATGAAATATCAGCTGGAAAAAAATGCCCTATGGTACTTTGCTACGCGGGCAATCAATCGGCTTGTTGCTCATCGTCCGGGGCGCATGATATTCCGTTTCCTCGATTATCATTTGATCTCCTACCATGATTACGATTCATATCTTGATCAATGCCAGCCGTCTGCCGTAGTGCTTGCGAATCTTTTTGATGAGCCAGAAGTTCATTTCTTGAGAGCTGCGAAAAAACGCGGTATTACGACCATTGGTTTTATTAACTCATGGGACAAGGTAACTGCCCGATGCATCTTGCGTCTCTTGCCGGACAAGATTGTCGTCTTCAATTCTACGGTAAAAAAAGAGGTCATCCGATATAATCATGCCCGTCCTGAAGATATTTTTGTCGGAGGTATGCCGCAGTATGATCATTATGTCACGCGCTCGGTGATTTCCCGCGATGCGTTTTTCAAAAAAATCGGATTGTCGCTGAATGTAAAGCTGATGGTGTACGTGCCGATAGGAAATGTATACGGCGATTCTGATTGGCCGATGATCGATTTTTTGCATGCGCTCAACCAAGAAGGAAAATTCGGGAAGAATGTGGAAATGCTGGTGCGATTTCCTCCAAATGATACGGTGGATCCCAACAAATTACTGCAAAGGCCGTGGCTCCATTATGACCATCCGGGACTTCGTTTTTCTCATGAACGCGGAGGTGATTGGGATATGGGAACGGAAGATCTCGCGCATCTCGGCGATACGCTCGCACATATGTCTCTTTTGATCGGGTATGCCTCTAGCATCGCAATAGATGCGGCATTTTTTGATAAGCCGATTATCAGTATTAATTTTGAAGTGCAAAAAAATCTTCATCCCGCAAAATCGCCGACAACATATCAGCATATGATTCACTCCGAAACGCTCCGTAAGCCCGGAGGAATGCATTTTGTTCAAAACGAGCAAGAGATGGTGGAGTGGGTTAAGAAGTATTTACATGATCCGTCGCTTGACCGCGAAGGCAGAAAGCGATTGGTTCGAGAGCAATGCGTATATACGGATGGAAAGTCGGGGGAAAGGATCGGAAATTATATTTTGGGGCTTATTGCGTAATTCTGGTTGAGTTACTATTTCGTTGGTTATTTTGTTTTATATGTGTTATGAAATTTGCTGAAATTCAAAAGATTATAAGCGGCCTTTATGTGAGAAAAGAGCCATCGGCAGGGGAATATATATCCGTAGCTCAATCGCTGCGGGTTTTTGAGAAGGCGGAATTTCCCGTTTTTGTGCGTCCTTTGAAGGCTGCATTTGTAGGAAGTTATACGATTCAGGGATTGCCGGATGTATGCGCTGCCCGTGGTATTTTTCATAATATCCGCATGGAGACATACGCAGCGCCGTATAATCAATTTACGCAGCAGGCGGTGAATGCTTCAAGCGGGCTTGAGGGATTCGATCCACAAATTATTTACGTCATGATAGATGCGCCCGATATCATGGACAGGAAGCATCTTGAGACCGTGGCACAGGGGTTTCTTGGGCGAACGCATGCAAGGATTATTTTCTTTGATTTTGTTTCTAGCCCGCACGCAGCGCCGGAGCGCGTTGCACAATTGAATGCATGGCTTCAAGACATCTCGACGATAGATGCGCGGATTTCCGTGTTTGATTTTGCGGGTTTTCTTAATCGCGTGGGTGTGAGTGAACATTGGTATACAAAATATAAAGATTTAGGAGATCTTCGGTTGGCACCTAATGGTTTTGTGCCGTTATCTGAAGAACTTATGGCGTTTGCGGTAGCAACTGCAGGAAATACAAAGAAGTGTCTGGTGCTTGATCTTGATAATACGTTATGGAGCGGGGTTGTCGGCGAAGACGGGGCAATGAATGTCATTCCAAATCGTGAATTGCAGCAGTATGTGCTTGGGTTGTATGAGAAGGGTATTATCTTGGTGATAAACAGTAAAAATAATCCAGAAGATGCGTGGGAGGTTTTCGAACGTAATCCGAACATGCTGCTTAAAAAAAATCATTTTGCGGCGTTGCGGATTAACTGGCAGGAAAAAGAACGTAATATGATGGAAATTGCTCAAGAATTAAATATAGGAATTGAAAGTTTTGTATTTGTTGATGATAGCGGTTTGGAGCAAGAACGCGTCAGAGTGGCATTTCCCGAAGTAGCTGTATTGCCGCCGGAACTACTTATGAGTTTTGCAGGATTTCATTCCTTTGCTGTTACAGAGGAAGATGCGCGCAGGGGAGAAATGTATGGTGAAGAACGGATGAGAAAGGAGCTGCTCACGTCTCTTCCGAGTGAAGAAGAATTTCTTGCCGCTCTTGATCTGTCGCTTACCATACGCCGCGCTCACGAAAGCGATGTGGCGCGCGCATCGCAGCTTACGCAGAAAACAAATCAATTCAATCTTGCGACCAGAAGATATTCCGAAGACGAGATTCGTTCTCGATTGCAGCAAGATTCATGGAGGATTTGGGTTGCAGAGGCAAAAGACCGATTCGGTGATTATGGCACCATCGGCATTGTGATGATAGAATCACAAGGGGACATGTGGAGGATTGATAATTTTTTGTTGAGCTGCAGGGTTTTGGGCCGAAAAATAGAAGAGGTGCTTTTGCATTGCATGGTGGATTTGGCACATCGAAATGCGGCGTTGCGGATGGTGGGAGAATATATTTCTACGCCAAAAAATAAGCAGTGTGAATATTTTTATTTATATAACGGCTTCACTGCGTCAGGTACTGATGAAAAAATCATGACGTATAAATGCGTTCTGGCGGATCAGAAATATGTATACCCGAGTTTTATCAAGATTATTTTAGATTGATTTATTATGCGCACAGTCGAGCAAACAATTTCAGGAGTCTTGGGCATTGATGAAGGGGCTATCACGGACAGCGTAACTCCTGCGGATATCAGGGAGTGGGATTCATTTAACGGCCTGCTTGTCGTTACAGAGCTTGAGAAAGAATTCAAGGTAACGTTTAGTCTGGAAGAGGTGATATCTATAAAAACCGTCGGCGATATCAAGAAAATTCTTAAAAAGCACGGCGTTAACGTGTATGCTAAATAATAAAGTTACTATTCTTAAAAAAGTGACATCGCAGGATTTTCGCGAGATAAACCGACTTATTTCGGGTTTGAGTTTGGGTAAGATCCGGCCGCGGCCCCTTACAATGTCTCAGTTCACGCAGCTTCTTTCGCAAAAAAATGTATTTGTTCTGATAGTGCGCGTAGGAACGGGGAAAGAGAAAAAGATAATAGGATTTCTTACCGTATATCTTGTGAGAATTCCCAGCGGTGTCGTTGCTGTTTCGGAAGATTTGCTGGTTGATGAGCAGTATCGCAAATGGGGCGTAGGGCGATTTTTAATGGAATACGGAATTAATCTTGCAGAGAAAAAAGGCGCCCGGCATATCAGTTTGCGTACAAACCCGAATCGGTTGGAAGCAAATAAACTGTATGAACAGATGGGATTCAATCTTGTGACGACGAATTTTTTTCGCATTAATTTGCCGCGTAAGAAGTGATGTTCATAGTTTTTTAGTGTTATTCGTAGAAAGTATGGTTATCAGTTAATGTAATTTCCTATGCCGTATCTCACAGTGGAAGAAATGACGGATAATAAAGAGTTTCTCATGAAAGAGGAGGTAAAAGATCTTAAGCGCCATGGCGGGTCGCGATTTGTGGGAAGCACGGATGTAGATCTTGCGCTTAAACTTTTTTCAAAAAATGACCGCATTCTTGAATGCGGTCCGTCTGCGGGTGTGTTTAATAAAGTTTTGCAAGATCATGGATTTACTGATCTCCATGCTCTTGATTTTATTGATATACTTCTGTGCCCCGACCGCAATAAGCTCACGTTCCATGAGATAGATTTTAATACGGACAAAATTCCCTATGCGGATCGGCATTTTGACGGCATTACTGCATGGGGTATGATAGAACACTTAGAGAATCCATATCACTTCATGCGCGAAGTGCACCGGGTGCTGAAAAATGATCATTATTTTCTTGTTGCTGTGCCCAGCATATTCCACTGGTGGAGCCGCTTGGTTTTTTTGAAAGCGGGAATTTTTCCTCGATGGAATAATCGCAATAATCATATTTCCATTTTCCCTCACGGTGTATTTGAGAAGATATTTCTTCGATATTTTACGCTTGAGAAGACAATGTATACTCGACCGAGTTTTCGGCTCAATATTTTTGACTGGAGTAGTAAATTCGCTCCGGCAAATGAGTGGTTCGGCAATTATGTAGTCTATGTGCTGAAGCGCAAGGAATTTGTTCCGTTTGTGCCCAAGGATTCAAAATAAGGGTGAAAAATTCTTCAGATATAGGCGAAACGAAAGTTTGCCTCATTTTGTTATATTTATTATGAAGAGCAAGAAACGCACAATCTGTTTCCCAATTATGAACCGCGTGCATTATGCGCGCCAAAAGCATTTGCTTACACTTCTTCAAAAGAACCCGAAGATCGATTTGCAATTGGTGGTGGGAGGGACGGCATTATTGGAAAAGTATGAGAGATTTTTTCCTACTATTGAGGAGGCGGGATTTACTGTGCACGATGCGCTTTATAATGTTATCGAGGGCGGCAATCATATTACGATGGCAAAGACCGCGGGTGTCACCGCACTTGAATTTGCAAACTCTTTGCAGAAATTAAATCCGGATATCGTGCTTATTCGCGGAGATCGATTTGAGCAGCTTGCCATTGCCATGGTTGCGGCATATTTGAATAAAACAATTGCGCATATCGAGGGAGGCGATGTAACAGGAACCATTGATGAGAGTGTGCGTCATGCGATCACGAAACTTTCTCATATTCATTTTGTAACCAATGAAGATGCGCGCAAGCGCGTCATCAAGATGGGAGAGAATCCCAAAATGGTATTTAATGTAGGATCTCCGGATGTGGAGTTTGTAGCGCTTAATAAGAAAAAGTTTGATCCCGATGCGGCGAATAAAAAAGGCGCGGGATATGTGATTGATTTTGCAAAACCTTTTGTGGTGGTCATGCAGCATCCCGTAACTACGGAGCACAGTAACCGCGAGCATATGGAGACATTGCTTGAGGTTATCGATGTATTAAATATGCAGGCGGTATGGTTTTGGCCTAACTCCGATGCGGGTACCAATGAAATGGCAAAAGCGATCCGCGTATACCGCGAAACCGGAAAGCTTAAAAATAATAAAATCCGTTTTGTAACGGATATTCTTCCGGAAGATTTTCTCGGGCTTTTGCGCAGGTCAGTATGCCTTATTGGTAACTCATCGTCCGGTATTAAAGAGAGTTCGTATATCGGTGTTCCTGTGGTAAATATCGGAACGCGTCAGCGGGGACGTCTGCGAGGTCCGAATGTATGCGATGTAGGCTACGGCCGTAAAGAAATCACGAATGCGATCAAAAGCCAGATTGCGCATGGGCCGTACGCACAGTCAAATCTCTATTACAAACCAAATACAAGTAAAAAGATTATGGATGTGCTGACTAAGATTCCGCTGCACACGCAGAAACAATTTTATGACGCAACCTCCTAAAAAAATACTGGGCGTTATTACAGCACGCGGCGGGTCAAAGGGTATTCCGGGGAAAAATATCAAAGAACTTGCCGGTAAACCGTTGATCGCCTATGCCATCGAAGCAGCTCATGCTTCGGGTGTTTTTGATCGCGTGATTGTCTCTACCGATGATGAGAAAATCGCCGAAGTGGCCAAGGCCTATGGATGCGAAGTGCCGTTTATGCGTCCGGTGGAATTAGCTACTGACACAACGTCTCATATCTCCGTATTGCAGCATGCAGTTAATTTATTGCGGGAGAATAATTATTTTCCTGACGCGGTAATGATATTGCAGCCAACTGCGCCTTTTCGCACTGCAGAGCACATCAAGGAGTCGGTGGCGCTTATGGAGAAAAGCAATGCTGATTCCGTGGTAAGCGTTTCCGAAGTTCCGGGACATTATCATCCGCAATGGCAGTTTAAGATTGATAAAGGAAATCATATGGTGATTTTTACCGGAGAGCCTTTTTCGCAGATCGTGCGCCGCAGACAGGATCTTTCCAAGACCTATACGCGCAACGGGGCGATCTATTATTTTAAAACTGAACTTTTATTTCACCCAAGCGAGCCGAATTTCTATGGCGATCATGTGGCTGCATATGTGATGGAGCCGAAGGAGAGCGTGAATATAGATACTATGGAAGATTGGAAAGAAGCGGAGCGGATTTTGAATGGCCGTCCGAACATGCCGTAAGCGGCATGTTTTAGAGGGGTTGACTTTTATTTTTGGTTATGTATAATACTCGTATGTTCTTAACCAACCCTCTGATAAGGATCTAGGCCTATGCCTAAGCACAGTGCCCGTGCCCAGGAGATTCGTGATCTGGCCGCAGAGCTTTCCGCGCAACAGGGAGGATGCCTTACTCTTTCCCAGTTGCAGAAAGTTGCTGCTCATAAGTGGTACGCGGGTGATGTTACCCGCGTACGGAGCGATTATGTCATCACCACACTGATGGGCCACGGTACATCATCTATGACGTTTAATATAAGCAACGAGGTTATCACCGTGACGACTGTGATGCCTCATGGCCGCAGTGCGGCTCGTATATCGCCAGATGACTTCGTCTATTTGGCGATAGAAAAGCTGCCGTCCTGCGTTTACGCAGGGGCGATCCATACGGCGCTGTCACGGTTCAATGCGTCCTTTAGGCTCTATTTTCCAGATCTTGATCCGGTGGAGCACACCAAGAAGATGGCCGCGGAGAAGAAGATACATATCAGGCCGTCTAGCGGCGGAGTGCTGATCTCGCGTGAGCCGTTTAAGAAGGCCATGACGCTCGAGGAAATTCTCGCGGTTATGGGCATTACATCCTAGTGCCATCCTTGGCGCATTCGGCGCCCCGTACATACTACGGGGCGCTTTTTCTTTTGTTTAAAGAATGGTAAAACAAAGCAGCATAAAAGTGGGTTATACGTATATATGTCACTAATCGATATCGTACAAAAAAAAGTATTCGTAATCGCCGAGATCGGCAAGAATTTTATTCAGACAGAGGAAGAACGTCCTGTTTCGGAATATCTTGAAAATGCCAAAGCGCTCGTGCGTGCGGCAAAAGAGGCCGGAGCTGACGGCGTGAAATTTCAGACGCATAATGTGGAAGATGAGCAGTTGAATATCACGGTCGTGTCTCCGCACTTCAAGGGTGCGGATCGTTACTCGTGGGTCACGCGCAATATGAACGCAACGCCGCTTGATGAGTTTTGGCGGCCGCTTAAGGCATATTGCGATGAGATTGGAATTATTTTTCACTCAACGCCGATGTCGCGCGGAGCTGCGCAAAAATTGAACCAGCTCGATGTGCCGTTTTGGAAGGTGGGGTCAGGTGACATTTTGGATTTTGTAATGCTTGACTACATTACATCAACCAAAAAACCAATTATTATTTCCTCGGGCATGTCCACGCTCGAAGAACTTGATATAACGATGGACTTTTTGAAGCGCCGTAATGCGGAAGTAATTTTGCTTCACTGTGTCTCCAAATATCCGTGTCCGCCGGAAGAATTGCGATTGAGTACCATGGAGAAGCTTGGCAAGCGCTACGGTGTAACCGTAGGATTTTCCGATCATTCGATTGGCATTGATTCCGCACTTGCCGCCGTTGCTCTCGGCGCGCGCGTGGTGGAAAAGCACTTCTCGCTTTCCCGTGATCTATGGGGAGCGGATCATAAAGTTTCTATGACGCCGGAGGAAATGAAAGAGCTCACTGATGGCATACGCGCTATGGAGGCGAACCCGTCACTGAAAGCGGAGTATCTTGAAAAAGATATTGTGAAGAAGGGAATGGGCAGCGGAGAAAAGATATTGCAGGAAGATGAGGCAGTATTTCGTCCTTATTTCCGCAAGTCATTGATGGCAGGGCGTGATATTTTTGTAGGTACGGAATTATCTGCTGATGATATCTATGCAATGCGTCCCCAGCAATTTGCCGGAGGATTGCCGTCGGAGAAATATGAATCGGTGCTCGGCAAGAAAGCCGCAAAGCCGCTCAAGAAATTTGATCCGATTACATTAGAAATTTTCTCCTAAAAAAAGCTTCGCACATATGCCCTGCGGAGTTTTTTATTTGCCAACAGCAGAATACTTGCGCAGTGCTTTGCATTGGTTAGTATTAACATCATGGCAAACAGAAAAATAATATTATGTGTTGCTGATGCGCCCGGACCGGCGGAGTTTCTGGCTCCGGTGATTCCACTTCTATCCGAGGATACAGATGTGCATGTTATTGCAGTAGGCACGGCAAGGAGTGTACTAAAAGAAATGGGCGCAATTGAATGTGATGATGAATCGCAGGCGAGTATTTTATTTGAAAATATAAAACCCGATATGGTGGTGTTTGCGATAAGCTCGCTTACCAATGGGCCGTATGTAAATAATAAAATCGTACAGCTTGCCCATGAGAATAATATTCCGGTGATTTGTTTGCAGGATATGTGGGGTAATCAGCGCTGGCCGCAGAATAAAGATGTGATGTCGCGTAGTGACGGCGTATGCGTTCTGGATGAATATGCCGCGTCTCTGTGGAGAGAAGATGGATTTAATAAAGATATTTTTGTGACGGGGAGTCCTGCGTTTGATCGGTTTGCAACTATTGATGTCAGTAAGGAAAGAGCTCGGGTTCGCGCAGAGCTTGGTATTGGCGAGAATGAGCGCATTGTATTGTATGCGGGACAGGGAACGCCGCATCATATTGAGCAAGATAAAAAAACATTTGCGTATGTTACCGATGCGATTCGCGCGTTGAACGAAAAAATGCCGGTTACCTTGATTGCGCGTCATCATCCGCGCGCAGTGGAGACGGAGTATTATAAAGAATATAGTCATGGGATTAAAACCATAGATACGTCAGGTTTTGAATTTGCTGATGAAATTTTACCGGCGGCGGATATTGTGATTGCAATGTCCTCAACGAGTTTATTGCATGCGTGTTATTTGCGTATTTCCGGAGTGAGCGTGCTTTTGCCCGATCAAGGAAAAGTATTGCTTAAGCAAATCGGTTTTGATGATTTTCCGCCCAATGTCATGGGAGCGACTGTTGGTATATATAATGAAGATACGGACGTATTGATTCAAACGCTTGAGGGAATTTTTACAGATGAATTATTGCGCAGCCGTATACGCGGCGCGCAAGAAAAAAGTTTTCCGCTTGACGGGGGATCAGCGGAGCGGGTGGCGGCGGTAGTAAGAAGATTTTTGTATAAAATAAACTTGACATAATGTCAACTATTTGCTAGAATTATTTTTTACAGTGCGTCTCTGGGAGGCGTGGTATGCGCAAGAGTCGTATGACTTCTTGTATGATGTTCTTCACAAAAGAGAGGTTTAGGTAATGACAAAGAAGCAATTACTGTATGCCGCATTCGACACAGGCCCCTCCAACTATGGTCTAGATGTGATCAGCTACGCTCAGCGCAAGAAAAACTGGGGGGTGGCGTATTTTGGCAATAATTCGGCTACCGGTCTGGATATTGCATGGAATCTGGAATTCGATTATGCAATGGTGGGCGGACCTTCGTCATTCGAGAATGGTATTGATAAGGAGATTTTATCTTTTTGTCATGATCACGAGAAGCCGGTGTATGTTCTCGGCGATTCTCCTCGTTCTATTCTCCGACCCGGCGTTAAAGGATGCGTGGATCATGCAACGGCTATCGTTGCTTCGCCTTTGGACGTTCCTCTCGCCAAAGAGTTCGGTTACAAAGACGCTGTTTGGCTCGAAGGATATCCGTCTCATTGGGGCGTCGATCCGGAAAAGGTGAAAGCATCTGATGTTCTCACCCGTGGGGATTATTTCCAATCTTTTATTAAGGTTTTTGTCTGCGGGTTGAAGAATGCGGAGATTACGAATAACATGCTGTCCGCCACTCTTTCCGCTATGTATTGTTGCGGGTCTCTTGATTGGCGCGTTTATTTTCAGGCCCATCCAAGTGAGATAGGGACGACGAAAGATGTAAGGTGTCGTGCGAATCTACTTGATCCGATATTGCATTGCAATGTGGTTGAGATTAAGACGCGGGAAGATGTCGCTTCCATGATGATGGCCGCGAGTCTCACGGTGTGTACGGGTGGGGCTACGGCGATCGTTGAGGGTGCGCTGCTTCGACTTCCGGTTATCTACTACGTAGACGATCAGGTGAAGTCGTATAATAAGAAGCAGTCCAATGAAGAAATTCCCGGGTCTGTGATGTTGGGTGCTTGCGAGTTAGCAACGAAACAGACGATGGATCATGTGGTGAGATCCCTTCTCTCCTGCGGATCAATACGTGCTACGCTGAGTGCCAAGCAAGCCACGGCATTTCCGCAACAGGCTGCAGGTCTCAATATCTGCCAGGAAGTTCTCGACTACATCGAGAATCCTGCCGGCTATGTGTCTTTTTCTAAGCGCCAAGAGAAATAGCTGGCGTTCGTTCATTCATCCCTAGGTAGCCGCAAGCTGCTTAGGGATTTTTATTTTCAAGCGAGTGAGAGAAATGCGAACGTTTTCGTTCGTATTTCCGAACGAGCGCAGGAAACAAACTTTCCTAAGTTTATTGTCTTTTTGCTCCAAAAAGAGTAGTATATTTTCATATGAAAAAACTTGAAATTATGTTTGCGTGGGTTGTAAAAATAGGACTTTTTATAATCCCGTTTCTCCCACTCTACGTTTCCACGTCAATGCTCTTTCCGTTTATCACAGGAAAGAATTTCGCATTCCGTATTATTACGGAAATTATTTTTGTATTTTGGACATGGCTTGCGATTGCAAATCCGGATTATCGTCCTAAGCTGACGTGGCTTTTTAAATCGGTCACCGCGTTTACGTTAATTGTATTTTTTGCCGATATTTTTGGCCCGAATCCGTATCGTTCGCTTTTCTCAAATTTTGAGCGCATGGAGGGTTTTATGATGATAGGGCACATGTATTTATACTATCTCATGCTCTCGACCGTGTTGCGTAGGCGCGACTGGACATTCTTTTTCCACTCAACGCTTATAGGGAGTCTTGCCGTTTCTTATATTGGATTCCTCCAAAAATTGGGATACCATGTTTCTATTCAAGGAGGATTTCGTGTTGATTCTACGATTGGTAATCCGACGTATCTTGCAGCTTACCTTTTGTTCAATCTCTGGGTGCTGCTTATTTTGATGTACACCTTCCGCAAGAAGTGGTGGGCTTTTTCGCTGTACGGAGTTGCGTTTGCATTTGAGCTTATGATCTTGTACTTCACGGCAACTCGCGGAGCTATAATCGGTCTTGGCGTGGCGGGTGTGATGCTTGCCGCGGCGCTTTTGTGGAAATGGTCAGCCGTATTTCCTTATGAGTCCGAAAAAATGCATCACTCAAAATGGCCCATGGGCCGCAAAATTACCGGCGCCATATTGGCGGTAATCATAGTTTTTCCGCTTCTTTTTTGGATGGGCCGCAATACCGAGATGGTCCAATCGAATCAGGTTCTGCGCAGGCTTACGAATTATTCGCTTCAGGAAGGAACCATTCAGGCGCGATTTTATATCTGGGGCCAGTCATGGAAAGGATTTTTTGAGCGCCCGATTTTGGGATGGGGACAGGAGAACTACTACCTTGTATTCCAAAAATATTATAATCCTAATCTTTGGGGCGATGAGCCGTGGTTTGATCGCTCCCACAATATTTTCTTTGATTGGTTGATTCATGCGGGTATTCTTGGACTTGGGGCGTATCTTGCCATGTATGCCGCAGTTTTTACAGCGGTTATTAAAGGCATTAAAAAGCAAAAGGTGCTTTTCTGGTCCGGAGCAGTGGTGATGGCAGCGCTGCTTGCGCATATTATTCAGAATCTTTTCGTGTTTGATAACCTCAACACTTATCTTTTGTTTTTTGCATTTTTGGCCTATGGGGCATTTCTTACCGCGTCCTCTGAAGAGAACGCGAAGGATCATCGTGCATCTTCTAAAACATATTCTCGTGCACATGCGATCACAATCGTTCTGGCCGTTATTCTCTCGCTGTCTGCATACTCTTTGCATATCGCACCGATTAGGCAGTCGAAGGCATTGATTCAGACATTGATCGGATATCAGCAGCAAGTGCCAATGGATAAGCTGATTGATTCATTCAAGCAAACACTTGCGTATGATTCGTTCGGCAATACCGAAGTGCGGGAGCAGATCGTGAATATAGACGGAAGTGTTGTGGGCAATCAGCGCTTTTCAAATACCGAACAGCTTCAATATATTAATTTCGGAATTGATGAGATGCGAAAGCTTGTTGATACGCCGGCAAAAGAT
>Ga0209515_10005408_pt1 | contig 16536 bp, 19 predicted proteins | sample Subgroupgradi54m_FD_187454 | JGI IMG/M metagenome (GOLD analysis project Ga0209515, IMG submission 187454) | Subsurface groundwater microbial communities from S. Glens Falls, New York, USA - GMW60B uncontaminated upgradient, 5.4 m (SPAdes)... ...
TCTAAAACAATACACTCAATTCCAGAAAAACTGGTCCAATCCTGTCTGCTTTGGAGCACCAATAAGAGTGTTAAAGTCAAGGTCCATAGATGAAAGGATTTGATCAAAGGTACTTTCCATAAATTCCATGTACTTGGCAGAATCTATTTCATCTGGTCTTGCTAGTTCCACTGGTTTGACACCGGGTTTGTTGATTATTTTCACATACGATATGATGTCTCCTTTTTTTATCTCCCTGATTTGTTCCAAAAGTTTGGCAGCACGGATGTGTTGTGGAACAGTTTTTACATATTCTGACGGTGCTTTACTTATCATTACATTAAATGCAAGTTCAGATAGTGGAATTTGTTTTGCCATTAGCTTTTTTGCATATCCAGCTATCATGTAGCTAATTTTCTCCTTTGATTCGTTAAACTCTTGCGTTGTTTTTACCATGGATAAAATTTCTAAAATTTCATAAAATAATGTTCTAATAAATGGCGGAGTGTGGGATTTTTTTCCTGTAAGGCCTTTGACATCAACTTTGCCGTTTTTTTGTACTCCAAGATAGTTTTTCTTTCTTGTACTCAATACAACGTATCTATATTCCTTATCAAGATCTAAATCTACGCCAAATCGGTTTTTTGCCCAATCAACTACTGTCTGAATCTGTTCTTTAGTAGGACCTTTTAAAAATAATGAATCAGTATCGCCGTATAATACTTCGATACCAACTGATTTGCATTTTTCAATTGTTTCTAAAATAGTATATCTGCCAACAGCTGTAGTTGCCTCTGCTACTGGTAAACAATACAGGGGAAATATCTCTGCACCCATTACTCCGTAGCTTGCATTTAGTATGACTTTGAGTGCTTGACTTACTACTGTATATAGCTGTTTTTGGTTCTCATCAAGTGAAGGATTTTTTGCAAGATTTTTGTAATAATTTACTCTCAGATCACGTAAAGAACCAATCAAATTTGCTGTAAGACCGTTTTTATGGGTACACACCCAGTGATTTGTCCCAGGAACAGTATTTTTTTTACAATCATCATGAATGCATCTTACTGTCTCATATGATAAGTTTCGTACCTTTATGATACTTGGATACAGGCTTGCAAAGTCCATTACTGAGACATCAAAATGAATCCCAGCCGTTGGTTCTACAACCAAGCCACCACGATATTTCTTGTCTTTAATGATTGCTTCAGTAGATGCACTTGTAGATTTTAGATCAAGTTCATCCCTTCGCGGTATCAAATAATTATGTTTTCTGTGTTCAAAATAAAATAAACTACGAATCCATTGTGATACTCCCATTCTAGATATGTCATCAATAGGCATCCTTGCAATTCTAGTTATGACAACTAACAAATCCATTAGCAGATCACTGTTGAAGCTTGTCAGATTTTGCGTAAGCTTTGCATCGTTATAACAATAATTTGCAAGTTCGTATGATGAAAGGTCATCAAGCTCCCCATCGTATTCTATTTTTGATTCGTTGAGTAATCCCTCTGCCACACTGTTTAATGAAAAATCAGTATACTTGTGACTAAATGCATAGATTTGAAAAGAACGATTTGAAAATGTTCTATACAAATCAATATGAACTCCGTGCTTTAAGGTAGCTGAATCACGCATCATTATTAGTGGAATGTCTTTAGAATCTATTCCAAGTCTTTCTGCTCTGTTGTAAATATATGGCATATCAAATTCGTCCCCATTGTAAGTGATTACAAATGGATAATCTGTAAGTATCTTGAAAGCATCTAATATCATCTCTTTTTCCTTTTCTTCCTCATAAAATGAAACTTTGATGTCCGATGCAAGCTCATTATTTCCAACTGGTTTGTCTTTTTTTTGCAGTATGAAGACTTGCTTTAGACCATCGATTCCAGAAAACCCTATGGCTGTAATTTTTTTATCAGCTATTTTTGCATCTGGAATCCTCCCTATTTCAGATTCAACTTCGATATCAAAACTCACTCTTCTAATTTTTGGGATTGGCTGGTTTAGTAAATTTGCCCAATCTGAAATATGGTCTTGAAATTCTTTTGAATTAATAATTCCGACGTTTGTTATTTTGTCATACAATAAGCCCTTTAGCGCAAGTTGAACCTCATCTGGTATTTTATAACTATACTCTTGCAGCTTACCATTTGTTATTGTATAGTATTTACCAACAATTAGAGAATAATCATATAGATAATTCTCATAATACTTGATATCAGATTCCCAAGTTTCGATTATGTTTCTGATGCTCTTGTCTGTTTGGGTACCACCAATGGCAAGGGGGTCTGCAACTAGTATTTTTGTTACATTGATGGTTCTGTCTTTGAGAAGATCTATTTTTTCTGTTTTTTTTAATTCTAATACGTCTTTTCTTTCTGATAAAAATTTCAGGTCTTCGGGATCTAGCTTGGAATAACAATATGGTTTGTGACCAGTATTATCAGTCCATAGAAGAATTTTTTTTGAGTTTGGTTCATAAAATTTGAGAACTGCTGATTTTTTTTGGCCGTCATATGTTGCAGAAACAAGTAATGCGGGTGGCATTGTTGTTGTTACTTCATCTACTGCACCAATGATATTTTGTTGCATGTTTGACACCTAGTTTGTTGGAATCAAATTCGTTTGTGGATCCTCAAGTAAAACATTTATCCAATGGTGAATTTTTTTCTTATCTAAAATCTCGACTTGAATTCCAGCTTCTTTTAGAAGATTAAAATCAGTTTCTGGATATGACCCAAGACATACAATACGCCTAATTCCAATTGTAATTGCCATTTTACTACATTCAAGACATGTTACAAAAGTGGTGTAAAGTGTAGTATCTTTTGTTCCAGACCCCACTCCTAAAATGGCACAGTTCATAATTGCATTTGCCTCAGCATGATTGCAGATACATCTGTCAAGGCCTTCGCCTGATTGTAGTTTTCCCTCACTACGTAAAAGACATCGTTTACAGCCACCCTCATAACAATTTGTTACGCCAGGCGGAGTTCCATTGTACCCTGTTGCTATCTGTCTATGGTCACGTACTATTACGGCCCCAACCTGTCTTGTAATACAATTTGAGCGAAGTTTTGCTAATTCTGCTTGTAGCATAAAGTATTCATCCCATACGGGACGCTCAAAGGTTTTCTTCATACATGATTTCATATTTGCCCGAATATAAGATTACAACATTTGAAATTTTTTTACACTTTTGAGATTATTCGTATTTTAACTAGCGCGTTACTGTTTAACTTCTCTAAATTTGATGATCTTTCCTAGTGTTATTGTATCTAAATTGGAACGAATTTTACCTTCCTTAATTTTGGAATACCATTCTTTTACTTTGACAAATTTATTTTTTTCACTAAGTACGTTTGAAGCCAAAACCGGGTTATTTGCCCACCATGAAATTGCAGTCTGTATTACATATTGTAAATCAAAATCTGTAATTATTGGCCAATGTTGACTAACCGTACTTTCAAGAGGCAAGTCAAGAAGACCTAATCGTTTCTTTAACATATTTAAAATTTCTGTGAATCTTGACGGGTCTTGTAGCGCGGATACAGAAACTCGAATTTCAATTCCATCCTGAATGCTTTTGTCATTATCTACAAAAGTTAGTTTTACAGAACCTCGTTTGCCTGCAATAATAAAATGATCTTTTTCACTTTCTATTTTGCTTCCCATTTCTTTAACAATATCAGTTAGAACATCAAGACGTTCTTTTTCTAATGTCTCAATTAGTATGGGTGTCTTAGAATTCTTATCTGATAAAGTTACTGTTTCTGAAGATTTTATCAAATCAATCTTGATACATCCCAATGCCATCTTTACAAGATCATAATCATCATTATCGAAAATTAACATTTCTGGAATTCGTTTATCTGTCGTTCCAATTCTTAGTAAGATATTAAAAATTTCATCAGGAATGTTTGGCAACTGTTTATTATCAATAAACCCATGTATGTTTGCATCATCAGTTTTCCAATAAGCGGTGGTTGGTTCAGCAATGATAACCATGATGTTAAATGCTGCACGCTTTTCCATGGGTGCAAGCATTGGTGAATTATTATTCAAATAAGTACGAAAATAGCTCTGCCCTTCAAAACTAGTACATTTTAAAATATTGCCAAGATTAACTTTGGCAATGAACTTGTCTTTTTTTTGATTAACTTTAATAATGTCACAACTTCTTGATTTAGGATTAAATTCCTCCCATGTTTCTAAACTTGGGAGTTCAATTTGTTTAGGCGCTCCTACATATCTTGTCTCTGGTTTGTAGAATTTAGTTAAGATCTTTACATGATCATCTAATGTATGAACCGTGACATTAATTCCCCATAACGAATCAAGAAACTCCTTGCGTTTTGAAGAGTCAACAATACATGTCCAGTGTCTATCAATTAATCTGGGTCTGACATCTAATCGATTAAGAATTTTATCTAATCTGGATTGTTGTGAAAAATGCAATGAGCTAATCTTTGTAAATGTATTTTTATAGGTTTCACAAAGATTGGTCTTTCCTTGCTGAAAGCAAAGATCACAAAATTCAAGTGGTTCCAGATGTGTTTTCCTCCAATATTGTCATAATTAGCGCACACCATTAACGCTAATTTCAATATTGTGAGATGAGATTTGTTCTACTAATAACGAAGGCGATCACTGGGGGTACCTTGTTTACATGAGATCGTTATAACCTCCTATTCATATACATAGAATCGTTCAGAGCTGAAATTGAAAGAACTTTTTACTTGTCTAAAAGAAGATGAAGTTAATTGAATTCAGAATATTTAGAACATAAGTTAATCAAAAAAGAATCAATTGAATATAGAGAATATCAAGTCAATCTTGCAAATCAAGCAATGACAGAAAACTGTCTAGTGGTTCTTCCCACAGGCCTTGGAAAGACAACAGTAGCACTACAAGTTATTGCCGAGTATTTATCAAGACGAACAGGAGGGGTGTTGTTTCTTGCTCCTACCAGAGTTCTTGCACATCAACATTATGAATTTCTAAAAAAAACTCTTCTCATAGATGACATTGCTCTAATTACAGGTGAAGATTTTGTTGAAAAAAGAAAAAAACTATGGCTAAATAGTATAATATGTGCTACCCCTGAGATTACAAAAAATGATTTAGATAGACAAATTGTTTCTCCAAATCAATTTAACTTGTTAATTTTTGATGAGGCGCATCGTACTATTGGAGATTATGCGTATTCTGGAATTGCAGAGCGATTTCAAAATGCTGATGTGAGAATTTTAGGTATGACAGCTACGCTACCAAGTGAAAAAGAAAAAGCAACAGAGATCCTTAACATTTTAAAGATTACAAGCATAGCACAAAGAACTGAAGATAGTCCTGATGTGCGGCCATACGTTCAACAAACAGACACACAATGGATAACAGTTGATCTTCCTCTTGAAATGAAAGAAATTCAAACGTGCATAAAAGCAGCGCTTGAATCAAGATACCAAGATTTACGAAGAGTCGGTCTTAATATGTCTGATAGCAAATCACTTTCGGAACTCTTACGGCTAAGAGAATTTGTAATCAGACAAAATAGAAAGGCTGCCAAACCACTTTTTACTGCAATACGAATAATTCATGCACTAAACGTTCTGGAATCTCACGGCGTTACATCATTTTTGAGGTTTTGTGAACGTACACAACAAAAAAAAGGTATTGGGATACGGGACCTTTTCGAAAATGATCTGAATTTTGCTAAAGCCATAAGACTTGCAAAACACGCGCAATCAAAAGGAATTGAACATTCAAAAATAACAAAATTAAAAGAAATCATTGAATCGCTTCAAGGCAAGGCACTTGTTTTTACTAGTTATAGAGACTCTGTAGATGTCATTCATCAAAAACTAGTTGAAATGGGAATTGCTGCAGGATTCTTAATTGGCAAAGCAGGAAAATCAGGACTCAAACAAAAAAAGCAAATAGAAACGGTACAAAAATTTCGTGACGGAGAATACAAAGTATTAATTGCCACTCGTGTTGGCGAAGAAGGATTAGATATTTCAGAAGTAAACCTTGTTGTGTTTTTTGATAATGTGCCAAGCTCAATTAGATACATACAACGAAAGGGTCGTACAGGAAGAAAAAACTTTGGCCGTCTAGTTGTCCTTATTGCAAAAGATACTACTGATGAAACCTATTATTGGATTGGGAAAAGAAAAGTAATTGCAGCTAAAAACATGGGAGAAAAGATGTCGAAGGTTTTAGAAAAGCAACAACTAGGAATATCTAAAAAAACTGGTCTAGACGCATACTCTTAGTATTATTCCCAAGCCTACAATTAAATACGATAAAATCTCACCAAAATCTTCATGCGGCTACCTATTACAGTCCTGGTTCTTTCAATTCTCATGATTCTTGTTGTAAATAACGCAAATGCACAACTAGGAACAACTGGCATAATTGCATCTACTAACAAAAATAATTATCAACCAGGTGACAAAGTCATCATTACAGGTTCAGTAGCAAAAATCATCACTGGTGATCCAGTAACAATAATTGTTAGAAATCCTATAGGTAATGTTTACGAAGTGGGTCAGGTTACCTTATTGAATAATCTGTTTGTCCATGATTTTGTATTAAGTGATGATGCTACTGCCGGTACGTATGATGTACAGATAAAACATGGGACTCAGACAGGACAACTAACCTTTGTAGTTTATGGAAACCAAATAAAATCAATCCAAGTAGGAGATTATTTCATCAAAGTTAGAGGTAATAACACCAATTTAATTAACTACACTGACGTTTCTGTTTCAACTATAGATAACTCGGTTACCATCTTCACTAAGGCAAGTGCAATATCTGGTTCTGTAATGCAAGAATTTCAGATTCCAAAGGCAATCATAGATGCGCCAGGAACATCTTTGATTGTAAAAATTGATGGAGTAGTTTTACAATGTGGACAATCAGAAACAACTTCTTATAGGATACTTGACTGTGCAATCCCATCGAGTGCAAAAGAACTAAAAATAATTGGCACTGCCGTGATTCCTGAATTTGGTCCAATCACAGTCATTATTTTAACTGCAGGTATTCTAAGTACTATTTTTCTATCAAATAGAATGAAAATAAGGTAAGCCTTTTTATTTAGTAAATTTTCCTCTGCAAATCATGTTAGCATACATTTTAGCAACATGTGTTCCCGGACGTGAAAAAGAAGTCATCGCAAAAATCAAGGTTTTGCCTGAAGTAGTTGAGGTAAATGGTGTTATGGGAAAATACGATGTTTTCGTTAAAATATCTGCAGATAATGCATTGAAAGTAGATTCTGCAATAGCCAAAGTACGAAACATACCGCACATAACAAGTACATTCACTATGCCTGCCATATATGGTCAGGGCGGAACTATAGACGAAGAGAAATAAGCATAGCCACAGAAGTTAGTAACAAAGATATTTTTCTAATTCGTCAAGTATAACACTTTTGAGCTATTGTTATTGTGAGACTCATTTTTTGGATTTTTATCATATTTGCTTATGATGTATCCTACTTTGTCATCTCCTTCAGGTAAAGGATTTGCACAATGGCCGCATTTTGGTAATGTTAGTACCACATCATACTCAATTTCGCCTATGAACTTGCCACATTTACTGCATCGAATGGTTTTGGTATCGTATATGTTCAAGTTATTACACCTAATTCCAACCATATTTACATCACCATCATATAAAAAGACTAAACCAGATTCTCAATGTTGATCTTTTGAATTAAGAATCAAACTTTTTCCTCATGTGAATTTTTGATTTTGTACAAAGAATTAGCAAAATTATTTAGAAAGATTCACTAATAATTACTAGTGAAAGTTATTGATGTTGTTAGTCCAGAAAGGATAAACAAAGCACCTGACAAAACAATTATTCTACTATCTTCTGGAAATTTTGTTGAACAGGGTTTTGTAGTTAGAAACGTTCATTTGAACCTTTACATACAAAAAAAAGATGAAAACTTGGGACCATATTCACTTATCACAGCTTGGGTGGAGACAGATAAAGGGGAAATAGAGATCACTTATGACGAGGGATATCGTGGAGAAAAAGCTCTAGAAGAAACAGCAAGTTTTCTTACATCACATCTTGGTATATCGAGTCTCATACTGCGTTCAGTAATGCAGTTAAAAAACACAATACAGGCTACAAAAAATCAAACTTAATTTTTCTCAATTGGTAAGATAGAACATGAAATTTGAACGTAAACCAATACAACCAAATCCAACTTGTGCAATGTGTGGAAAACCAATTAAGGAACACACACCACAGGAAATTAAAATTTGTATGGAAGAAAGACGTAATTCAAAAGCACAATCTTAGTTTACAAATCTAACCCGCTTTTTTCTTGTAATTTTTCAGTTAGCTCAAGATATGCATGTGGATCAAGCTGATTTGCAAAACATTTGTCGATATTTATTAAATAAATAGAGTGTAATCTAGCATTTAGAATATCTTCAGGGTCTATTGGTGGGCTCTTGTAAAATCTATCACAAAGGTCTTTTGTTTTTTGTATCTCATCAGGGGTTCTTTTGCTTGGTGGTTTTAAGAATAATTTTGGAATTGGTAAAATTCCAACAACTGGAGTTGCTAGCGCAAATTTAGAACAGTATTTACTATATCTTGATATTTTGCTTGCAATTCTTGCTACATAGTAATCTATTGTATCCAATGCGTGGTCTGGAGGGGTAAATCCTGTCTCGATTTCCATAATGAACGTTCCATCCCCCTTTGTTGCAAAAACATCACAAACTAGTATGTCCGAAAGATGTTGTTCAACATCTACCGTATATCCTTGGGCAATGAGATTTGAGGCACATATTATTTCAAGTACAGAATGGTTTATCTTTACTAGATTTTGTGTGTATAATTCAATTAGCCTCTCACGGACAAAGTTTATTTTCGATTTTATTTCAGGCGATTGTCCCTCCGATAATCTTTCTGCTATTGTATAAACATCATCTCTGAATTTTTCGACGTCCAAAATCTCGCTTACCTTTGTTTTTGGGTTTTAAGAAGATAGCTATATTCAATTATTCGGTGTTTAGTTATTTTTGTATTTGATTATTAGTAACCTTTTTTATTGCATGAGATAGACTTGAACTAAATGGAAAATCTCTCTTTGAACGACAGATTGATCTTACTTCAATATGCAATAAACAAGTATGAGATTGAAAATGTTCTAATTGAAAAACTCGGAAACATTTTGCCTCTTAAAGATATAGAAAGGACTATTGATACTCTGATAGGAACTCAGAAAGTTCGCAGGATAGGGTCTGATGTCTTGCAAAACAATGTCAGTCATACAGGTGAACTGCCAGACTTGCCTGAACATTTGAAGCCACTTGTTGATAATTTATAGTCAATTCTGCATTTTATACCAAAAAATAAAAACGATTTTTCTTAGCAAACCGAATAACTTAGAAAGGGATTATTGTAACCCAATTTTTAATGGATATAAAAAATATTACAGTATTAGGTTCTGGCATAATGGGACATGGGATTGCCCAAGTTTCAGCCATGTCAGGCTATAATGTTGTTCTCAGAGACATAGAAAAAGGATTTTTGGATAAAGCTATGGAAAAAATAAAATGGAGTCTTGACAAGCTTGTATCAAAACAGAAACTATCACAACAAGATGCAGACAAAATATTTTCAAGAATTACACCAGAAGTTGATCTTGCAAAAGCGCTGGCAAATTGTGACTTGATGATTGAAGCGGTTCCTGAAATAATGGATTTAAAGAAAAAAGTGTATTCGGAAGTAGATAAGGTTGCAGACGAAAAAACAATATTTGCATCAAATACAAGCACTCTTCCGATTACCGAAATTGCAAATACTACCACAAGACCAGAAAGATTCATCGGAATTCATTTTTTCAATCCGCCACAACTTATGAAATTAGTAGAGGTGATTCCTGGACAAAAAACTTCAAAGGAATTGGTAGAAATAACAATGAATTTCGTAAAATCTGTCTCAAAAGAACCAGTGTTGTGCAAAAAAGATGTTGCTGGATTCATTGTAAACCGGATCTTTATCCCACTTGTTCATGAAGCAGCATGGGCAATGGATAGAAGTAATGCAGCCATGACAGAAATTGATTCTGCGGTAAAGTTCAAACTTGGTTTTCCCATGGGAATTTTTGAGCTTGCTGATTTCACAGGTCTTGATGTGATTCATAAAGCAACAATTGAGATGCACTCAAGGGACAAAAAAGTGATCAACCCTCACCCAAAAATCCAAGAACTATATGATAAGAAAAAATTAGGTCAAAAAACTGGTTCAGGATTTTATGAATATTCAGGAGACAAGTATGAACGTATTCCATTGTCAGAAGAATTGGCAAAAAAATTTAACCCTATCCCACTTGTTGCAAATATTCTAAATAATGCTGCATGGCTTGTTACAAATCAAGCAAGCGATATACAAGAAATTGAAAAGGCTTTGCAACTTGGGATGGGACTTAAAAAACCAATTTTTGAAACTGCTAAAGAATTTGGTATGTCAAATATAGTAAATATATTAAATGAGCAAACTAAAAAATACGGTCAATTTTATGAACCAGACCCATTGCTTGTATCTATGAAGAATTAATTTTTTCTAAAATATATTTTACAGCTTCTTTAGGGGAATATACGCCCATTATCTTTACATTTTCTCGATGATCAAGATATTGATCTGCAAACTTGTCTGCAATTCCGCCAGAATGTTTTATTGCAGCAATCGGTTTTTTGTGCATATAGGCAGCACAGGTTTCTGAAAGAGTACCTGAACCGCCCCCGATAATGATGACGCCGTCTGCAGATAACGCATTAAGAAAATCTCTAGCTAGTCCAATGCCACTTGGAATGACGATATCACAATATTCATTTGCAAATGAAGGATCGTTTTGTGGAATTATTCCTACCGTTAATCCTCCTGCATCCTTTGCCCCGTGACATGCCGCGCGCATAACGCCTCCCAACCCACCCGTAATAAGAACTGCGCCTGATTTCGCAATTTCCATCCCTGTTTCATATGCGATTTTTTCAGCTTCAGGTGTAGACCCATTTTCATTATGTCCGATTACTAGAATCTGTATTCTTTTAGTCAACAACATACATGAAAAATTACATAATAAAATTGTAATTTGGGTAAATGCCTGGCTAATTGTTGGTAAAATGGCTGATTTATTGTTTTGATTGTGTTTCAGTCTTTGTTTTTTCTATGGGTTTTGATTTTGCAGGTTCTTTTGTTTGTGTTGGTTTTGTATGGGTTTGTTTTTGAAATTGTTTTGAAGCATGGCCTGAAGGTAAAGGTCTCATCTTATCCCAAAGTACACTTATTCTAGCTCTGTAACCTTCTGCATATTCCAATTCTGATGGAACTAGTGTAGCAGGATGAATGAATCCTTGGCTTCGCATTGCTATTGCTCGTTTTACTGCAATCGTCCTAATGTAATCCCAATCAGCGGTTCCAAATCCATCTACTGGACCAACAAGTTTACCATTATGCATGCTAAAAACAAGACTGCTAACTATTGGTATGGCAAAATTGATGCTTGCTGGTGAATTTATTTTAACTGGCATTAACGGCATGTGATGACTGCCCCTTGTGTTGCCAGCTACATAATGCGGATTACTAAAGGCGGCGCCGACTTCTTCAGTTGCAGGAAAGTCTTTTTGTGTTCTAATGATACAAATTGGATCATCTTTCCCTACATATTTTCCTGCAATGTTGTGAAGTCTATCGGTCGATGCTGAAAGAATTGGAAGATTGTTTTTTGTGTGCACTGATGATATCACATATCTTCCAGGATACATCAAAGCGGCTTCAAGTGTTGGTTTATCTTCCCACATATTCAACTGAGCAATCTTTCCCTTTTCAACATCCATTACAGTTATCCTGACTCCTTTTGCAAGATTTTGGTTTACAATTAACCCTGTGTTACTTAGGGTATCTACAAACATTCTGTAAAATGGATAGTTAAAAGCGCCAGGTTCTGTTTTGTCAGCAGCGTAAATGGTAAATGCTTCGTTTGGTCTTTCATCAAACTGCATTTCTGCGACTCCTGGACCCATTCCTTTTACATTACCAGAAAAGGAATCTTTTAGAAGATCTTGACCTGCTCCGTAAAGCCCTTCATTTCTTGCGATTTTGGTTGCGGCCTCAAATGCCTTCCATGCAAGTTGATGAATTTCTCTATTATCTACTCCCTTTGTATGAGTCATAACGATGTGGATGTCGTCTCCACAATAACCAACGTAATAATCAATTAAGAACCCTTTACCATCATTTCTTACCTGAGGTTTCACGATATTTCTTACGGCGTTTAGCAACCCGTCACTTGGTCTTGTATGTCCGCCTATTCCACCAACATCAGCTTTGATAACTGAAACGGTAATTTTCATTATTCCTAGTCAGAAATCACTTTGATTTATAGTATGTGAAAAATAATCATTAGAAAAGATTCGATCAACAAATTATTCAAAATTTATTGAAAAGAATCTAAAAAAATCGAAATGGTAATAAAGCCCATGCCTAGAAGGGTTCGTTATGAGCGCAAGTAAAAAACCGCACTTGAACATGATAGTTACCGGACACATCGATAATGGTAAATCAACTTCCATGGGTCACATGTTGATGGATCTTGGTCTTATTGATGAAAGAACCATTGCTGCACACGCTGCAGAATCAGAAAAGCACGGAAAAGGTGATACATTCAAGTATGCATGGGTTTTGGACAATATTAAAGACGAAAGAGAAAGAGGTATCACAATAGATTTAGCTTTTCAAAAATTTGAAACTCCAAAGTACTTCTTTACATTAATTGATGCTCCAGGACATCGTGACTTTATCAAAAACATGATTACTGGTGCTTCTGAAGCAGACTGTGCTATTCTAGTACTTTCAGCAAAAGAAGGTGAAACAGATACAGCAGTTGCACCAGGAGGCCAAGCAAGAGAACACGCTTTCCTTTTGAGAACTCTGGGTGTAAGTCAATTAATTGTAGCAATTAACAAGATGGATGATAGCAATTATTCTGAGCAAGCATTCAAGGTAGCAAAGGAAAAGGCAGAAAAATTGATCAAATCTGTCGGCTACAAACTAGAAAACGTTCCAATTTTACCAATATCTGGATGGAAGGGAGACAACCTTGTAAAAAAATCAGAAAACATGAAATGGTGGACTGGAAAGACCCTTCTTGAAACCTTTGATGATTTCAAATTACCAGAAAAACCAGTTGGTAAACCATTAAGAATTCCAATCCAAGATGTTTATACCATCACTGGTGTGGGTACAGTTCCAGTAGGCCGTGTTGAAACTGGTGTTGCAAAACCAGGAATGAAAGTTGTTGTCATGCCATCTGGTGCTACAGGAGAAATTAAAACAATTGAAACTCATCACACTCAAATGGAATCTGCAGAAGCAGGTGACAACATTGGTTTTAACCTCAGAGGTATAGAAAAGAAAGACATCAAGAGAGGAGATGTAATTGGAACACCGGATAGTCCTCCAAACGTTGCAAAAGAATTTAGAGCACAAATTATAGTAATTCATCATCCAACGGCAATTGCACCTGGATATACGCCGGTCATGCATGCACATACAGCTCAAGTTGCAGCAACCCTTGTTGCATTTGAAGCAAAAATTAATCCGCAAACAGGTGCAACCGAAGAAAATGATCCAAAGTTTCTCAAAGCAGGAGATTCTGCAATAGTAAGAATCAGACCAGTCCGACCGCTGCCAATAGAATCCTTTCAAGACTTTCCAGAGTTAGGAAGATTTGCACTCAGAGACATGGGTGCTACAATTGCAGCAGGCGTTGTAAAAGAGATCACTGAAAAATTCACTAAATAGTGGTCTGAATGACGCAACTGGCCCGAATTAAACTGACAAGCACCAGCCTGCTCAGATTAGATGGCGTCTGTTCTGAAATCAAAGGAATAGGTGAAAAGACAGGCGTCAAAGTCAAAGGACCAACTCCACTTCCAGTAAAAAGACTAAATGTTGTAACCCGTAAATCTCCTTGCGGTCAAGGTACAAACACTTATGAAAAATGGGAAATGCGCATACACAGACGTGTAATAGATCTTACAGCTGATGACAGAGCTATTCGGCAATTAATGAGAATAAAAATTCCAAACGATGTTTACATCGAGCTCACTCTGAAATAATTCTGTTAACCTTAAATTACTGACGTTTTGATTAAAACATGTGGTAACTGAAAAAACTCCTAATGTTGAAGTCGAACCGAAGGAACAACCAGCAAGTTTTAGTGTAATTTATTCATGCATGCGATGCGGAACTCAAGTTAGTCAATCTGAATTAAGCAGACTGCCTGAGATAAAATGCATTTGTGGATTCAGAGTTTTTAATAAACTACGACCGCCAATAGTAAAAACAATAAAAGCTCTCTAAACGTCCGTTTTTCCTCTGTAAGAATGATTTCTTTGTAGATGCGTTCTCATCTGTTCCATACTTGTAAAAAATTGATTGCATTCTTTACATTCGTAGGGGATATCTTTTCCATGCACTACTTGTTCGTGTTGCATTAACTCTTCTTGTTGTCTAAATTTTTTTTGACATTTTTCACATTTGAATTTTTTTAAAAAAAACATCTACCCCATCTTTGCTTTTTGAGTGTCCCAACACTCTCTGCACAGTTGACCTTGTAATGCCCATTGTCTTTTTGGTTTATATCTTATAACGCCAAGTTTTTTTCCACATATACTACAAAATGTCTTTGATTTGGTATGCTCGGCGTCTTTTTTATCAAAACAAGTTTTACAAAGCAGTCCTTTCATCCCCCAATGATATTTTGGTTCCCATAAATCGGGTACATTTTTTTCTATGTCACATGTAACACATTTTTGTCTAACACTTAGATCGTAGTATTTTTGCATTTGATTGACATAACAATCTCCACACAACGGCCCTTCTACATCCCATTCTCTCTTTGGTTTGTGTTTATGCGTGATACTTTTCTTACAAACAGTACAAAAAGAAGGCTTGCGGCTAAAGATTTCCACAAATTTATTATGCGAATCGGTTAAAAAAACATTAGGAATAAATTTTCAAAATCACTGGAAAATAGGGCTCAATAATCTATTATTTAATAAAAAATCTAATTGCTGAATCGGTTTGTGTTGTTGTGAATTATTCTTTATACATGTATGTGCGTTGCCCTTTTATTTCGGGGCTATTTTCAACATCTACCAGGACAAATTCCTTTTTACTATCCAGAATGTTTTCGTTTGGACCACGTTTATTTTCATGAATCTCTTCATATTCTTCAAGTGAAAGTTTTATTCTATTTCCTATTTCTGATTCCAAATTCATGTCTCTTACAATCTCCTTATACCCTGGCGAAATTACGCCACTGAAGACCATCGCGCTGCTTCCACTGCCATATGAACCAAATCCAACCCTTTTTCCCTCAAGATCTGTTCCTTTTTGGAATTCAAACTCAAGACAGCTTCTAAATCCTAGATAAAGGGATGCGGTGTAGAGATTTCCAATCATTTGAGATGCAATAAGTGAGCTTGCAAGCTTTTGGTCATAAACTGCTTGGAATTCCTCAGTTTTTGTAAACTTTTTAGTAAACTCGTGATCTTTTGTCATGAATTCAGAATCTGCTAAAACTGATTCAATGGTACCGCGTGGGTCTTTTGGTACTGGTTCTTCAATTCCTATTTTCTCTATTATTTTTTTCCATCGTGGTAGTTTTCGCCATTCATGTCTTAGAAGATATGCTAATGCTTTCTTTCCCATGTTGCTATATGGCAGGTGCATGTTAAGAAAGTCGATATAATCCAAAATCGTTTCACCTTCTTTTAACTTCATTAAACCAGTAGACAACACCTTTTCTTTGAATGTCATCAGGGCTTTCTTTACCTGGATCATGTAAAGTAAATTCGAATATTGTCCATTTACTATCGGGGTTTCTTTTCCAAAAGGTCTATAGAAATCATACTCATTTTTAATTGAAGTAGATGTCACTTTAGGATCAAATTGTAAAATCCTGGGATTATCGTTAACAAGCATGGCAACAGCCCCTGCCCCCTGTGTATATTCGCCGCTTGAACCTAGATCATACTTTGCTATGTCAGAAACAACAACGATGGCAGATTTTCCTCCAGCTTCGCCTGCTCTTATCCAATTAGAATTATCATACAACGCATAAGAGCCACTTACACAGGCAAACTTGCATTCAATACCGCCACAATGCCCAAAAGAATCATCACCATAGATTTGTTCAAGCATGCCAATGACCAAAGAGTTCATTGCCTTTGATTCGTCTAACGAAGATTCTGTGGCTACGTACAACCTGCCAACGTCCTTTGGAGAAAGTTTGGTTCTTTCCATTAATCTTAAACAGGCATTTGCTGCCATACATGCTGGGTCTTGATTTGTATCGACCATGGCCATCTTGGATATCCCTAGCCCACGCTGGAGCTTTTCTGGGTCCATTCCTCTTGCTTTTGCGAAGTCTCTTGCGTCTACAAACAATCTTGGAATATAGATAGCAATGTCGTCAATTCCTACAGCCAACAGCTAAACCTT
>Ga0209515_10005409_pt1 | contig 16535 bp, 15 predicted proteins | sample Subgroupgradi54m_FD_187454 | JGI IMG/M metagenome (GOLD analysis project Ga0209515, IMG submission 187454) | Subsurface groundwater microbial communities from S. Glens Falls, New York, USA - GMW60B uncontaminated upgradient, 5.4 m (SPAdes)... ...
GCGGCAAAACCGAACTTGTTAGTCGTTCATCGTCGCCGCGGCTGATGGCCAAAAATTCCAGGTGGTTTTGGCGCTGGCCGTCGAGCGTTTGCTGATAACTGGTCAAATATAGGTGCGATTTTGCCCGTGTAATGGCCACATAAAATAGACGCAACCGCTCGTCGTCGCTCACGTCGGCGTAAGTTATATGGCGCAAGTTAGGCGGCAGCTTGACGGCGCTAGAGCGCACCCGGCTAGCGTGCCCCCAAACTTCAGCCTGGACGCCTAGCACAAATACAGCCTTAAACTCCCTGCCCTTGGCACCGTAAGCGGTTAGGAGGTTTACGGCGTTTTTGCTTTGATGATATGGGCTAGTATTGAGGATGTTGATGTCGGCAGTCCGGTTCTCATCTATAAAATTTACAAAATCAATCAGGCGCGTAGTAGTAGCTTGCCGCCGCTGGCGGTTACGTAGCCTGGTGCGCACAAGGTTGAGGCTGCTGAGTAAGTTGGTGAAACCATTTGGATCTTGGGCGATATTCTTGGCGCCAAAGAAGTGTTCGTAAAAAGGGCTTTTGAATGGCAGCTTCAGCTGTTTGTGCATATCACAAATGCCGACCAGCCCGTCTAACATCTCTTCTAAGCTAGCCAGAGATGATAGGCCTTTCAAGCACAACATAAATTGGGCGATAGCTTTAGTCGCAGGGTTTTTAAGCACTAAAGGTGTTAGCGGTTTACCCTTGCTCGCCCCGCCCTTACCCTGCCAGACTATTTGCCAAATAACTTCTGTTGGTACACTCCAAAAATCATAGCTTAGAACCTCAGGCCATAAATGGTCAGCCAGTTCTTCGTTGCCTTCAGTCAATGCCAAAACTAGCCGGGCCATTTGGCTGAGCATCAATACCCGCGGTTCCTCCAGTACGTCTTCGCGCTTTTCATAGGCCACTGCCAGTTTGTGGCGGGCTAAATATGGCAGTAAGCGCTCCAGATATTTGTGCTGGGGCGCTAATACGGCGATTTCGTTGGTGGGAGTACCGGCTTTGATCAAGCGACTTATTTCGCTAGCCACCCAGCCATACTGAGCAGCGTCGCTAATAAACTCACGGGCGGAAAGTCTCGGCGCCTGTTTGGTCGCCGTGTCGGCAGCTACCAATGTTTTTTCAATGCCCGGGAAACTATGATGCAGCCGCGTCTCAATCTGGTCCGATATAGCCGCCGCCATATCGATCAGGTCTTGATGGCTGCGGTAGTTTTGCTTGAGGCTAATGACCTTTACATTTCGGTATAGCTTGGCAAAACTTTTCATGTTGGCGTGGTCAGCCCCCTGGAAAGCATAAATTGCCTGGTCATCATCGCCTACTGCCAGCACATTCGGTCGGCCTTCATGCACTGGGTGGTCGGTCAATAATTCGATCAGGCGCAGCTGGGCTGGGTTAGTATCTTGGAATTCATCCAACATGATGTATTGGTAGTGCTCGGCAAGACTATATTTAAAGTCCGGATTCTTCTGCAGGACCTCTATAGCCCGAATGATCATGTCGTCGTAGTCATAAACCCGCTCATCTGCCAGCCGTTTTTGATACTGGCGGTAAATGTCGGCCGCGGCGGCCAGCCGTTCGTTTTGTTTTTTGCCGGCGACCACAAAGCGGCCTTGCTCGTCTTTTTCCAGCCACTGGTTCTTCCACTTTGTTAGTTCGGTTGTTTTTCCACTGCTGGCAACCTCTTCCAATACTTGCTCAAGCGATTCGCTAAAATATTCCCCCAACAACCTAACTTTCTTTGGCAGCTTACTAGTCCTAGTTACTAATTGCTTATTACTTATTGCTAAAAGCGTTTCAAATACTAAAACGCTTTTCTGGCTAATCCGGTCAATTTTATCCAGCTCTTTTCGGCATAGTTCACCAGCTTGCTTGATAAAATTCTGATTAGCTTTGGCGACAGCTTCAATATCGCTTGGACTAAGCAGCGTCCGTTTAGTATCAGATATAAAGCCGATAATTTGCTTCTTATAATACTGTCCAGACTTTAGATGGTGTGAGTACGGCAAGTTGTCCAAAATACTGCTCAGCATTGTGCTGGCGGCCAGTTCGTCAATCGGCTCGTTCTCTAGCCCCTCAAAGTATTCCAAGTTGTTTCTTATCAAATCGTTGGCGAACCCGTGGTAAGTATAAATATTAACTTTGTGAGCTTGGGCCGGAATGAGTTTCTCTAGCCTCCGGCGCATTTCGGCCACCGCCGCGTCCGTGAAAGTCAGCAGTAAAATATTGGACGGCTCAATGTCGACTTTATCCAGAATGTGGCCAACCCGCGTCCCAATCAGCTGGGTCTTACCCGTGCCGGGTCCGGCAATCACCAGCACCGGCCCCTCAATTGCCTCAACCGCCTCCTTCTGAGACGAATTGAGCGCCCTAAAAGCTAGCTCCAACTCTTTATTCACAGATACATTATCGCACGGCGGGGTTAGCAAAGACCGTTATTTTTGGGGTTTGATGAGAGAAATTTCCTCAAGTTATTTCAGTCTGGTAAGCAAAAAGAGCTGTAAAATACTGTCCATTGTGCCAACTGGCAAATACCATAGTGAGCCAATGGCCATAATCATCAAAGCTGGTTTTGCCCATTGAATTTTTAGCCAGAATGCCGCCAGCAATATCAACCAAATAACGCCAAACAGCACGAATAATGTTTTCATTAATCTCGAGTTAGGCTGAATGCCTACTTTTGATACAACTTTGGACCAAGGGCCTAGTACTATTTGACCTTGCTTATCTTTGGGGCCAATATAGTTGCCGGTAGTAAGACCGTGAAGTCCGTCAATTACCATAAAACCTGCCTCAAAAATGATTAGGGCTGTAAGTATCAATTTGACCATAAGTAGATGATATCACCGCGACGAGCATAAACAGGATTTTGGTTTGGGGTTCGGTGAGAGAAATTTCTAGGCGTAAGCGTATTCAGGCAAAAATTCTAGCTGGGCTTCAATTTCACTTCCAATAGGTTCAACTTCTTCCTGACTAGCTGGGTCGTATTTACCTTCTAGCATTGCTATGGCAGCTAAGCCCACATGGAAGCCGAGGTTAACGGGCACCGCATTCCCGATTTGTTTGTACTGAGAAGAAGTAGAACCCGCAAATTTCCAATTATCAGGAAATGTTTGGATCCGTGCATACTCTCTCACATTTAATGGTCGTGTCTCTTCAGGATGGCATCGCTCAGTTTGTTTTTGGCCAGGGTTGCAAGTAAGCGTTAGGCTTGGCTCCTCCCATGACAACCTGCGAGCCATACCGGTTTTCCCCCCACCCATGTAAAAACTTGTTTTCATGTATTCCTTTTGGAGTTTTATCGGTAAGTCTCTCCAGTAGCCACCCGGTGGAACTTCTTTGAGGATTTTCTTTTTCCAGCCTGAATACTCTTGTCCTGATGATTTTGGTTTATCGCCAATCGCTTCACGAATTGAGATTGTATAGTCTTTTTCTCTAGGATAGATTAACTTATCGCCAACATCTTTCCTGATAGCAAATATTAATAACCTTTCCCTTTTCTGGGGTACATCAAGATACTGCGCGCGCAGTACTTTATATGCCACTTTATAACCTAGTTCCTGGAGCACACCTACCATCGCTTGCAAGGTGTTGCCATTATCGTGGGTCAAGAGCCCGCGGACATTCTCGCCTATTGCTACTTTAGGCTTCGCTTCTTTAACTGCACGGGCAAATTCATAAAATAATGTCCCTCTCGTGTCCTCAAAACCTAGTTTCCTACCGGCATAGCTAAAGGCTTGGCAGGGGAAACCACCTTCAATAACGTCAACCCTACCTTTGTATTTAGTAAAATCCACATTAGCTATATCATCGTGAACCACATCCCAGTTCGGCTTGTTAGCCTTCAGTGTTGCTACTGAATCCTTATCAATTTCATTCAGAATAATGTGTTTAAGGCCGGCGTTTTCGAGCCCAAGAGCAGTGCCACCAGCTCCAGCAAAAAGGTCTATGCATGTATATTGGATTTTTATTTTTGACTTAAGGATTTTGTAGCTATTGCCTTTGGATTTTCCCGATATTTTGTCATGGATCCTCTTAATCTCACTAATATTAAAAAGCCGGTAGTTATTCTGGGATCGGGAACCTTTGATTAGACCCTTTTTCTCCCACCGTCTGATTGTATCAATAGAAACGCCTATCTTTTGCGCGGCATCTGAGATAGTTAGTAAACTCTCCATATGTATTCTATTTTATGGTAACCATTGCATAATGCAAAGGTTACTTAGACAACATTAGCTGTCTACTAGTTTGCCGTATTCTTTTTCTATATTTTTTGCAAGTTCATCTATAACAAGATCTATGTCTTTTTTCATATTAACTTCCAGAGCTACTTCTTCAAAAGCTTTTACGAGGTCTTTATAAAAATCCTTATCACCCGTAAACCTATGCCAAAATTCTTGACCCATATAGACCACATAGTCATCTTCAATAGCTCTGACAAAAGCGTTTTTTTGACCTTCTTCGCCATACAATAAACAAAAGACTATATCTGTAGTCATCAAGTCAAGTTTGTCAAAACGAGCCTTATTTTTAAACGTATTGAACTCATTTTTGATATTTTCAACGCCTCCCTTATTGACAACGTTAGGACCTGCTTTTACCTGGGCATACTTTTTGCGGCCATCAATTTTGTCAATAAACTCAATGTCAATGCCCTTGATACCAGACCCAAAGACAGATTCGCTGAATAATCTGGTTATTAAGTGCTGTCCCCTTTGGCCAAAAGAAGTGCTAATCGACTGCCCAAGAGCTCTGGGGTAAACTAAAACTTTTGCAAGAGTTTTATAGTCCTTATTACCCTCTAGATAGTAGCCCAAATATGGCCAAATAAAAGGATTTGGCGAAAATTCTTTTAGATTTACGAGCTTAAGCGTATTTTCTTTATGTGCCGGGATTAGTTCATCGCGCATCCAATTTTTCGCTTTATTTATTAGTTCTCGCTTAATCTTTTCATCCATTATTCCCCTAAGTGTACACCGCGTTATATGATTTATGTATGCCTGATAAATTTTCGCCGGAAACCCGAAGCCAGATTATGTCACAGATCAAGAGTAGGGACACAAAGATTGAGAAAATAGTTTTTAAGTATTTACGACAGAGAGGTATCTACTTCAGGAAGCACTACGCTAGAGCCGTAGGCAGCCCAGACATAGCGTTGCCAAGAAAAAAGAGGGCTGTATTTATTGATGGTGAATTTTGGCATGGTTACACCCTAGAAAAAAGGAAAGATAAACTGCCCATGTTTTGGATCCAGAAAATTATACGGAATGTTAAAAGAGATAGGCTTTACCGGATAGAGCTACGCAATCAAGGATGGCAAACTATAAGAATTTGGGAGCACGAACTAGAGAAGAAAGACCGCGATGAAACGCTAGAAAAAATCTATAAGTTCCTAGCATCCTAGCTTCATTTAAGACTCCAATTTGAGGTAATTATACCTCTGTTTTGGGGGGATTTTTCGAGGGTCTGAATGTTAGCCTTCGTGGGTGGCAAAGGCGTTGCAGTTAAAGTTAGGGTCACGGCTGAACTTGGCGACTACCCATTTGTGCAGTAAAAGTCCTGGGATTTTGCACATCGTGATACCACGGCGGCGATTCTGTTCCTGTAACAGTGCGTGCCCGTCCGGTGCGGTTACCTGCCAACTTTCGAGAGTAGTCAGTAGCGCTCGGTTGGCGCTCAGACTGGAACTCAGTTGCTGAACATCAATATTTTCATCGACCTTGTTTTCGCCACTCGGCCAGGAGTCAACTCGTCCTTCAATGGCTTGGCGTGGGCCATCGTAGTAGCGTGACTCGAAGTGGTGCCGAGCCAAGCCGGCACGGGCTCCACTGGGGCTGCGGCCAAATTTATAAAAACCCTGCAGGGCTATCTCGGCTGAGTTGGCTACATAGGCCGTACAAACTTCGTATTCGTGGTTGTGATATTTCGAGAAGTCCAAATAAGGCACGCAGTCTGCTAGACCAACCGAGCTTGTCGGCTGGGCTTCGGCTGCTTGTCCGGAAAATCCGACAAGAGCCGCCGCGCTAAGCAAAACCGCACCAGCCGCGCGCGGGCTAGGCAAAATATTACCTAACTCGTTTCTCATAAGCATATTTTGCTACTTCTAAAAACTAAAGCAAGCATGAGCACGAACGAGAGTCTATTTTTCGGCTAGGTAAACTTGGTCGCCTTCTTTAACCGGTTTATCTACCTTGATACCGAAGTCGTCGCCGGCTTTGACTGCTTCGACGTCTTTGTGGTCCACCTGCAGCGACCCAACCTCTTGGGTAAAATCGGTGCTACTACCCTTAAACTGAATTTTCTCGCCCCTCTTTAAACCAGTACCTTTGCCTAGTTTAATTACGGCCACCTCTAAATGATCGAAATAGTGGGTGACTTTACCTAATACTTTTTGGGCCATGACTTTTCTCCGCTTATGACAGGATTATAGCGCCATTTGCGGGATTTTTCGAGGCGGTTATTTTGGTTGCTCTAGCTCGTGGATTCTTTTGTGACCCAGCCCATAATAATGCGCAACCTCGTGCCAAACGGTGTGTTTGACGCGTTCGGCTAGATCGCCGATATCATGGCTGACCGCTTCTAGTGGCTTCTTAAAAAGAGTTATTTTATCAGGCAAAAGTTTGGTGGTGCCCATACGCTGAGGCAATGGCACCCCTTCATACAGTCCGAAAAGCAGGTCGTGGCAGCGTAAGCCCAGTTGGTGAGACTGTGATGCCGTTGGTAAGTCCTCGATTATGAAAGCGACGTTTTCCAGCCGGTCGATATAGGGCGGTGGAATACCATCAATAGCTTCACTAACTATTTTTCCAAATTGCTTGTCGCTGATTTCAACCACACGCCCATATTACTACTTTATGGTTTAGTGCCGGGGATTCGAGGAGCGTCTGCTTCCGCGGACACCCCTCTACTACTTATTTTGTTTCTGCTACATTTTCTGTGCGAGAAGCTTCGAGCTCTTTCTCGGCAGCCGCCAGGTCCCAACCGATGGATCGGGCAAGTTCGCCCTCAACTAAGTTTTTGATGGTTGCCCAGTGCACGGGGTTAAATATCCGCAGTTTCTGGGAGTATGTCTCGTTTTCGGTATTCGGCTTAGGGCCGAACTTGGAAAATTCTATGTATTCCCTACCCTCGGTGGTCTTGCCATGGCGGGCATAGAACTTGTTAGCTGACTTTTTAATGATGGGGATCTCCAGATAAACTTCTTCGCCCCAAGGCAGAATTTTAGTAGTTGTTGAAACACTCATTGTGATTTTCTCCTTGTCCGCAAAAATTTCTTAAAATTTCGGCGGGCCGGTTAAAGTTATTAAAAACAAAAAACCAACACGGCGGTTGGCCTAAAAGACAAATTAATTCATCGTTCCTCCTTGACGCGGCTTTCACGAAGTGACAGTCAGGCCGCGAACTTAAATACAATTTTGACTATAAAGTACACTGGACAAACAAGCAAATACTTTATGACGCTTATGTCTGTGGCTGTGGATAAATTGTTTGCGCTTATGTAATTGTTATGAGATATTAAAAATAAGCATTATGGCTGGAAACAAAAATAGGGAAAATCGCGTTAGTCTTTTGTTAATGCCTGACGAAAGTGAAAGCGAGCTTTATTTCTGGTTCAATGGCAACCCATTTGGTCTGAAGCGCAAGGACTCTGCCCTTGTGGCTTTTGATGGCCAAGTCTACCAAACTGAGGCGGGATCCACTGAAGTGGAAGAAGTATTCCAAGCTATGTCTGAGGAAGTATCTCAAGCAACTGGTTATCTAATTGCTAAACAGGAATTAATGGTTGCTGGGGTGCCGACGTTGTACCGAAATCGCGTATCCTTTCAGTTACTGAACTTTTTTACAGGCGACAAATCCATTGTTCGTTCCGTTAAAGACAAGAATAAAAAAATTGCTGTGACCACGGATATTATTAAAAGAATAAATCGAGTTCGGAGTGCGCAAGGCCTGTTTTCGACAAAATTTTTGCCTGAGCCCAAATTGAGACTTCCTCCTATTGCCCCCATCGAAGCTATAGATTCAGTTATCGAACAAGCTGTCGCTTAAATAAGAAGTAATATGATGCTGACCCAAATAACAACGGCCAGCCAGGCGGCTAAGGCCAGCAGACTGTAGGTGTCGACGCGTTTTTCGAACTGGCGAAGCGACTGGCCAGTGATTATGTAGCCATCTTTATAAGTTTCTGTGTGACTAGCGATTCGGACATTGTCGGCTGGCTGCCAAGTCAGAGTGTCGCTGCCGTGCACCCGGGCATAATTAAATACTCCGACGGGCGGTAAAGGTGTCTTGTTGTTTAATAAAGCTGAGCTGGCCAGAACGTGCTGCTGAGCATCTGTTACTATGACAAAAACATTGATATCTTTTTTGAGGTCAGTTTTTTGACTTGGCACCACGTCGGCCGGCTTGGATCCGGTTTCTAGGGCTTGTTTAATTTGCTGAGCTTTAGCAATCGGCGCGTCGTTGGCCGTGAGGCGGGTCGATTGTTGGACCATTGTGTAGGCCGCGCCAATAACCAAAGTCGCTGTGCCGACAATGGCCAACCAAATCCGGAAATTAGAACTTTTCAATACTTTCTTCATAGTAGCTTTATTTTACCACTGAGCCCTTACGTTCAAGAACCACGAAGCTGTAACTGTAGGAATTCTTGGCATCTGCTTTGTAATCTTGCTGGGAGACCTCTTGCCACTCCGTCGGATCAAATTCGAAGAATTTGTCGCCAGCGATATCGGCGTGTATTTTCGTTAAATAAATTTTGTTCACAAGTGGCATCGACTGTTTATAGATTTCTTCACCGCCAATTATAAAAATCTCGTTACTGCCTTCGGTCTTCTTTGCTTCTTCTATTGCTTGCTCCAAAGATCCAACCACAACACAACCTTCAGCCCGATAGTTCTTCTGGTGTGTTATGACAATGTTAGTCCGACCCGGCAGGGCTTTGCCAATTGATTGATGGGTTTTGCGGCCCATAATCATGGGGTGGCCCATGGTGGTTTGCTTGAAGTGGGCTAGGTCGGCCGGTAGATACCAGGGTATCCCACCTTCTTTACCAATTACCTTTTTTTTGGCTGCGGCGACGATGGCTGAAATAATCATTGTAATTTATTATGAAAGTCTTAAGCCCCGAGCGCAATTGCCGTATCATAAAATGGCCATGGCGCGAGATAAGAAAAACCCATATCTAAAAGTAAAAGGCGAGCGCTTAGAAATTACGCCCCAAGGCCGCAAGTATTTAGATAGCATTGTGACTGACAGCCGCGGACAGGTCTATGCTTTTTACGGCAAAGCCTCGCCCCTGCTCGTTGCCGCCGCCATGGCCAGGTTATCTCGCCGCGGCAGCGATACCCGCGAAATCTATTTAGACGAATTTGCGATGACGGGCGAGGCCGATGCTAGCGGATTGATCCACCGCGTAGTGACCGCTTATGGTGACGATTCGGTGCAGCAGCTCGTCGGCCTGCACTTTGTGGTCGAAGATGCCTCTAATTACCTTACAAAACTTCTCGAGTGGGGGCGTTTTGCAGCCTACCTGGAGCAATCAACCCGTTATATCTACTACGACCAAAAAAATGAAGCTGGGGAATATAAGTACTTCACTCCACCAAACCTCGACAAAAAGACTCGGGCCGCCTATAAAAAAACTAATGACGAGATATTTGGACTTTACTCGGCTATGGTCCGAAGCTTAACTGAACACGTTCGCCAAAAAACTGGCGAGCCGCAGGACCCTCGAGAAAAAATGGCTTGGCACGGTGCCACCCGGGCTCAGGCCTGCGATGCTATCCGGCCTGTCCTGCCGATATCAACCGAGTCTACTGTCGGCATATTCGCTTCGGCTCAGGCCGTGGAGAGCCTTATCTTGAATCTTTTAGCCGAAGACATGGAAGAGGCTCGGGTCGTCGGTCAGCGAATACTCGAAGAAGCCCGTAAGGTGATTCCGGCCTTTTTAGAAAGGGTCGACAAGCCCGACCGCGGCGGAGCCACCACCGCCTACTGGGCCAACACGCGTACAGCTCTGCAAGGCCTCGCCCAAGAATATTTACCACTGAAATCGGAGACCACCAAAAAGGAATCGGTCGAGCTGCTCGATTATTGGCCCAGGAATGAGTCTGACCTGCTGCCCCACCTGCTTTTTAGTGATTCTAATTTGTCTACTAAGGAATTGGAAAAGTCATTTGCCAAATTATCGAAAAAACAAAAGGCCGAAGTATTTAAGGCCTATCTTGGCAAACGGCTCAATCGTCGCCACAAGCCAGGCCGGGCTTTTGAAATCCCGCATTATTTGTGGGAGGTCACCGCTGATTATGGAACCTACCGCGACCTGCAGCGTCACCGAGTCGTTGACGCTTGGGAATGGCAGAAGCTTGGCATCGACTATGGCTACGAAATACCGCCGTTAGTGAAAGAAGCTGGCCTGCAAGACGATTTTAAGAAATGTTTCAAATTGGCGGAGGACTTGTACGAGCAAATGATAAAGGCCGGCTACGAAACCGAAGCCCAGTACGCTGTATTATTCGGCTACCGTATACGCTATAAGTTTATGCTCAATGCCCGGGCGGCCTTCCATTTCATTGAGCTGCGATCTTCGCCGCAGGGACACCCGGGCTATCGCCGGGTAGTCAATAAGATGCATGGGTTGATAAGCCAAGTCCACCCGGGAGTAGCCGCGGCTATGACCTTCGTCAATAGGGATGAAGATCCTGAGCTAACACGCATGGCCGCCGAACTAGCCACCCAGTATAAATTAGAAAAGCTCGACAAAATTTCTATAAAATGAAGCCCGCCCTGCGCAGCGGTCAATTGCGCTGGGCGGACACTTAGACTATGCTGATAGTATTAATTTTAAGGAGGGCTAAGCTGCCGTGGAAATGCTAAACAAGCTCGAGACAATGCTCGCGGGCGTCTACAAATCAACACCAAAACTTTCGGGTAATGCCAAAAAAACAATTGTTAACTTCTGGCCATGGGCGGCTGTAATTTTTGGAGTCTTACAGCTGTGGGCGGCTTACGGGCTTTGGCACTGGGGTCACGAGCTCAACAAGGTGCTCGATACTTTCAATAGTTACTTAGGCGCCAACGTCGGTGTTCACAAGCTAAATATTTTTTTCTGGCTTAGCTTAGTCGTCTTGGTTATCGATGGGGTCATTTTACTGGCAGCTTATCCTGGACTAAAAGCTCGCGCCAAGTCAGGCTGGAACTTACTTTTTTACAGTGCCTTATTGAACGGCGTTTACGGTGTATTTTCGGCCTTCAACAATTACGGCGGGGTTGGCTCACTAGTTATTCAGCTAGTTGTCAGTGCCATAGTTCTTTACTTCTTGTTCCAGATTCGCGATCAGTATAGCGGCACTAAAAACGCTGCAAAAACGGCCGAGCTTTAGGCCTGCCGGGGTTGCGCCAGGTCCGAATACCACTTAAGCTTAAGGGGTATGCAAGATTTGGTGGGATTATTAAAACAAAAAGGCTTTGAGGGCGACGTTGATGACTCTGAGCAGACGCGGCAGTTTTATAGCCACGACGCCTCACTGTTTGAGTTGATGCCAGAACTTGTTGTTTTCCCTAAAAACACCGATGACTTACAGCGACTGGTCGTCAGTGCACATCTGCTGCGGGCAAAGATCCCGAATTTATCATTAACCGCCCGCAGCGCTGGCACTTGCATGTCCGGCGGTGCCATCAACGATTCGGTAATCATTGATTTTACGCGTTACTTTAATAAGATCGAAGAAGTCACTGAACATAGTGCGCGGGCGCAGCCGGGCGTTTTTTACCGCGACTTCGAAAAGGCTACTTTGGCCAAAGGTGCGTTAATGCCTAGTTTCCCGGCCAGCCGCGAGCTAGCTGCCGTCGGCGGTATGGTAGCTAACAATGCCGGCGGCGAAAAATCGCTAGAGTTTGGCAAGACCGAGAATTTTGTAAAGCGACTGGAAGTTATTTTATCGGACGGCCAAAAGTACAGTCTTAAAGCGTTGAATCGCCAGGAGCTAGATGCCAAAATATCGCAGTCTAACTTTGAAGGCCAGATTTATAAGCAAATGTTTGATCTATTGCAGGCCAACTACGACAAAGTCGAAGCGGCCAAACCGCATGTTAGCAAAAATTCGACTGGCTATAACCTGTGGGATGTATGGAACCGTGAAACGGACGTTTTTGACTTGACTAAACTGATTGTCGGCTCACAGGGTACGCTAGGCTTGGTTAGTGACGTGCAGTTTCAACTGATCAAAGACAAGCCACATTCTGGCGTACTAGTCTGTTTTATGAAAAATTTGAACGGTCTTGGCGAGCTAATAAATACAGTTGTGGCAGCCAAGCCAGCCAGCTTTGAAGCTTTTGACAACCACACGCTGACGCTGGCTATCAAATTCTTCCCTTATTTTCGCAAAACGTTGGGTTGGGGCGGTCTGTTTAAACTCGGTTTTCAACTGATTCCTGATGCCTTTTTGCTGTTTCGTGGCATTCCCAAGATGGTCTTGTTGATAGAGTTTACTGGCGAAACTCCCCAGGAGGTCGCCCAAAAAGTCCACGCCATGAAGCTGGCTCTCAAACCTTACAAACTAGAGGCCACCGAAGAAGATAGTACCGAAGCCAAGGCCTGGAAGTTTAGGATCATGCGCCGGGAGAGCTTTAACCTGCTTAGAAAGAAAGTTAAAGATAAACACACGGCGCCGTTTATTGACGACCTAGTGGTGCCACCACCCAAACTGGTAGAGTTTTTGCCCAAATTACAAGCTATTATTAAAAAGTACAATCTGTTGGCGACCATTGCCGGCCACATGGGCGACGGCAACTTCCACGTCATCCCACTAATGAAGATCGAAGATCCAAAAGAACGTGCCAAACTGGCACCGGCCATGAAAGAAGTTAATGAGCTGGTTTTATCATATGGTGGTAGCCTGTCCGGCGAGCACAACGATGGTATGATCCGCGGGCCGTGGTTGGAACAAATGTACGGCAAAGAAATCACTGACTTGTTCCGTCAAACCAAGCAGATTTTTGACCCGGAAAATATCTTCAACCCGCACAAAAAAACCGACGCCATCTGGGACTACTCCATGTCCCATATCAGAGAGAAATTTTAACTATTTCAGGAACGGTAAGGCTCTAGCAACTCTAGTTTTGAGCCACCAGGAACGCAAACCCCAAACCTGATTTTCGTCAACCAGGGCTATACCAAACAGCGCAATGGCGTAAATAATATGTTCGTCAACGCCAGGTGAATTGACTGGCCACAGCAAGGCGCTCCACATGAGCAGCAGCATGGCAATACCAGCAAAAGCTGCAAAGCGGACCCAGATGCCCAGCAGCAAACCAAGCCCGATGACTAAAAGACCAATCATGAATAACCAATCAACCCAGACATGCCCTGCTAAATGATGGTAAAAGTCCTTGAACGGGCCAGTGGTGGCGTGGCCCAAAAAACCCTTGGTCGGTGAGCCGCCGTGGGCCCAGGCCTGCGAACAGCCACCATGGATAACATTTGTTACTTTATCCCGGCAGGTCGAAAAGCCAAAGCCGAATAATTTGTCTAAAAAAGCCCATAAAAATATGTAACCCAGAGTAATTCTAAGCAGCGCCCAGGCATACAGGCTGCCGTCGGCGACGTGTTTTTTAAATGTCATTTGGATTGTTCCTTATTTAATGCTTATGTTTTCATGGTACGCCCAGAGGCGCTTTTAAACAATATTTATTAGCATGCTATATTCTACTTATGCTTTTAAACCTCCATTTGCTGTTTGCGCATGAGGTTTATGTGCTGTCGCCCAACCAGACTTTGGCTGATGAGCACCAGCAAAAAGTTAATATTTGGCAGGCACTTCATTCAGCCCACAATTTAAATTTTTTTCTACTTTTTACGGCTGGCATATTATTTGTTATAGCTTTCGGCCTATTTCTAAAATTGCTCCCGGTATTCAAAAAAATTGGCAGCTTTATAGATAAAGCGACCGCTTTTGCGCCCGATTTTATCCGGGTGGTTTTTGGTCTGTCGTTGATATTTTCAGCTTCTCACCGCGCGGTCTTCGGGCCAGAGCTACCGGCTGTTGGCTTCACACTGCACCAGTTCATTGGGCCATTTATGTACATCAGCGGCGTGTCGTTAATTCTTGGCCTGCGCACGCGGCTTTTTGGGTTTTTAACTGCCTTTTTTTGGTTATTTAGTCTGTTTGACAAAGGCTGGTACATGCTGACTTACATCAATTACTTTGGTGAGTCTATGGCGTTGATATTGCTATCCAAGCAAAAGTTTAGCCTTGATCGGCTGATATGGAAGACTAAAAAGGTAGCTTCAGCAACTTATGAAAAATGGGCTATGCCAGCAGCCCGGATTTTATTTGGCTTCTCGATTTTATATGCCGCCGTTAACGTCAAGTTTGTGACTACGGCCCTTTCGCTGGACGTCGTTAATCACTATGGCCTGACGCGCTACTTCCATTTTGATCCGCTTTTCATCGTCCTGGGAGCCGGACTTATAGAATCACTGATTGCAGTACTTTATTTATTAGGCTTGCTGCAGCGGCTTAACTCTGTGATTTTTGTAGCGTTTTTGACGCTGTCTATCTGGTTCTTTAAAGAAGACGTTTGGCCGCACTACCTGCTGCTGGGCCTGGCGATCGGCATATTTGTGCATAAGCCCGACATTTTAGCGCTGGACAGATACATTCCGGGCAAAAAACGCTCTTAGACTGCGCTATACTTAAACTAAATGGAAGCGGCAGCGGCTGGCAGACGACTAATTGGCGATACGCTTGGTTTTCATCTGTTTTTTGTGCTCTTTGGCGTGGCTCTGCCGCTACTGATTTGTGGTCTGGAGGCCTACAGCATCTGGAAAAAACGGCCGGCAGCTCGCGCGACTGCCCATGAATGGTCTAAGGCGCTAGTAGTTTTATTTATTGCCGGAGCGGTTTCGGGCACCATCGTCAGCATGCAGTTTAATTTGCTGTGGCCAATATTTACTTCATTGGCGGGCAAGGTGGTTGGCATTTCTTTTGCGCTGGAAGGCTTTGCTTTCTTGATTGAAGCCCTGTTCCTAACGATTTATATGATGAGCTGGAAACGCTTCACGCTGCTGCAGCACTGGCTATGCAGCTTGCCGATTGTGCTTGGTTCCATCGGCTCAGCCATAGCCATAACGACAGTTAACTCTTGGATGAATACACCCCAGGGTTTTAAGCTGGATGGCCATGGCAACCCGATAGATATCAACACTCGCCAGGCAGTTTTTAACCCGGCTGCTGGTACTGAGGTAACCCATTCCATCCTGTCATACTTATTTGCGACGACCCTGGTTCTGCTAGCAATTTATGCCTGGATTGCCTGGCGCCATAAAAAGGGCCGCCCGGGCCGGCGGCTGCAAAAAATGATGGTTGGCTTGGCCGCCTTAGCAGTCGTCTTTGGCGTATTGGTAGCTTTTGCCGGCGACCAAGCCGGTAAATTTTTGGCCAAAAATGAGCCGGCAAAACTAGCGGCTATTGAAGGTTTGCAGCAAACTACTACTAATGCGCCGCTACTGGTTGGGGGCGTGGTCAGTGGCAGTGAAGTTAAGCACGCCATTAAAATCCCAGGGCTCTTGAGCTTTTTAGCCACCGGCCATTTTAACGGCAAGGTCACAGGCCTAAACGATATAAAGCCAAGTGACCGCCCGCCTGTAATTATCCATTACTTTTTTGACGGTATGGTTATGATTGGAATGATTGGCATCTTAATACCTGGTCTGTATCTAATATTTAAGCGCTGGCGACCAAAATGGGCCCATGAAAAACCAATGCTGATCGCGTTGTTTGTCTGCGGTTTTCTGGGTGTAATTGGTGCTGAGTTTGGCTGGCTGGTAACGGAGTTTGGTCGCCAGCCCTATGTTATTCACGGCGTACTGCGCACGGCTGACGCCGTGACCCAAAATAAAGCCGTCATTGGCCTGGGCGAAACTTTTCCGCTGCTTTACATAATCTTGCTGGCACTGACCATATTCGGGCTGCGAAAAGTCTTTCACCCGGCGGAGGTATTAAATGAATCTCGTTGACGCCTCGATACTGGCGGCGGCCATCTTTTTTGCGATTTATGGCCTAGCCTGCAGTGTCGAGTGCGGCATTGCCCTAAGTTTTCTGACCGGCCAGCAAAAGCAAACTAGCAAATATTTTACACCGCTTTGGGAAGTCACTAATGTGTTTTTGGTCTTTGGCTTCACCACGGTGGCCATGCTGTTTAACAATGCCCTGCCGGCTCTTAGTCATGCACTTTTGTCCACACTGGCGGTCGGCTTATTTGCTTTACTGATCCGGGCTTGCGTGGTACTAGTCTTGTTTTATTGGCGGCCAGACCACTTTCCCAAATGGGGCGCTTGGTTATTTGCACTGACCTGCTTTACGATTCCGCTAAGTTTCACAGCCGCTGGAATTTATCTAATTACAGGCCAATTATTTTGGCAAACGCTGGTTGGCTGGATGCTTATGTTGTCGGCCCTACTAGGCATAGTCGCTATCGGTTGGCTAACTATAAACGATCGCTCTGACACGCGCAAATTGT
>Ga0209515_10005410_pt1 | contig 16534 bp, 7 predicted proteins | sample Subgroupgradi54m_FD_187454 | JGI IMG/M metagenome (GOLD analysis project Ga0209515, IMG submission 187454) | Subsurface groundwater microbial communities from S. Glens Falls, New York, USA - GMW60B uncontaminated upgradient, 5.4 m (SPAdes)... ...
TAACTCAGGGCCTTGAGCCAGCCGAAAGGCTGCGCCCTTTGCCGCGAACCTTCGAGGGTGCAGCAAGACTGCACCCCTACGCAATTCGCCCACATGCGTCCATATGAACCAAAAATGCTCTAGATGCCGGTCCGGGGGTTTATCCGTGAATATCCATTCCCATCCGCGGTCAAAAATTGTTTCCCTCCGTGTTCTCCGCGTCCTCTGCGTTAAACCTTCCCGCTCTGACGCTTAAAAAATATCCGGGCGTCGGAAGTTCCGGCACATTTTATGGAGGGCCGAGCTCCTGCGAGGCCAATTCTTCCAGAAGATACAACGGCTTCGCAGGAGCTCAGCCCTCTACGCACACCGTCTTCTGTATAGGCCCTATTTACCGGTTAAGTAAGTTCATTTTCGACCGATTAAGTATGCTGTCGTGGGTTCCAACCATCGTCAGACAGCATTTTGCCGGCCACATCGGATTACGGCGGGGCTTCCGTTTTCGCGGGATATTTTCGGGGTTTGGAGCCGGATCGTTCTGCGTTACCTCTCCTTTGCGCTGGGCTGTGTCCTGACCGCAGTCACGTCGCAGGCGCAGGTGGTGACGGAATCTTTCATGAACTCGACCGCGCCGGGTTGGGTGATGGCCGGAACCGGTTATACTCCGAATCTGACCTCCGGCGGAGTGGATCCCTCGGGCGCCGGCTGGTTGCGGCTGACCAGCACGGGCGGAAATCAGGCGACCAGCGCCTACTACGACACGGCCTTTTCCTCCACCAATGCCACCATCTACGCTTCGTTTGAATACAACAGTTGGGGCGGGAACGGAGCGGATGGCATTACCTTTTTTCTTTACGACGGTTCTTCAACCTTTGGGGTCGGAGCCAACGGCGGCTCCCTGGGTTACGCCCAAAAAACGGGGGTTAACGGCTTGAACGGCGGCTATCTCGGCATCGCCATGGATGAGTATGGCAATTTCTCGAATGGCACGGAAGGCCGGCAGGGTGGCATTGGATTTACGCCGGATTCCTTCTCGGTGCGTGGCCCCGGCCAGGGGACGACGGGCTACGACTACCTGGGAGGCACCGGGACGCTCTCCACGTCGATCGACAGCGCCACCCGGCTCGCGACGCCCAACACGGTGCAAGTCCTCATCTCGGCCACCAACCAGCTTACAGTCTCGCTCACGCAGGGTGCGTCGAGCGCTGAAACCGTGCTCTCGCTCGATCTTTCCGGCTATGCCCGGCCGGATACCCTGAAGTTCGGCTTCGCTTCCGGCACAGGCGGACTGAACAACAACCACGAAATTCGGAACCTGAACGTCACCACCCTCACCGCCAATCTCTGGGACGGGGGCGCGGGCGACGGACTTTGGGCCAGCAGCAACAACTGGGATCCCAACATCCTGCCCGCGGCCGGCTCGGACATCCTCCTCGACAACACCTTCGTCTCGACCGCGCAAACGATCAACACCGGCAGCAACCGGATCGTGCGCTCCCTGCTGTTCGATTCGCCCGACGGCTACACGATCAACAACAACACCATCACGTTCAACGCGGGTGGCGTGCCCGGCTTCACCGGCATCGCGGTCACCAACACTCGTGGCAATGCCAACGAGACGATCAACTCCGCGCTGGCGCTCGCCAACAACATTGGCATCCGCCAAAACAGCAGCGGCACCCTCAACCTGAATGGCAACATCGCCCTCGGCGCCTACACGGCGGCCTTCGATGGCGCCGGCGGCACGACCACCGTCACCGGCGTCATCTCCGGCACCGGCAACGTCACGAAAGCCGATGCCGGCACCGTGAACCTGAACGCCGCCAACACCTACTCCGGCGGCACGACCGTCTCGGGCGGCACCTTGTCCACCAACAACAACGCTGGCTTCGGCACCGGGGCGGTCACCCTGGGAGGCGGCACCCTGGCCTCGAGCAACAATTCCACGGTGAACAACACCATTGCCCTCACGGGCAACGCCGCGTTGAGCAACATCACCACCTCGGGCACGCTCACCCAGACCAACGGCAGCTTCACGCTCAATCTGGCGGGTGCGACCCAGTCGGGCACGGTGAACCTCTCCAACAACGCCACCGGACGAACGCTCACCGCCCAGGTTGACGCCGGCACGAGCACCATCAGCGGCGTGATCGCCAATGGCGGCGCGGGCGCCGGCAACCTCACCAAAGCCGGTTCGGGTGAGCTGGTGTTGTCGGGCAACAACACCTACACCGGCACCACCACCATCGGCAACGGCACCCTCAGCCTGGGCGCGAGCGACCGGCTCGCCGACGCCAGCGCCGTGAATATCGGCGCTTCCGGCATCTTCAATTTGAACGGCTACTCGGAAAAGGTCGGCACGCTCACTGCCACCGGCGGGGCCACGATCAACCTCGGTTCCACCAGTGGCGCCAACACCTTCATCTTCGGCAGCTACGTGCCGCCGGCGAGCGGCGTGATGGTCGTCAACAACTGGGAGTCCAGCCTCGACAAACTCGCTACGACGGTCGCCAGCCAGAACGTCAGCACCATCTATCTCTCGGGCTATGGAGTCGCCCAGGAAGCCGCCGGCCTTTCCGCCATGGGCGGCAGCTACGGCAACGCTTACCTGCTGACGCCCGTGGCTGTCGTGGAAAAAGAATGGGACGGCAGCGTGAGCACGACCTGGAGCACAGACAACAACTGGACCACTCCCACGGAGCCCGCCACGACCGAGGTGGCGCTCTTTGACGATCTCGGCATCGGACGGACCAACGCCAACATGACGGTCGACGACACCATGGCCGGCATCCGCTTCGGCACCGGGGCGACGGTCAGCTACAATCTCACGGGCAGCGGCAGCGCCAATAGAACCCTTACCCTCGCGGGCGCCGTGCCCTACATCCAGCAGCAGAGCGCCAGCAACCAGACGATTGCCGTCCAGAGAATAACTCTGAGCAACAACACCGTGGCGGACATCACGGGCGCCGGCAATCTCACCATCAGCTCGATGATCTCAGGGACGGGAACAAATCTCATCAAGGACGGCACGGGCGCCGGTAAACTCATCCTTTCCGGCAACAACTCCGGCCTCACCGGCAGCGTCTTCATCAACAACGGCATCGTCCAGGCGGGCAACACCAGCGCTCTTGGCACCGGCACCACGACCATCTCCGGCGGCGCCACCTTGGAACTCTCCGGCGGCATCAACCCGGCCAACAACATTTCCGTCTCCGGTACCGGGGTCGGCGGCAACGGCGCCATCCGCAATGTCTCCGGCACCAACACGCTCTCCGGCACCACCATCACCGAAACCGGCGCGACCACGATTGCCGCCGACACGGGCACGACCCTGAACCTCACGGGCAACCTGGCGGGCACGAACACGGCGACCACCTTTGCCGGCGCCGGCAATATCGTGGTGGCTCGCATCACCACGGGCACGGCCGGGGTCACCTTGAACGGCTCCGGCACCGTCACCTATAACGGCACGACCAACGCCAACACCTACACCGGTCTCACGACGCTGAATTCGGGAACCCTGGTCCTCAGCAAGAGCGCTGGCACCGACGCCATCGGCACCGGTGGGCTCGAGATCAACGGCGGCACCGCCCGCCTAGGCGCCAACAACGAACAGATCGCCAATACCGCCACCGTGACGGTCAACGCCGGAACGTTCGACCTCAACGGCCGGACCGAAACCATCAAGGCTCTCGCCGGCTCGACCGGCTCCACCGTCGCTCTCGGTGCCGGTTCCCTCACGATCAACGGCAGCAGTGGAGCGAACGACTATGGCGGCGCATTCACCGGCACCGGTTCGCTCAACAAGAGCGGCACCGGCACTCTCAACCTCACCGGCTCCAGCTCAGGGATGTCTGGGGCGGTGAATCTGTCCGGCGGCACCCTCAAGGTGTCCGGCACCGCGGCCAATATGCTGGGCACCGGCACGGTTTCCGTCACGGGCTCCGGCAACCTGGAGATCCAGGATGGCGCGACCCTCGGCAACGCGCTGACCCTCAATTCCACCGGCACCAACGGCAACGGCGCCGTCCAAAATCTCACCGGCACCAATACCCTCTCGGGCAATGTGACACTCTCCGGCGGCAGCCGGCTGCAAACCGATGTCGGCACCCTCGCTCTCACTGGCAGCACCGTGACCCTTGGCGCCAACACGCTCACGATTGGCGGCAGCGGCGATGCGAGCGTCGCCAACGCGATTTCCGGCACGGGCGGCCTGGCCAAGGACGGCGCCGGCACGCTCACGCTGTCGGGTGCCAACGGCTATACCGGCGCCACCGCGATCAACGGCGGCACCCTGCGGCTCAGCGGCGGGAACAACCGGCTCTCCGATTCCACCAACGTGACCGTGGCCGGCACCGCGGTTTTCGATCTGAACAATAATTCCGACACCATCGGCTCCCTGGCCGGAGCCGGCACCGTGACCATGGGCAGCGGTTCGCTCGTCGTGAGCAATACCAGCGGCACCACCTTCTCCGGCGGCATCTCCGGCACGGGCGCCCTTACCAAACAGGGCGCCGGCACCTTCACCCTGTCTGGCGCCAACTCCTACTCTGGCGGCACGACTGTCTCGGCCGGCACCCTGAACGCCGACCACGCTTCCGCGCTCAGCACCGGCGGCGTCACGTTGAACGGCGGCACGCTCGCCTCGACGGTGGGCACGACGGCCACGAACACGGTCACCCTCTCCGGCAATTCCGGCCTCAGCAATATTACGACCAGCGGCACGCTCACCCAGAGCGGCGGCAACCGCACTCTGACCATGACCACGGCCATCCAGTCGGGCACGGTGAATCTGTCCGAAAGCGCGACGGCGCGCACGTTGACTGTGCAGGTCGGCAGCGGCACCAGTGCGATCAGCGGCACGATCGCCAATGGCGGCGGGAGCACCGGCGGCAGCCTCACGAAAACCGGCGCGGGCACCCTCGATCTTTCCGGCGCGAACACCTACAACGGCACGACGACGATTTCCGCGGGCGTGCTGAACGCCAACAACAACACCGCCCTGGGCACGTCGGCGGTGACGCTGGCCGGCGGCACGCTCGCCTCGACTACAGCCGCGGCGGTGGGAAACACGCTCACGCTCACGGGCAACTCCGGGCTCACCAATATCACCACGAGCGGCACACTCACCCAATCGGGGGCCAATCGCACCTTGACGCTGGATGGCGCGACGCAGTCCGGTGCCGTCAACCTTTCTGAAAGTGCGACCGCCCGGACGCTCACCGTGCAGGTCGGTGCCGGCACGAGCGCGATCAGCGGCGTGATCGCCAATGGCGGCGGGAGCAACCTCAGCAGCCTCACGAAGACCGGCTTCGGTGAACTGGTTCTCGGCGGAGCCAACACCTACAACGGCACCACGACGATCAGCGGCGGCATGGTCACCCTCGGCGGCAACGACCGGCTCTTCAATACGAGCGCCGTGAACATCGGCGCCACCGGCACCCTGAATCTCGCCGGCTATTCGGACAAGGTCGGCACCCTGACGGCCGCCAACGGCGCCACGATCGACCTCGGTTCCACCAGTGGCGCCAACACCTTTATCTTCGGCACCTACGTGCCGCCGGCCAGTGGAGTCCTGGTGATCAACAATTGGGAAAGCAGCCTGGACTATCTCGGCACGACGGGCGCCACCCAGAATGTGAGCACCATCTACATCTCCGGTTACGGCGTGGCCCAAGAGGACACCATCAGGTCAGACAATATCTACGGCACCGGGGTCAATGGAGCCTACAAGCTCACGCCGGTCGCGGCACCCACCGTGGAATGGGACGGCAGCACCAGCGCCGCCTGGAATACCAATGCCAACTGGACACCCGCGGCCAAGCCGACGACGACCCAGATCGCGAAATTTGGCGCGTTAGGCTTGGGCCGGCTTGGCGTCACCCTGGATGGCAACAACACCATCGCGGGCATCCAATTCGCTTCCGCCGCCACGAACAGCTACAATATCACCGGAGGATTCACCCTGACCCTGGCTGGGACAGTGCCTTACATCCAGCAGCAGAGCGCAAGCAACCAGACGATCGGCGTCACCACGCTCGCCCTCGGCGCCAACACCGTGGCCGACATCACGGGCGCCGGCAACCTGACCATCAGCTCGGCCATCACGGGCGCCGGTTTCCGCCTCATCAAGGATGGCACGGGCACTGGCAAACTGATCCTCTCCGGCAACAGCACCTTCAACGGCGGCGTTTTCATCAACAATGGCATCGTGCAGGCCGCCAGCATCAACGCTCTCGGCACCGCCACCGCCACCATTTACGACGGCGGCACCCTGGAACTCTCCGGCGGTTTCAGCCGGAGCAATCTCGTTTCCGTGACCGGCACCGGCGTCGGCGGCAACGGCGCCATCCGCAATGTCAGTGGCACCAACACGCTTTCCGGCACGATCACTGAAACCGGCGCGACCACCATCGCCGCCGACACGGGCACGACCCTCAACCTCACCGGGACGCTCACCGGCACGAACACCACCACCACCTTCGCGGGCGCGGGCAACATCGCCGTGGCCCGCATCACCACCGGCACGGGTGCCGTCGTCGTCAACTCGACCGGCACCGTCACCTACAACGGCACCACCAACGCCAACACCTACACCGGACTCACGACGGTGAATTCCGGCACGCTCGTGCTCAGCAAGAGCGCCGGCACCGACGCCATCGGCACTGGCGGCCTCCAGGTCAGCGGCGGCACCGCCCGTCTGACGGCCGGTAACCAGATCAACGACACCGCCACTGTGACGGTCAACTCGGGGACTTTCGATGTGAACGGCCAGACCGAAACCATCAAGGCCCTCGCCGGCACGGGCGGCACGGTCGCGATCGGCGCATTGGGCACCCTCGCGATCAATGGCAGCACATCGACGAGTTACGCCGGTGCCCTCACGGGCACAAGCACCAGCTCGCTCAACAAGAGCGGCACGGGCACCCTCACCCTCACCGGCGCCAGCTCCGGCATGTCCGGAGCGGTGAATCTGTCCGCCGGCAGCATCAAGGCGTCCGGTACCGCCACCAACATCCTGGGCACCGGCACGGTTGCCGTCACCGGCACCGGCAATCTACAGCTGGAAGGCGGCGCGACTCTCACCAATGCGATGAGCCTCAATTCCACCGGGTCCGGCAGCGGCGCCGTCCAGAATCTCAGCGGGACGAACACGCTCTCGGGCGCCGTGACGCTGGCCGGCAGCAGCCGGCTGCAGTCCGACGCCGGCACACTGGCGCTGACCAACACCGTCGCCCTCGGCGCCAACACCCTCACGGTCGGCGGCAGCGGCAACACGAGTGCGGCGGGTGTGATTTCCGGCACCGGCAATTTGGTCAAGAGCGACTCGGGCACGCTCACCCTCTCCGGCGGTAGTGCCAATACCTTCTCCGGCACCACCACGGTCAATGACGGCACGCTCAACCTGAACAAAACCGCCGGGGTCAATGCGCTCGCGACTGCCGCCGTCACCGTTGGCGACGGCATCGGCGGGGCGAGTTCCGCCAACCTGGTCCTGCTCGCCAGCAACCAGATTGCCGATACCACGGCCGTCACCCTCAACTCCGACGGCCGCCTCGCCGTTAATAACACCTTCACTGAATCCATCGCCAGCATCGCCGGCACCGGCCTGGTTGACCTCAGCACGAGCGGCTACCTGACCATCGGGGCGGACAACAGTTCGTCCACCTTCGCCGGATCGATCACGGGCACCGGCACGCTGGAAAAAGCCGGTACCGGCTTGCTGACGTTTAACAGCACCATCAGCTATGCCGGCACGCTCACTCTCAGTGGCGGCACCCTTCGGCTCAACGGCACCAGCGCGACCATCGGCACGCTCAACATCACCGCCAACAGCACCATCGATTTCGCCGGCATCAACGCCGGACTGGATCTCACCACCCTGACCATTGCCGACGGCGTCACGCTCAACATCACCAACTGGGGCGATATGGCCGACGCTTTCTTCACGGACAACTGGACTAATGGCGGAACCGGGAACGCCGGCGCTTTCGACCTTCGTGGCACCGATCCGATGAACCAGATCACTTTCACCGGCTTTGCCGCCAACCAGACCCAGTGGCAGAGCTACGATCATCAAGTCACACCCGTGCCGGAGCCGTCCACCTACGGCGCGTTGCTGCTGGGCGCGGGGTTGGCCGTATTTGGGTTCCGCCGTTTTCGCAAATCGGGAAAGATTTCAGTCTGAAGGCCCCTCGGCGAGGCGAGCGGCAAAAAAAGCGGTTCCTCGCTGTTTCCAGCGGGTTGATATGTACGGAGAGCATTTGTGGGCCAGCGACCTTGGTCGCGCTCCAGCAGTCCGTGGGCAGCGAGCTCGCTCGCGCATTCCGAGGCGCGTGCAAGCACGCTGGCCCACGAAAAGCATTCTGATGTCGCCCTGAATTTCAGCTTTACCCACTGAAAACAGCGAGGGTGAGAGCAGCGCAGGCGGTCGCCCGCCCGCGCTGCTCTCTCTACACTACAACCGAAAAAGCCCCGGCGGTAAGGCCGGGGCTGAGGGAGTGGAATTGTTTCCGGGTTACTTCTTGCCGGTAAGCTGGAAGTAGAGCTGCTGCTGTGATCCGCGGTTCATGCCGAGCACGCCGTTGATCAGGCTGTCCACCTGGGCATTCAGGCTGGCGCCCGGGATGGCGAAGGCCGCATTGCCGAAGGTGCTGCGGAACGAGGCCACGAGACGCGCCAGGCTGGAGTCAGCCGCGGCCAGGTTGCCCTGGAGATCGCTGATGACGCCTTGGGCGCTGGTGAGATCGGCCTCGAGGCTGGCGATGGCAGCGCTTTGGGCGACGATGGTCGAGTTGGCATCGGTCAGCTGCAGGCCGAGGCTGGCAGCGTTGGCCAACGCCGCGTCACGCTCGGCCAAAGCCGTGCTCAGGCTGGCCGTGAGGTCGGCATTGGCCTGTTGGAGGCTGGCAATGGTCGCATTGGCACCGGCCAGGTCGCCCTGCAGGCTGGCGATCGCGGCATTGGCAGCAGCGAGGTCGCCTTGCAGGCCGGCAATGGTGGCATCACGCTGGGCGATGGTGGCATTGGCGGCGGCGAGTTCGCTGGTGCGGGCAGCGAGTTCGCTTTGCAGCGCAGCGATGGCGGCATCGCGCTGGGCAATGGTGGCATTGGCAGCGGCGAGTTCGCTCTGCAGGCTGGCGATGCTGGCATTGGCCGCAGCCAGATCGCTCTGCAGACCGACGATCGAGGCGTCACGCTGGGCGATCGTGGCGTTGGCGTTGGCGAGTTCGCTCTGCAGGCCGACGATGGTGGCATCGCGTTGGGCGATGGTGGCATTGGCGGCGGCGAGTTCGCCGGTGCGGGTGGCGAGATCGCTTTGCAGGCCGGCGATGGTGGCATCGCGGGCGGCGACGGTGGCCTGCAACGAGGCAACCTGGGCATTGGCGGTGGCGAGCTGCTGCTGCACGGCGGCAAGCTCGGCATGGCAATCGATCACATCCTGGGTCAGCTCGGCATTCTCCTGGTTGAGCGTGGCGATCGTCTGGTTGAGCGTCTGCACCTGGGCTTCCAGGCTGGCAATCTGGGCCAGTAGCGCGGCGATATTGCCGTCGGTGCTGATGGAAGCGTTTTGATTGAACGTGCGGTAGCTTTGGCCGTAGAGCTGCAATCGCACGGGCTGGCTGGGGAAGGAGGTCGGGATGGTTTTGCCGAACGCATTCGCATTGTCCCAGATCACATCCACCTCGTGCCATTGGCCATTGGTCGCCTGCCAGTAGAAGATCAGCCAATCGTAGCTGCTGTAGTTGTTGCCGACGACATAGAAGTAAGAGGACTGGGGGTTGACCGTGGCCGATTCGATCACCTGGCCGGTGCTGATCGTCTTGATCGTATATGAACCGGAGGAGATCGCCGTGTTATAGTAATAACCGTAGCCACCGTTGTCCTGATAGGGTGCCTGCTCGTTGACGGTGTAGGTGGCGTCATAGCGATAGGTGCCGTCGGTACCGGAAACCGTATAGCTAATGGCGTGGGCGGCGGCGAAACTCGCGCAAAGCATGGCGAGGCTGAACAACCACCGGCGGAAACCGGTGAAAACGGGCGATGAGCCCGGACGAATGGCTGACTGATTAGAGGCTTGGGTGTGCATGGATTTCAACTGTCGTGTGTGCAAAAAACGCCGGAACAATTCCGACGTTCGCGCGATAAGGGCCTCTGTGAAATATTGCGCAAGTTATTATTATCCAATTGCAAGTGCTTTACTGCTTCCGGAGCCCTATGGCCGTATCGCCTAGGGCCACAAAGCCCTGTTGAGTTACCAATCAATTGCATCAGTGCATGTCCGCAGACCGTAACCGATGGAGGTGCGCCCTGTCCTGACTGGCAGATAAATCCCCTGTTGCCTGCCTGAGTCGCACCGCCATGTTCCTGCCCCGATGCCCACGCCCCCGTCGCCCCAGGATGAGGTGCATAGCGAGGAGTTTCTCCGTCTGCTCATGCGCCGTCAGTTGAAATTGTCCGTGGCCTGCGCGGCCGCGTTCCTCGTCGTCCTGCTCGGCCTGCCTCTGGCCAATTACTTCGCCCCGCAGCTCATGGCGACGCGTGTGGCCGGCTTCACCCTGAGCTGGCTCCTCCTCGGCGTGCTGTTCTTCCCTGCCGTGTGGGGCATCTCCTGGTTCTTCATCCGGCGCTCCATCGCGCTGGAGGAGGATGAGGTCAAGTCGGTCAAGCGCTGACGCCCATGCTGCCAACCCTCGCTTTCCTCAATGGCGTCGATCCGTGGATCTTCGCCTTCTCGTTTGTCACCGTGGCCGCGACCCTCGGCATGGGTTTCTGGACGGCGCGACAGTCGAAGACCGCGAGCGACTTCTTTGTCGCCGGCCGCTCGGTTTCCGTCGGCTGGAACGCCTCAGCCATCTCCGGCGAGTATCTGTCCGCCGCTTCGTTCATGGGCGTGGCCGGCATGGTGATGTCGAGTGGCTACGACGCGTTGTGGTATCCGGTGTGTTATGCGTGCGGCTACCTCTTCCTGCTGCTGTTCATCGCGGGGCCGCTGCGCCGGTTCGGCGCCTACACGATCCCGGATTTTGCCGAGGGCCGGTTTGATTCGCCGCTCTTTCGGAAAATCGCCGTGTGCTTCGTGCTCTTCATCGGTTTTTTCTACACCATGCCGCAGATGAAGGGCGCCGGCGTCACGCTGGCCTACATTTTCCCCGGCATTCCCTACTGGGCGGGCGTCGTGCTCGTCGGTGCGGTGATCACACTCAATGTGGCGCTCGGTGGCATGAAGGGCATCACGCTGGTGCAGGCCTTCCAATATTGGATGAAGATGTTCGCGATCAGCGTGCCGATCTTTGTCCTGATGTCGGTGTTCGGTTTCTACAGCAGTCATATCGGGGCCAACGTCGCCCCCGGCGAGACCGTCGCGCCAGTCGCCAACATCGAGCGCAAGGCGCTGGTTGAGAAGGCTCCGAAAGATTCGGTGTGGGTGGCGCCGTTTGGTCCGTTGACGACCAAGGCCGTCAACGCCGCCGCCGCCACGCTCCCGACGGAGCAACGCGCCGCCTACCTGGCCGAGCACCAGAGGCCCTACTCTCTGCTCTACACCTACTCTCTGATCATCGCGCTGGTGTGCGGCACCGCCGGCCTGCCGCACATCCTCGTCCGCTTCTACACCAACCCCAACGGCGTCGCCGCCAAGCGCACGACCATGTGGGTGATGATTCTGATTGGTGTTTTCTACGTCTTCCCGCCGATTTTCGGCGTCATCGGCCGCAATCTCATGCCCGAGCTGTATTCCGGTGTCGGGGCCAAGGGCACCGACAAGGTGGTGCTGGAACTGCCGACGCTGGTCGCCGCCAAGTTCGGCGTGCTCGGCTCGATCCTGAGCGGCATCACCTGTGCCGGCGCCTTCGCGGCCTTCATGAGCACCTTCAGCGGCCTGCTCGTCTCGATGACAGGCGCGCTGGCCCACGACGTCTACGGCCGGATGCTCCGGCCCAGGGCCAGCCAGGCGGAGCGGCTGGTGGCGTTCAAGTTTGCCGCCGTGCTCATCGGCGGCGTGGCCATCGGACTCGGCTGCTTCGTCGAGCCGCTGGAAATCAATTTCATGGTCGGCCAGGCCTTCGCGATCGCGGCCGCGAGCTATTTTCCCCTGCTCTTCATGAGCGTGTGGTGGCGCGGCATGACGATGAAGGGCGCAGCCACGGGGATGCTCACCGGCGGCCTGTGCGCTCTGGGGGCCGCGACGCTGACCAATCTCGGCACCCTCGCGCTCGACAAGGGCCCGATGGGGAAAATCTTCGCAGGCTTCGCCCCATTGAACGGATTCTGGGCGCAGCACCCGCTGTTGCGCATCCTCTGCGAACAGCCCGCTATCTGGACGGTGCCGCTCGCCATCGGCCTGATGGTCGTGGTCTCGAGGGCCACCGCCGCGCAGGTGCCGGCCGACATCCGGATGAAGATGCTCGTGCTGCACGCCCCCGAGGATCTCGGCCTCAAGCAGGAATACATCCAGGAGCACCAGGCCGGCGTGGGGCACTGAGCCCGGTTTACTCCCAAGGGTTGACCAACTCTACGCCCGTCGCCGAAAAATCGCCGGTGTTTCGGGTTACAATGATCAGTCCATGGGACAGGGCGGAGGCGGCCAGCAATGAGTCCAACGTTGGCAAGGGGCGGCCTTTGCTCTCCGCCTGCGCTTGCAGGCGCCCCCACAAATCGGCGGTCGCGGCATCGACTGGAAGAATCCGTCCGGAAAAACGCTCGACCAGATCGTGTTCCAGCCAGCGTTCAAGGCGTTTGCGCTTGGGGCCGGCTGGCAGCCGGGCAGTGCCTTTGCGGATTTCACCGAGCGTAAGAACACTGAGGTGGAGGGTTTCTTCCGGTTGCTCGTTCATCCAGGCCAGGACACGGACTGACGGCTGCTTTTGGGCAGGCTCGCAAATGACACAGGTGTCGAGAAGCCAGCTCACAGGGATGTTTTGCGCGGCAGATCGCGCTGGCGTTTGGGTGCGGCTCCCAGGTCGCGCAGGGGCGAGTCGGCCAGGAACTTGCTCAGGGACTCGGCGCGTGGCTTCAGTTTTCGGAAATCCTCGACGGACATGACGACCACCGCTGGTTGCCCGTGCCGGGTGACCACCTGATAGCCATCCGTCAGCGCCTTCTCCACGACGGTGCTAAATTGGTTTTTCGCTTCCTGCAGCTGCCAGTTTTTCGCCACGCCGCCAATCTGGCCAGTCTGGCCAGATTGGCAAGCACGACTATTGGTCTTCCTCGGGAGGGATAAAGCCCCGACGCAGGACATTTTCAGCGATCAGGCGGGGAAACAGGAAGTTCTCCAGGTACTCGCGGCCGCCGGCCTTGGTGCCGCCGCCGGACATCTTGAAGCCGCCGAAGGGGTGGCGCTCCACGACGGCGCCGGTGCAGCCGCGGTTGAGGTAGAGGTTGCCGACCAGCATCTCCTGTTGCGCGCGCTCGAGGTTCTTCGGGCTGCGGGAGAAGAAGCCGGCGGTGAGCGCGTAGTCGGAGGCGTTCACCATGGCGAAAGCCTCGTCGAGATCCTTGGCCTTCAGGATCGCGAGCACGGGGCCGAAGATTTCCTCGCGGACGATGGTATGTTCGACTTTGCAGCCGGTGAAGACAGTCGGCGGCACGTAGTAGCCGCCGCTGGCGAGGAGTTCGGGCGGGAGCTTGGCCTGCCACGCGAGCTGGCACTCCTTCTTGCCGGTCTCGATGTAGCCGAGGATGGATTTCTGCGCGGCGTCGTCGATGACGGGATTGACGACGGTGCCGGGGAGCGCCGGATCGCCGACGGGAATCGTGGGGCAGGCGGCGAGGAAGCGTTCGACGAACCGGTCGTAGACGCCCTCGAGCACGATGAGGCGCGAGAGCGCGGAACATTTCTGGCCGGCGTAGCCGAAGGCGCTGTAGAGCGCGGCGGGGATGGCCTCGTCGAGGTCGGCGTCGTTGTCGATAACCAGGGCGTTCTTGCCGCCCATCTCGCAGACGACCTTCTTGAGATTGAGCTGGCCGGGGCGGGTCTTGCCGGCTTCCTCCCAGATGCCGCAGCCAACGGAGCGCGAACCGGTGAAGGCGATGAAGTCGACCTGCGGGTGCGCGACGAGGTGGGCGCCGGCGTCGGCGCCGGAACACGGGAGGTAGTGCAGCGCGCCGGCGGGCACGCCGGCTTCCATCATGACTTCCATCAAAAGGGCGCCGATGATCGAGGTCTGGCGCGCGGGCTTGATGATGACGCAATTGCCGGCAACGAGCGGCGCGACGGTGAGGCCGGTGAGGATCGCGAGCGGGAAGTTCCATGGCGCGACGGCGACGCCGACGCCGCGGGGCGTCCAGGTCTGGAGGCAGCGTTCGCCGGGGACGTGCTGCGTGACGACGGGCTTGGCGAGTTTGACCATCTCGAGCGCGTAGAAGCGGAGGAAGTCGATCGCCTCGGAGAGGTCGCCGTCGGCCTCGACCCAGGGTTTGCCGGCCTCGAGGATGAGCAGCGAGTTGATTTCCAGGCGCCGCGCCTCCATGAGGTCGGCGGCGCGCAGGAGGATGGCGGCGCGTTCGGCGACGGGCGTCGCGCGCCATTTCGGAAAAAAGGCGACGGAAGCGGCGACGGCATCCTCGGCGTCCTGCACCGTGCCCTTGGCCCAGTAGCCGACGATTTGCGCCGGACGGGCGGGATTGACCGAAGGCAGGAAGGGCCGGTCGGTGATCTTTTTGCCGTTGATGATGCACGGCCATTTCCGGCCGAGTTTGGCTGCCTCGTAATCACGGAGGGCGGCGCGCTGTTTCTCGCGGTTGGCCGCGAGAGTGAAGTCGGTGTTGGCGGCGTTGACAAACCGGTAGGGGCCGTTGCCCTCAACGGCCGGTTGGGATTTCGCGGATGCAGCAGGGCGGTTGGGGGCAACCGCCCCTACCTGCGCAAGCGCATCGACCGGGTTGCCGAGGAGATGCTCCTTCGTGGCCTCGCCCATGTTTTTGATGCGAAGGAAGCCTTCGTTGGAGGTGTTCTCGAGCAGCCGGCGGACGAGATAGGCCATGCCGGGAAGGAGCTCCCCGATGGCGCAGTATTCGCGGACGCGGTGGCCCATCTGGAGCAGCGCGGCCTTCAATTCATCGGCCATGCCGAAGAGCGCCTGGAATTCGTAAGCGCGCGGGTCGATGCCGAGGCGCTCGGCCTGGGCGATGGCGTGGGCGCAGGTGCGGACGTTGTGCGAGGCGAAGTTCGGCGTGACGAGGTCGATGTTCTCGAGGAGGAAAACGGTGAGCTTCTCGTAGCTGGCATCGGATTCGGGCTTCTTTTGCCAGACGGGGATCGGCCACTCGCGTTGTTGGGCGAGGATCGTCTCGTAGTCCCAGTAGGCGCCCTTGACGAGGCGGATGTTAAGTGGGCGGCGGTGTTGCCGCGCCCAGGCGACGAGATCACGCAGGTCGGCCTCGCAATCGCGGAGATAGGCCTGGAGCGCGATGCCGATGGCGGGTTGTTGGGCAAACTCGGGTTCCTCCAGGATGGACTTGAAGAGCTGGAGGGTGAGGTCCTTGAGCTTGTAGCTCTCCATGTCGAAATTGACCAGGGCGCCGGCCTCGGCGGCGCGGCGGAGGATGGGGCGGAAGCGCTCCTTCAAGGCGGTGATGGAATTCTCCGGGTCGGCTGGGTGGACATCCGGTGTGAGCGCGGAGATCTTGACGGAGAGATTGAGGCGGGGGAGGGGACCGTTCGGGCCGACGTCGCTGAAGGCGGGTGCCGGCTCCTTGGCGAAGAATTTTGAAACCGACTCGAGGATCTCGAGATTGCGTTGGAGAAAAACGTCGGCTTCGGCGTCGTTGACCACGGTCTCGCCGAGCAGATCGATGGTGGTGGCGAGCCCCAGCTTCACGTTTTTGCGGATCTGCTTGATGAGGTCCTCGCCGGTCTCGCCGGGGACGAATTGGCCGGCCATGTCGACGATCTGAGCCTTGACGGGCGCCGCGACGAGCGCGGGGGCGAAGGATGAGACCGCCAGGCCGGCCTTGAGCGCGGGATTGAGGGCGACGGCCTTGTCGCCGAGGTATTCCTGGAGGTGGCGGACGATCTCGGCGGACGAATGGAGGGAGGGCAGGACGTCGACGAAACGAAAGAGCTGGGTCTTGAAAACCGGATCCTTCATGGACCAATCCATGAGACGGGCATAGGTGCCCTTTTTGGAAAACCGCGCGGGTGGGGGCTGTTGGTCCATCAGGGCAAAGAGCTGTTCACCCTTGATGCGGACAGCGGATTCGATTTTCGGATCGGGGACGAGGAACGAGGACATGGGAATGAGCGGGAGCGAACCGCGGCGTATTGTGTTGTCATAAAAGTGCCGTCATCGCCGGGCCTTGGCAAGGGCTGCAGGGGTAGCCCGAATGGAGCAAAACACAGTCTACTCAGCCGTGTTAGCTGAAGCCGGGAGGAGGAGGGGCGCAATTGAAAGTGATGTCTTCGCCCTTGGAGCAGCCACAGGCCTCCGATACTGTGGGATCGGGAGAGAGCATGGGCGGAGCGCGAGTCAACTTCGGCTACGCCGGAATGGCTCAAGCTGACTTCACTTTCAATTGCGCCCGGGGATGATGGGTGTGGGACAAATTTCAG
>Ga0209515_10005413_pt1 | contig 16528 bp, 17 predicted proteins | sample Subgroupgradi54m_FD_187454 | JGI IMG/M metagenome (GOLD analysis project Ga0209515, IMG submission 187454) | Subsurface groundwater microbial communities from S. Glens Falls, New York, USA - GMW60B uncontaminated upgradient, 5.4 m (SPAdes)... ...
AATACGCAACATCCTTCTCATCTGGTCCTCCGGCTCTACTTGAGCCCGGCGTTCTCCGGAAACTTATTGTTCTCGTTGCAGATGCTCTCGAGAATCTCTTCGCCCGGCGCCAGTTCCCAGGTCATGTGGCGTTCGACCGGCTTGGTGAACGTTCCTGGATCTTCGAGCGCGAGGTCGACGAGAAGATGCCCGAGATCGGGGCGCCGGTACCGCTCGACCATGTGCAGCATCTCGGTATGAGGCAAGCCCGTGGCGAAAATCAGCCACGACTTGTCGTTGAACCCGGTGGTGTCGACCACCAGCGTGTCCTTTTCCCACCGGCCCACGGAGTGCCCCATCCACGTCGGATCGGCGTCCTTCGGGTGCGCGCGGCCGTCGAGAAAAATCTGACGATAGTGCGGATCCTGCTCGAACAACTGGACCAGGAGACCTCGCGTCTGAACGATCTTGTAGAACAGGGGAATGGTCGGCGTCGGGTCGCCAGGCAGGCAGAAGGCGGACGGTTGATCCCGAAGTTCGGTGGCGCGGCGCTGGTTCAACACGTCGTTCGCCCAGGGCAGCATCGCGGCCGGCTCTGGATTCGGATCGATATTGCCGTTCCACACGCCCGACAAATCGGGCCGGCCGTCGGGCGTGCGCGGCGCCGGACCTCGCACGTTCGTGTACTTGTTGCGAAGGGCCACGTACGCATTGTCGTCGCCGACGATACCCAGGTTGCCCTTCTGCAGCGCGATATCGAGCGCCGTGGTCTTTCCCGCCTGGACACTGACGTTTCGCTGGACGAAGCGGTTCGTCGTGAGGCCGATTTCCGGAACGGACACGTCGTACGTCCCTTCCGGCAGATCGGGCAAGGCGAACTGCCCCGACATGTCGCTCGTCGCCGTGAAGATCCTGCCGCTGGACACGTGCTTCGCCTGGATCGTCGCGCGCGCAGCAGGACCATCTGGCAGTCTCACCGTACCGCGAATGGCGCCGCGGCCGTTCTGGGCAAAACCAACGGACCCCAGGACGAGCAGCGCGAGCCCAATCGCGAACGCGAAGGCGGCGCTACTTGACCGCCGAATATTCCGGAAACTTGTTGTTCTCATTGCAGACCGCCTCGAGGACTTCTTCACCCGGCGTAAACAGCCACGTGACATGGCGCTCGACCGGCTTGGTGAACGTGCCCGGGTCCTCGAGCGTCACGTCGATGTTCAAGTGCGCGAGATCGGGCCTGTGATACCGCTCGACGATGTGCAGCATCTCGGTATGCGGCAGCCACGTGGCCTGCAGCAGCCAGCTCTTGTCGTTGAGGCCTACCGTGTCCAGGACGAGCGTGTCCTTCTCCCACCGGCCGGTCGTATGGCCCATCCACGTCGGATCTGGATCCACCGGATGCTCGCGGCCGTCGAGGAACGCCTGGCGGTAATGCGGATCCTGCTCGAACAGGTGAATGAGCAGCGTCTTCGTCTGGATGATCTTGTAGAAGAATGGCAGCGTGAGCGTCGGATCGGCTGGCAGGCAGCGCGACGTCGGCATCCCTTCGAACGCGCGATCGCGCCGCCGCATCCACTCCGCTTGCGCCCACGGCCGCATCTGGGCGGGCTCGGGATTCGGATCGACGTTCGCGAGCCAGACACCGGAGAAGTCCGGACGTCTGTCCGGCGTCCGCGGCGTCGGTCCCTTCAGGTCTTTGTATTTGTTGTACGTCTGCAGGAACGCCGAATCGTCGCCAATGATGCCGAAGTTGTTCGGCATCAGCATGATGTTGAACGTCAGCGTTTTTCCGGCTTCGATGACGACGCCGGGTTGGGCGTAGCGCGCGGTGCGCACCCCCATCTGGGGAACGGAAATCTCGTAGGTGCCCGCGGGGAGGTTGGCGAGCCTGAATTCGCCGGTCTTCCCGGCGACGACAGACGAGATCTTCCCGGTGGCCGTCTCCTTCGCCTGGATCGTCACGCCGGTCGCCGGGTCGCCCTGATCGGTCGTGACCTTGCCCGCGACAGCGCCGCGGCCCGCCTGGGCCAAGAGCGGCGTCACCGCAAGGAGCAGTGCGAGAACACATGGAGCCCGTTTCACGGGCGCAATCCTACTCCACCCGGCGCAGGATGAAGCACTTCAGGTAATAGGTCTCCGGGACACCGACGAGGACCGGATGGTCGCGCCCCTGCATCCGCTTCTCGACGAAGGTCATGGGCGTGTGGCTGTCGATGGACGCCTCGTGAATCACTGACGCGAACATCTCCTCGTTGACGTTGTAAGAGCAGCTGCACGTCAGAAGATACCCACCAGGGTTGAGCAGCCGCATCGCGCGCAGGTTGATCTCTTTGTAGCCGGCCATCGCGTTGGGAATCGACGCCTTGTTCTTCGCAAACGCCGGCGGGTCGAGCACGATGGTGTCGTAGCGCGCGCCCGCGCGCTCGAGCCGCCGCAATTCGTCGAACACGTTCACCTCGCGCGCCTGAACGTGTGGAACGCCGTTGCGGATCGCGTTCGCGCGAATTCGCTCGACGGCATCCGGCGAGATGTCGAGCGCCTCCGCTTCCGGGCATGTTCGCGCAAGACGCAGCGCGAAGCCGCCGTTGTAGCTGAAACAATCGAGCAGCCGGCCGCGCGCGTAGCGCGCCGCGGCCTCGCGGTTCTCGCGTTGATCGAGAAAGAGCCCGGTCTTCTGACCTTTGCGGAGATCGACGTCGTATTCGATCGGTCCCTCGCGCACGAGGATCGAATCGGGAATCTCGCCGTGAAGCACGTCGATGCTCTGCGGCAGTCCCTCGAGCGCGCGGACCTTCGGATCGTTCCGCGCAAGGATGCCTGCAGGCTTCAACAGGTCGACCAGTATCAAGGTGATTGCCGGCAGGAGACGATCCATTCCCTGTGACAGCGCCTGGATGGCGAGGTAGTCGCCGTAGCGATCGACGACGAGCGAGGGCAGGAGATCGGCTTCGCCGTGCACCAGGCGGTACGCGGTCGCGTCGAGATGCAATGACTCGCGGAACCGGATCGCATGTTCGATCCGTGTCCGCAGCAGCAATTCGCTGGCCGGCGCATCGCCGACCGTCAGCATCCTGATCGAAATCTGGGATCGATCGCTGAAGAGCGCGTTGCCGATTCTGCGATGTCTTGGGCCGATGACCTCGACAATGTCGCCGGAGTTGGCAGAAACGTCAACGACGTCCGCGCGGTAGATCCACGGATGGCCGGCGCGTATGCGTTGTTCGCCTCGCGCGGAGACGACGACCGAGGGCATGGCTCATAGTACAATTTCGCTCCATGCCCGCCTCTGCTCTCTCTTCCATGCAACGTTCGCTGGCGGAAACCGACGCCGAGATCGCGAAGGCGATCACCAACGAAGTCCACCGGCAGGCCGAAGGCCTCGAGCTGATTGCATCGGAAAACTTCGTCAGCGCGGCCGTGCTCGAAGCAGCCGGCTCGGTGATGACGAACAAGTATGCCGAGGGCTATCCCGGGAAGCGCTATTACGGCGGGTGCGAGTTCGTTGACGTCGCGGAATCGCTGGCGATCTCTCGCGCGAAGCAGCTGTTTGGCGCCGACCACGTCAACGTGCAGCCGCACTCGGGCGCGCAGGCCAACATGGCCGTCTACTTCGCGCTGCTCAAGCCGGGCGACACGGTGCTCGGCATGAACCTCGCGCACGGCGGCCACTTGACGCACGGCCACCCGCTCAACTTTTCGGGAAAGCTCTACACGATCGTTCCCTACGGCGTGCGCAAAGACGACGAGCGGATCGACTACGAGGAGCTCGAGCGGCTCGCGCACGAGCACAAGCCGAAGATGATCATGGTCGGCGCAAGCGCCTATCCGCGCGTGATCGACTTCCCGCGCATCTCGAAGGTGGCGAAGGATGTCGGCGCGCCGATGGTCGTCGACATGGCGCACATCGCGGGCCTCGTCGCCGCCGGCGTGCATCCGAGCCCCGTGCCGCACGCCGACTTCGTCACCTCGACGACGCACAAGACATTGAGGGGTCCTCGCGCGGGCCTCATCATGTGCCGCGAGCCGTACGCGAAGGACCTCGACCGCGCGCTCTTCCCCGGCGTGCAGGGCGGGCCGCTGATGCACATCATCGCGGCCAAGGCGGTCTGCTTCAAGGAAGCGATGGAGCCGTCATTCGCCGCCTATCAGCGTCAGATCGTCGCCAACGCCGCGCGCCTCGCTTCGTCTCTGAGCAGCCACGGCTTCCGCCTGGTCAGCGGCGGCACCGACAATCACCTGATGCTGGTGGACGTCTTCTCGAAAGGGCTGACCGGCAAGGTTGCCGAGGCGGCGCTCGGCAAGGCGGGCATCACCGTGAACAAGAACGCGATTCCCTTCGACCAGAACCCGCCGATGGTGGCCAGCGGCATCCGCGTCGGGACGCCCGCGATCACCACCCGCGGCATGCGCGAGCCGGAGATGGATCAAATAGGGGATCTCATCGCGCGCGTGCTCGCCTCCCCGGACGATGATCGCGCCCTGACGATGGTGAAAGACGAAGTGCAGCGGCTGTGCAAGAGATTCCCGCTCTACCCGGAGCTCCAGTAGGTTCTCGCGTGCTCGGGTCCTCCGGTGCTCAGAGCACCGGAGCACTTGCGAACCTGAGCACGGCCGTTGCGAGCGCTTTCGCGGCGGGCGGCGCAGTTGCCTGCGCCGTTGAAGGCTACGAAGAGCGAGAAGGTCAGATCGCGATGGCGCTCGCGGTCGCGGACGTCATCGAACACGGCGGCACGTTAATCGCCGAAGCGGGCACTGGCACTGGCAAGACGCTCGCATATCTCATCCCGGCCATCCTCAGCGGCAAGCGCGTCCTCGTCTCCACCGGCACGAAGAACCTCCAGGAACAGATCTTCTTCAAGGATCTCCCTTCGCTGCAGCAGGCGTTGAACAGGCCCATCAGCGCGACGCTGATGAAGGGGCGATCGAATTACCTCTGCCTCCATCGCTTCGAGAGTTATCGCGACGGTGTCGAAGGAAATACGTCCGCGGGCGGACGCCTGATTGAATCCGGCGATCGCGTGATGCTCCCGGTGATCAATCAGTGGGCGAAGAAGACGACGACTGGCGATCGCGCGGAGCTGCGCGACCTGCCAGAGGACCTGCCGCTCTGGAAAGACATCGCCGCTGACGCAGAAACGTGCCTCGGCTCCGAGTGTCCGCGCTACGGCGACTGCTTCGTCACGCTGATGCGCCAGCGTGCCGCCGAATCCGACGTCGTCATCGTCAACCACCATCTGCTGTGCGCGGACGCGCAGCTGCGCAAGAGCGCGTACGGCGAGGTGATTCCGTCGTGCGCGACGCTGGTCGTCGACGAGGCGCACCAGCTCGAAGACGTCGCGACGCAGTACTTCGGCATCGCGATCAGCAACTTCAGAATTGAAGACCTGTTGCGCGACGTCTCGGCCAGTGTAGGGCGGGGCTTCACGCCCCGCCAGAGCGACGAGATTGCCCAGGCCGTCACGCGTGTCTCCGAACGATCGCGGATTTTCTTCACTGCTCTCTCCATGGCGCGCATGGAAGCGGCAGAGTCGAAGGCGCGTTATACGTCGGAGACGTTCATCGATTACTTCCAGGACGGCGCAATGCTCGCCGGCGCGCTCGAGGGTCTCGAGGCGAGCCTGACGCTGGCCGCGGGCCTGAAAGGCCCGCGCCGCTCGGACGAAGGAGTAGCGCAAAGTTCTGATGAAGTCCTTCTGACGCTCGCGCGGCGGGCGCGCGACCTGCATGACGACCTGACGTTTCTCATCCGCGCCAGCGACACCGATTTCGTCTACTACGTCGAGAGCCGCGGGCGCGGACTCTTCCTTCGCGCGTCGCCGATCGACGTGTCGCGTCTTGCGAAGGAAGCGCTGTTCGATCGCATGCGCACGACGGTACTCACGTCCGCGACGCTCGCTGTCGATGGTTCGTTCGAATACGTGAAGAGCAGGCTAGGCATTCGCGACGCGAACCAGGTGCGTGTGCCGTCAGAATTCGATTACGCGCGCCAGGCGCTTCTCTATCTCCCTCGCCGCATCCCATCCCCGAAGGCGCCGACCTTCAGCGCGGCCGCCGCGCGCGAGGTCATCGAGATTCTCAAGCGATCGCGCGGGCGCGCCTTCGTCCTCTTTACCAGCTACGCGATGCTCCGCGCGGTCCAGCAGTTCGTCGAGATGTCGCTGCCGTTTCCGATCCTCGTGCAGGGCACCGCGCCTCGTTCGACGCTGATCGAGCAGTTCCGCTCGACGCCGAACGCCGTGCTGCTTGCGACGTCGAGCTTCTGGCAGGGCGTCGATGTCGTCGGCGACGCACTCAGCTGCGTCATCATCGACAAGCTGCCGTTTGCATCGCCCGGCGATCCCATCACCGCCGCGCGAATCGAATCGATCAAGATGCGTGGCGGCGACGCCTTTGCCGACTACCAGGTTCCGCTCGCCATCCTCGCCCTGCAGCAGGGTCTCGGGCGGCTCATCCGGCACCGCGGCGACCGCGGCGTGCTCGCGATCCTTGATCCGCGCTTGCGGACGATGGGATATGGGCGTAGATTTTTAGATTCCCTGCCTCCGGCGCCCGTGACACAGGACCTGGCAGCGGTGGAGCGTTTCTTCGGTTAAACTATGGGCAGGGCGACGGTTAATGGAACCGAGCCGGCCCGAAATCCGTTTAATTCAGCGAAGAGTTGAATTCAGCAAAGAGAGGATTGAGCATGCGGACCCATCTGTACCGGGGTGTCCTGGCGCTTGCCGTGGCGCTCGTATTTTCGGCCCCCGCGTTCGCCCAGGGCATCGTCAAGGGCAAGGTCGTTGACGATAAGAACCAGCCCGTCGCCGACGCCAAGGTCGTGATCGCGGGGCCGGCGCGCAACGCCGAGACGAAGACGAACAACAAGGGCGAGTACGTCCAGGTCGGTCTGCAATCCGGCTCCTACACGGTCACGGTCACCAAGGACAAGCTGATCGCGACCACGAAGGTCAACGTGACGCAGGGAACGCCGGCCGAAGCGAACATGACGCTGGTGCCGGCTGCCACGGCAGGCTTGAGCGCCGAGCAGAAAGCGGTGCAGGAGGCTGCCGGCGCCGCCATCGAGGCGCTGCGCGCGGGACGCGACGATGAGGCCATCGAGAAGCTGAATGACGTCGTCTCGAAGCTTCCAACCTGCAGCGATTGCTATTACAACCTCGGTCTCGCCTACACGCACAAGCAGCAGTGGCCCGAAGCCGAAGCCGCGCTGAAGAAGTCGATCGAGCTGAAGCCGACCAATCCTGATCCGTACAACGGCCTCGCCAACGTCTACAACGCGCAGAAGAAGTTCGACGATGCGCTCGCGATGAACCAGAAGGCGAGCGAGCTGTCGGCAACGACCGGCGGCGCCGGCGGCGGCAACGCCGAATCGATCTACAACCAGGGCGTCGTGCTCTTCAACGCCGGCAAGTACGCGGACGCGAAGGTGCAGTTCGAGAACGCGACCAAGGCAGACCCAAGCAACTCGAACGCGTTCTATCAGCTCGGCATGACCTCGCTGAACCTCGGACAGATCCCCGAAGCGGTGGCCGCGCTCGAGGCGTTCATGAAGCTGGCGCCGAACGACCCGAAGGCTGCGCAGGTGCAGGGCTCGCTCCCGGCGCTGAGGCAGATGCTGCCGAAATAAGGGTTGTCCACCATCGCCGACCGGCTGGCCGGAATCCGCGGGCGCATCGACGCCGCGGCCCGGTCCGCCGGGCGGGACCCCTCCTCCATCCGGCTCGTCGCCGTCTCCAAGACCTTCCCAATCCACGTGATTCGCGAGGCGTATGCCGCCGGGCACCGCGACTTTGGCGAGAACCGCGTCCAGGAAGCCCTACAGAAAATCGCCTCTGGGACCGACCTAGAGATCAGGTGGCACCTTCTCGGCCACCTGCAGACGAACAAAGCCCGCAAGGCGGCGCCCTCGTTTGCGACGATTCACTCGGTCGACAGTGTCGAATTGCTTCAGAAGATTGATGCGGCGGCCGCGGAGGCCGGGAAAGAACCGGAGCTGCTCATCCAGGTGGACCTGGCCGGCGAGGCAACGAAGTTCGGCCTGCCGCCCGCAGACGTGCCGCGGCTGTTTGACGCAGCTGCCGGATGCCGCGCCGTGAGGATCACCGGGTTGATGACGCTGCCGCCGGTGCCCGAATCGCCAGAGAACGCGCGACCGTGGTTCACGCGGCTGCGTGAACTGCGGGACCAGTGGCTGGCCGCAAACGTTCCATCCACGATGCTCGCCGAACTGTCGATGGGCATGAGCGCCGACTTCGAGGTGGCGATCCAGGAAGGGTCGACGATGGTCCGGGTGGGAACCGCAATTTTCGGGAGCCGACATGTCCAAGCCTGAAGAAACGGCATTGACCACGCCGAGCGAATCGCGGCGCATCACGTCGCCCGAGCGTCACATCAGCATCACGCCGCTCGACATGCGGCAGGCGCGCTTCACGACCGCGATCCGCGGGTTCGACAAGGCCGACGTCAACGCGTTCCTGCAGGAAGCGGCCGAGGGGTTCGACCACGCGATGCGCGAGAACGAGCGGCTGCGGATGGAGATCGTCCGGCTCGAGGCGTCGCTCAACCAGTTCCGCGAGCTCGAAGGCAGCCTGAAGACGACGCTGATGAGCGCGCAGAAGATTGCCGACGACATGCGCGAGAACGCCCAGCAGGAGGCGGCGCGTATCGTCCGCGAGGCCGAAGGACGCGCCGAGATGACGCTGCAGCGGGCGCAGGCGAAGACCGAGGATGTCGAGCGCGAGATCGACGGGCTCCGCATCAAGCGCCGCGAGGCCGAGAACAGCCTCGAATCGACCATCTCCGCGCTCCACAACACGCTCGAATTCATCCGCGAGCAGGATCGCCGCGAGCGCGAAGACCGCGTCGTCCAGCATCGTCCGAAGATCGGCCCGGTCGCGACTACGCGGCCCGCGTAGCCGGGATTCGGGATCCCCGAATCCCGAGTGATTTCCATCACAGTTCGCGTCATCCCGCGAGCCAGCAAGCCCGGCATCGCGGGGACGCGCGACGGCGCCCTTGTCGTCCGGCTCCAGTCCCCTCCCGTCGAAGGCGCCGCCAATTCCGAGCTGATTCAAGTCATCGCCGACGCGTTCGACGTGGCGAAGCGAGACGTCACGATCCTCTCGGGCGGCCATTCGAAGCTGAAGCGCGTCGCGATCGCGGGCATCGACGATCGACACGCCGCCGCCGCCTTACAATCGCTGGGTGTCGATCCCGGCGGACTTTCTGATCGAACACGCTGATCTCGTCGCCACGTGCGCGGGACCGGCGCCGCGCCGCGGCCTCGCGCAGCGCGAAATCTCTCCTCTTCACAACGGTGCGATCGCGGCCTTCGAGGGACGCATCACGTATGTCGGCGCGGCCAACGCGATGGCCGACGCGGTCGCCGTGCACAAGGGCGCCACGCGCATCGACGCACGCGGCTGCACCGTCGTGCCCGGCTTCGTCGATCCCCACACCCACGTCGTCTATGCAGGCGATCGGCGTCCGGAGCTGCAGCGTCGACTCGCCGGCGAGACGTACGCCGCAATTGCAGCCGAGGGCGGCGGCATCGTTCACACCGTCGCCGCGACGCACGCAGCCAGCGTAGAACAGCTCGTGGCGTCCGCCCGGGTTCGCCTCGACGAGATGCTTGCCTGCGGGACGACGACGTGCGAGGCCAAGAGCGGGTACGGCCTGGATGTGGAGTCGGAGCTTCGCCAGCTCGATGCGATGCGGACGCTCGACGAGGAGCACGCCATCGACATCGTGCCGACGTTCATGGGGGCTCACGAGGTTCCGGTTGAATATCGCTCACGGCGCGGCGAATACATCGCGCTCGTCATCGAGCAGATGCTGCCGCGCGTCGCTGACGAGGGGCTTGCCGAATACTGCGACGTGTTCTGCGAAGAGGGCGTATTCACCCCGGAGGAATCGATCGAGATCCTGGAAGCGGGACGCCAGGCGCGCCTCATCCCGCGCGTGCACGCGGATGAATTCGGCCCGAGCGGCGGCGCAAGCGTCGCGGCGCGCGTGCGCGCGCGATCGGCCGACCATCTCGTGCACGTGGACGAGCGCGGCGCCGACGCGCTTGCCGACGCAGACGTCTGCGCCACGCTGCTGCCGGCAGCCGCCTTCTATCTGAAGCTCGGTCGCTTCGCGCCGGCGCGGATGCTCATCGATCGCGGCGTTACCGTGGCCCTGGCGAGCGACGTCAATCCGGGAGCGGGGTTTTCGCCGTCGATGCCGTTCGCGATGACGCTCGCCTGCTTCGCGATGCAGATGACGCTGGAAGAATCGCTGGTCGCGGCCACGTTGAACGCGGCATGGTCACTCGATCGCGCGGACGAGGCGGGCAGCCTCGAGCCGGGCAAGCTGATGGATGCCGTGATCGTCAAGGGCGGTCTGACGGAGCTCGTTCGCGTCGGCGCGCCCGCGATCCGGATGGTCATCAAACGCGGCAAGGTCGTGTCTTGGGCGCAGTCATGAAGCACCAACCACCAACCACCAACCACCAACCGCTGTTTTCCGAAATGGCGCTCGCGGACCTGATCGATGCGTTCTCGTCAACTGACGCCGTGCCCGGCGGCGGCTCCGCGGCTGCGCTGGCGGGAGCCCTTGGCACGTCGCTGCTCCTGATGGTTGCCGGTCTTCCCAGGACGAAGACGGGCGCGCCGGAAGAGACCGCTGATCTTGCCGAAGCGTCGGCGCGTCTGCACCCGCTTCGCGATTCACTCCTCGAGCTCATGGATCGCGACAGCGACGCCTACAAGGCGGTGTTGGAGGCATTGCGCCTCGCGAAAGAATCCGACTCGGACAAGGCCGCGCGGAAGCAGGCGATCGAGCGGGCGACTCGCGCGGCCACCGAGGCACCGCTCGACACGATGCGCGCCTGCCGGCAGGCGCTGGGCGGCGCCGTCGTGGTCGCCTCCAACGGCAACCGCAGAACGACGAGCGACGTCGGCGTCGCCGTCGAGCTATTGGTCGCGGCGCTTCGCGGGGCTCGCTTGAACGTGGTGATCAATCTGGCGACGCTGGACGATGCCGCCTACGCAGCGCGGGTGAAGACCGAGGTCGAGGAGCTGGAACGCGACGCGGCCGCCGACGCCGGGACGGCGCGGCGCGCGCTGCAGTGATCGGCGGGTCCGCTGCGCATCGCTGCGGCCGCGCCGCGGAACCCGCCCTACTTCGCCACCGGAGCGCCGCCTTGGCTGCCATTGAGCCCGCCCATCGAGATTGCGTCGGCTTTGAACTGGAACTTGATCGGGTACTTGTAGTTCGGAAAGACCTCGACCGACTGGGAGTACGCGACGTTTGCAACCGTGCGAAGGCCATCGCGCGTGACGGTGATGTCGTCCGGCACGATGGGCACGCTCAGTGCCTCCGCCTTCGCGATGATGCGGTTCTGCAGGTCGTTCGGCGTGGCGTTCGCGCCGAACGTGAGCAGCTCCTGGGTTTGATCCTTCAGCTGGTAGTACTTGGCTGCGACCAGCCCGACGCGGATAGCCGCGTTGGCAATCGCGATCACGATCACGAGCTTGATGATGGTCTTCACGTATGTACTGATTCGGGCTCGAACCCTCGGATCTTTAATGGATTTGGTGGAGCAGCCGGCCCCAGCGAATGGTCGTGAAGAACCGTGAGATCCCACCGGCCGGCTGCCCCTCTTCCGTGTCTTCGAACGACCAGTAGATGAACGCGGCCTTCCCCTTCACGTACTCGCGCGGCAGGAAGCCCCAGTAGCGGCTGTCCTCGGAGTTGTCACGGTTGTCGCCCATCATGAAGTAGTGATCGGGCGGCACGGTCACGGGGCCGTAATGCACGCGGACGTCGAAGTCCTCTTCCGGCGTATCGCCGGGCGGCGGAAACAGGAAATGGACGTACGGCTCGTCGAGCGGCTTGCCGTTGACATAGACCTTCTTGTTGCGCAACTCGATGGTGTCGCCGGGCAGCCCGATGGTCCGCTTGATGAAGTCGCGCTCGGGGTCCTCGGGAAACTTGAACACAATCACGTCGCGGCGCTTGATCTCGTCGATCGGCAGAATCGTCCGCTCGAAGCGGCCGAGCGTCGGGCCGAACACGAACTTGTTCACCAGCAGGTGATCGCCGATGAGCAGGTTGTTCTCCATCGAACCGGTCGGAATCTTGAACGCCTGGACGATGAAGGTGCGGACGAAGAGCGCAAGGATGACGGCGACGCAGATCGACTCGAAGTACTCGCGGATCGTCGACTTGTGATACTCGACCGCGGTGTCCGCGGCCGGCGGCTTCATGGCGGGTCTGGCCATTGGTGAAATTCTAGTCCGTCCCGACCTTTAACACGGCCAGGAACGCTTCCTGCGGTATTTCGACGCGGCCCACCCGCTTCATCCGCTTCTTGCCTTCCTTCTGCTTCTCCAGCAGCTTCCGCTTGCGCGTGATGTCGCCGCCGTAGCACTTGGCCAGCACGTTCTTGCGAAGCGCCTTGACCGATTCGCGCGCGATGACGCGGTTGCCGATCGAGGCCTGGATCGCGATCTCGAACATCTGCCGCGGGATGAGCTCGCGCATCTTCGACGCCAGCGCGCGGCCGCGGTCGTACGCCGCGTCCTTGTGGACGATGATCGACAGCGCATCGACCGGCTCGCCGTTGACCAGGATGTCCATTTTGACGAGCGGCGACTCCGCAAAGCCGGTGACGTGGTAGTCGAGCGACCCGTACCCCCTCGAGATCGTCTTGAGCTTGTCGTAGAAGTCCATGACGACCTCGTTGAACGGCAGCTCGTACGTGATGAGCACGCGATCGGACTTCAAATACTCCAGCTTCTTCTGGACACCGCGCTTGTCCTGGCAGAGCTGAAGAATCGGCCCGACGAACTCCGAGGGTGTCAGGATCATCGCGGTGATGATGGGCTCCTCGATTTTCTTGATGCGCCCCGGGTCTGGCAGCTTGGCCGGGCTGTCGATCTCCTGGACTTCGCCGTCCGTCGTTGTGACGCGGTACAGCACGCCCGGCGCCGTCGTCACCAGATCCATGTTGTACTCGCGCTCGAGCCGCTCCTGGACGATCTCCATGTGCAGCAGTCCGAGAAAGCCGCAGCGGAAACCGAAGCCGAGCGCCGCCGACGTTTCCGGCTCGTAGAAAAACGACGCGTCGTTCAGGCGCAGCTTCTCGAGCGCGTCGCGCAGCTCCGAGTACTGATGGCTCTCGACCGGATACAGGCCGGCGAAGACCATCGGCTTCAGCTCCTTGAAGCCGGGGAACGGCTCGGTCGTCGGCCGCGCGACCTCGGTGATGGTGTCGCCGATCTTCGCGTCGGCGACGCGCTTGATGTTCGCCACGACGAAGCCGACTTCGCCGACGCTGAGCTCCTCGGCCGGTATAGCCTTCGGCGAGAACACGCCGAGATCGTCGATCTCGTAGTCCTGCGCCACCGCCATCAGCCGGACCTTCTGTTTCTTGCGGAGCACGCCGTCGATGACGCGCGCGACGATGACGATGCCGCGATAGGGATCGAACCAGGAGTCGAAGATGAGCGCCTTGAGCGGCGCCTCCGGATCGCCCGCCGGCGGCGGCAGGCGAGCGACGATCGCCTCGAGGATGTCTTTGACCCCGGTCCCTTCCTTCGCGCTCGCGAGGATGGCGCCGGAGCTGTCGAGGCCGATGATGTCCTCGATCTGGCGCTTGCACTCCTCGGGCTGCGCGCTCGGCAGATCGATCTTGTTGATGACCGGAATGATCTCGAGGTTGTTCTCGACGGCCAGGTACGCGTTGGCGAGCGTCTGCGCCTCGACGCCCTGCGAGGCATCGACCAGCAGCAGCGCCCCCTCGCACGCCGCGAGCGACCGCGTCACTTCGTAGCTGAAGTCGACGTGGCCCGGCGTATCAATCAGGTTGAGGACGTACTGTTCGCCGCTGTTGGCCGTGTAGTTCAAGCGGACCGGATGCGCCTTGATCGTGATGCCGCGCTCGCGCTCGAGGTCCATCGCATCGAGCACCTGCGCCTCCATCTCGCGCGCCTGGAGCGCGCCGGTCATCTCGAGGAAGCGATCGGCCAGCGTCGATTTGCCGTGATCGATGTGCGCGATGATGGAAAAGTTGCGGATGTGGGCGGGATCCATGCGGATGCTGACACGAAAGTATAGCGTGCCGGGATTCGGGACTCGGGATTCGGGACGGATGTCAACGTTGTTCGAGCGGGATGAAGCGCTGCGGATAGTCGGGGCCGGTGTAGTCGGCTCGCGGGCGAATCAGCCGATTGTTCGCGTACTGCTCGAGGACGTGCGCCGTCCATCCCGACATGCGGCTCACGGCGAAGATCGGCGTGTAGAGATCGATCGGGATGCCGAGCGTGTAGTACGTCGAGGCGGAATAGAAATCGACGTTCGGGTTCAGCTTCTTCTCGGCTTTGACCAGGGCCTCGATGCGCTGCGACATGTCGTACCACGCGGTGCTGCCGGCGCGTTTGCCGAGCTCCTGCGACATCTGCCGCAGGTGCGTGGCGCGCGGATCCTCGGTGCGGTAGACGCGATGGCCGAAGCCGGGAATCTTCTCCTTGCGCGCGAACTTCGCGCGAATCGCCTCGTCCACCCGCGCGGGGCTCGCGTGCTGGCCGAAGTCGAGCAGCATCTTCATGACCTCGGCGTTCGCACCGCCGTGCAGCGGACCCTTCAGCGCCGCGATACCCGCGACGACCGCCGAGTAGATGTCCGTGAGCGTCGCGGCCGCGACGCGTGCCGCGAACGTCGAGGCGTTCAGCTCGTGGTCGGCGTGCAGGATCAGCGCGACGTCGAACGCGCGGATCGCCATCGCGTTCGGCCGCTCGCCGGTCAGCATGTAGAGGAAATTCGCCGCCTGCGACATCACCGGATCCGGGGCGATCGGTCCCCCGCCGGCGCGGAGCCGTCCCCACGTCGCGACCACCGTTCCGGTCTGCGCGGTCAGCCGCACGGCCTTGCGATACTGCGCCTGGGGCGACGCGTCGTCCGCCTCGGCGTCGTAATGTCCGAGCGCCGATGTGATGGTGCGAAGCGCGTCCATGCCGTCAACAGGCGGGAGCGATCGCATCAAGCGGATGATCGGCTCGGGCAGCGGGCGCGCGGCCGCGAGCTGCGACTGCAGGTCGCCAAGCTCGCTGCGCGTCGGCAGGCGGCGATGCCACAGCAGGTAACACGTTTCCTCGAAGCTCGCGGATTTCGCCAGGTCGTGAATGTCGTACCCGCAGTACGCAAGCACGCCGCGATCGCCGTCGAGATAACAGATCGCGGACGACGTGGCGACGACGTCCTCGAGGCCGCCCTTCGGTTTTTCAGTTGTAGCCACGAAGGAATCTTATAACTACCCTTCGTGACCTTCGTGGTCAACGTGTTTTTCGTAGATCAGGCCGACGATCCCTCCGTACACGCCGAGCTGGCCGATGTGCTCGATGATTTCGAGCGCGCCGAGACGCGGCGCGATCGGTTGCGTCACGTAGTTCCAGACCACGGCGAAGCCGTCGATCATGATCGCGACGACCACACCGAAGCGAACCCCCTCGCCGATGTGGGATCCTCCGCCGTCGTATCCCTTCGCGTAGGCAAAGGCGAAGGCCAGGCATGCGAGCAGCTGCGCGCCAAGTCCAATCGGCAACAGGCGGGCGATATCCTCCGGATGCCTGAACGCCCAGGCGTTCGCCTGGTACAGATGCAGGAGCCAGACGTCGTTAATCACGTATCCCAGAGCGATGGAGGCGATCCAGGCGGCGACGCCGGCGAGCGCAATCCGCGCGTAGTTCATGGGGAAACTGTAATTCAAAATGCAAGATTCAAAATGCAAACACTACGTACGATTTGCATTTTGCACTTTGAATTTTGAATTACAGCTTTTCTTCTGTCGCCGGCTCCAAGACCACACTGTCGCCCGCGTACTGCTGGACGATCGAGAGGAGCCCCGTGTAGAGGAAGCCGATCTGGAAGAGGACGAGGAACGGCACGGTGCCGTAGATGCCGTTGGCCAACGCGTAGAAGACGGTCGCCGTGAAATAGAGGCCGAGTGCGAGCTCGATCATCGGCTGGACGAGGACAGTCTGGCGGTATTTCTTGCCGATCCACTCGTCGGCGCTCGCCTCGATGTGATACTTCGGCGTCCGCGCAAACTCGCTCTCCTTGTTGAAGAGCGCCTCGAAGACCGCCTTCGTGTTGTTCACCGTGAGGCCGATGCCGATCGACATCAGGAACGGCAGGTACTTCGCGCGCGTCAGCCAGTCGTCGTGCAGCTCGCGCTGGCAGACCATGTAGAAGTTCGCGACCGACGCGGTCGCCGCGAAGAACAGCGGCACGTCGATGAGCAGCATCTCGTACCAGCCCATGTTGTAGCGGATGACCATCGACGGCGCCATCAGCACCGACAGCACGCACATGAGCGGATAGTTGAAGTTCGCGGACAGATGGAAGAAGGCCTCGGCCTTCACGCGCAGCGGCAGGTTCGATCGCAGGATGCGAGGCAGCAGCTTGCGGCACGTCTGGATCGAGCCCTTCGCCCAGCGGTGCTGCTGCGACTTGAACGCGTTCATCTCGACCGGCACCTCGGCCGGCGCGATGAGACCGTCTCATCGCG
>Ga0209515_10005415_pt1 | contig 16509 bp, 13 predicted proteins | sample Subgroupgradi54m_FD_187454 | JGI IMG/M metagenome (GOLD analysis project Ga0209515, IMG submission 187454) | Subsurface groundwater microbial communities from S. Glens Falls, New York, USA - GMW60B uncontaminated upgradient, 5.4 m (SPAdes)... ...
TGCGGCAGGCGGGGTCGTGACCAAGCCGACCGTCGCTCTCATCGGTGAAGACGGGCCAGAGGCCGTCGTTCCGCTCAAGGATAATAAAGATTTCCTAGGCCAAGGCGGAATCCAAACGGCCAACATTCACATCATGGAGGGCGCAAACGTGACCATCCAGAACGAAGCCGACGAGAAACGCCTGACCGAAACCATTGCGCGGGAACTGGCACGCGTTTTGCAGTCGCAGCGCATGGGTCTTGCAACTCGATATTGATATGCCGAACCTCACCGTTTCCCGTCTCGATGTTTCGCAGCTTGATGCGTTCCTTTTGGATAGCCAAGTTTTGTCGCCTCCCGGACCGCCCGGATCGAACGATACGATTCAATTCAACGGATATGGACTGCAAAATGCCAACATCACGGTGCAGCAGATTATCTACAGCGCGCCCGTCCGCGATCTCGGGGAACGTGCCTATCCGCGCGCGAACGGAGAATACATGGAAGTCGATTACTGGCGGAAAACCATCATCAGCATGCACGGCATGCTGCGTGACGTGAGCCAGACCGCGCTCGAGCAGCGCATGGATGCGCTTCGGCAAAATTTGTCCGTACCGAATGGCATCTTGCAGATCACCTTCGCTGGAGTGACGCGCATCTGGAACGCCTATGCCGTGATCGAGCGTATCTTCAGAAAACGCGAACACTTTCACATCAATGTCTGTCCGTGGGAGGCGGACTTCGTGTGCATCCAGCCGTTCGGCCGAGCAAGCGGCAAAACGAGCATCAATCCGCCCAGCGCCGCGGTGGCCAGCCCTACCGTCTATCAGATGACGAATGAAGGCAGCGCGTCGTCCGAATTGTATGCGACGTTTGTGCTTTCAGTCGTGGGCGCGGTCACGTCTCTCACATGGACAAACCTCACGACGGGAGAAGCCATCACCATTTCCGGTGCGTTCGTGAACGGCGACACGCTCGTGATCGATGGAGAAACGCGAACGGTAAAACTGAATGGCGTCTCGACCGATTACACTGGCATTTTCCCGACGCTCACTCCCGGCGGGAACAGTTTGCAGCTCACGACGAACGGCGGGGGATTCTCAATCATCTTCTCCGCCGGCTTTTACTTTCGATATCTCTAAACTCATATGCAACAATATTATCTTCTCGACCGCGCAAGCGGCGCGCTCGACGCCCAGCTTCTCTCATCCCAAACGGTGGGTACGTTTACCTTCTCAAGCGAAAACCATCTTGGGACGCAGTCATGGAATTCGCCTGTCGGCTTCAAAGCGATTCTGACCATCGACAACGAACAGCTCATCGTCTCGGCGTTATCAATCGCGGCCGGTACCGTGACCGCGACCATCGACACGCGTGGATATAACGGAACGACAGCGGCAACGCATGGAGCCGGATCGACCGTACAGATCACGGCGAATTCCGGCTGGCTTCAAAACATGCAATCATCGCTTGCGAATGACGATGCGTCCATCGTTAGCGGCTTGGCGTATCAATCGACAGTCACGACCATCGTGAGCGCGACCTCGCATACGATTCCGAACGATCAAACCGCCATTTTCACCGTCGGACGTTACTATGTCTTCAAAGTCGGTGGCGTTTGGTATCGCTCGGTCATTACGGCCGTAAGCTATGCCATTGGAACGACGACCATCACGCTTTTGGGCGACGGTTTACCGGGAGCTGGTGTCGTCCAGCAATGTGGATTCGAATTCATCAATTCCGTTTACAAAGCGATTGACGTGGAGCTGGTAAAAGCTATGACGACCGCTCCGGCGAGCAACCCGCCCGCCAGCTACGTTTATTTATGGACAAAGAATGGCGGGTGGTATTCGCGCGACTCGAGCGGCAACGTGAGATATCTCTGCCGCGTAACCGCGTCCGTTTCATCCGCCGCAGGCGTGCTCACGCTCGATTGTTCGACGGCAAACTTTTTCGAATGTACGCTCACGGAAACCATCACGGGCGTCACATGGTCGAACGGCACGGACGGAGAGACGTATGTCGTGCGATTCAGGCAAGCCGGTGGCGCGCTCTACGGCGTTTCGTTCGGAGCGCCGGGCGGAACTCGGTTCTCGAATACCTTTGCGAGCTTCTCGATGACCCAGACGAACAGTGTCGTCGATTATGTCGAACTGTACTACAACGGCCCCGATACGAAATGGGACATCGTGCAGATCGTGAACGGCTGCCAAGCCTCGCCGTCCGGTGCTGCGGGTACTCCAGCCGGAGCCATTATCGCCTTCGGCGGGGTTGCCGCTCCGAGCGGTTGGCTACTCTGCGACGGCTCGGCCGTATCGCGCGCGACCTATGCCGCTTTGTTTGCGGCCATCAGCACGGCATACGGAGTGGGGGATGGAGCGACCACCTTCAATCTTCCGAACCTTAAAGGCAACGCTCCGGTCGGAAAAGACGCAGCGCAAGTCGAATTTCAAAATCTCGGCACATCGGGTGGCGAAAAGGTACATACGCTCACCATCCCCGAGATGCCTATTCACGATCACATCGTTCGTCGTTCGGGATCGGGAAATAACGCGCCGGGAAACGTGGGTGCTGCGCTCGACCTTGGTGCGCCGGCATTAAACCTGAACCCGAACACGTCGACCACAGGCGGAGGCGGAAGCCACAACAACTTGCAGCCGTATCTCACGGTGAACTTCATCGTTAAAACGTAGCCTATGGCATCGGCCGCTAAATTCTTCGCCAAGATTTACAACAAGACTGGAGCGACCTTCAGGCGCACGCTTGATTCGTCGCTCCTCTTGTCCGTTCCCATGATTATCAGGGAGACGAATAAGCTCGCGTCCGATCTCACCATCGACGTCGCATTGCCATGGGACAACTTCGGCTACGGACAAGCGAACGGCATCAACCTGTATGACTTGGTGAAGCTCTACGCTGCCAATCCAAACCAGCCCGCCGGCTATCTCGTCTTTACCGGATTTGTCACCGACATCCATGCGCTGTTCGACAAAGGGCAAAACCATATCGCGCTTCGGCTCATGCCGCTCGATTCCATCCTCGACAACGCTTTCTACAGAAGCGGCGGCAATTTTACGATCAGTTTTGCCGGAGCCGACGTGAACGCGATCATGTCGGCGGCGGTCGGGGATTGCAACACGGTTCAAGGTACAACGTACTTCACGACCTCGCTTGCTGCGCCGGGCAAGAGCATCACGGTCGATCTCGTTTTAATGAAACATCTCGAAGCCATTAACAAGGCGGCCAGTTTTCTTGATTTGAATTGGTACTGGCGGATCGAACCGAACGGCTTGTTCAAGCTCGCTCAATACAATGATATGACCGCAACCCATCGTCTCACGCTTGGACTCGATGTCGATTCGATTGACGTGCAGCAATCCATCTTCGACGTAAAGAATGGCACCGTTGTCTCTTGGGGACCGACGCCGACAAATACTTTTTACAGCGACGCAGGCAGCCAAACCGCTTACGGCAAACGCGAAGAAAAGATTATTGATTCGAACATTAAAGATTTAACGTCGTCCGATTCGGCTGGCAATGGAAACGTATCACGCAAAAAGAACGCTCGCGCCAAGGCGGTCATCACGGTCAATTCAAACTACGCCATTGAAACGATTCTGCCGGGAGATACGATTCGCATTTTGAATAACACGTCTGGCGCCTCGCAGCTCATCTCTGGCGTTCAACGTGTCTCGCGTGTCGAATATGACGGAAGTTTGGCGAAGCTTCATCTGGCAGATTCGGTTGATGTGCTTGGGTTGGAGTTTACGAGGGCGTTGGGGACAGTGACACAGTTATGAATTTTCGCTAGGTGGTTTGCTTTTTTTTCTTTTATTCAGCCACTTTGGAATATTAATCAAGACGTAAAAAAGAATGAATATTGGTAAAATAGCTACAAATCTCTTAAAATCATCCCAATTTTTTAACTGGCCGGAATTAAAAACTAATACATATCCAACTAATAAACAAGCACCAAAAAGCTTTTCACTGTGGTCCGCAAAGACACCTCCAACTGTCTGTGCAACGTCAGAAATCTTTTTTCCAATTCCATCCGAAAGAGAAGACCCCGCTTCTCCAGTAGCACCCGATAAAGAGGATTGATCTATTTTTTGGAATCCTTCCACAGCAGGAATATCGCCGGCCGTGGGTGAATAATTTTTAAGTTCTTTAGCCATGTTGTTGGTCAAAAACAATTCCATTCAGGGTCGTCACATGATTCGCTGCAATCTCAAACAGCTTCTCTCCTTTTTCACGTATAGAATTAAAATCTATGCCACCAAGATTTTCAGAAAATGCATCTGCATCAATAAACAAGCCTGAATGACCGATGCTTTCAATTTGGTACGCTTTTTTATTTGAGATAACTTCTGCTAGCAGTTGATCGTTTTTCATTGGGCCACTCATCACATGACATTTGTATCCATCTCCCTGCAAACGTAGCGGTAGACCAATATCAAAGATACTTTCCCCGCTAAAACCAGAAACTATTTTTGGAGTAGGATTGGCAACATTAGTTTGAAAAGCAGTTTTAATCATTTCGAAGGTATAGCTCCGTTTAAACGTAAAATGCTGCCAACGAGCTCCTAATCTCATGATTTTTTTTGGATGAAATTTATCGAAGGAAATGAGTGCGTTAATGAATTTGTTAACGGTTTCTTTAGCATTTTCTATTTTTGTCGTGTTTTCCAATTGAAATCCAGCATTATGAGTCGAAACAAAATATACAGCCTCAAGTTTATCAGTTTTAGTAACGTCAATTCTGTTCTCAGATATTTTATATGCATCTAATCCGAGCTCACTGATTAAATGGGTCGCCAAACCGCCTCTAAAATCAAGAAGTTCAAGCGCGGGATCAAATCTGACTTCAAATAAACATTTTCCTGTTTTTACTGTATCTGGTTTGTTTGACATAAGTTAAGAACTAGCTCGCAAAATCTCAAATAAATCTTTTGGATCCTCCAGCGCCTTAAACTCCCACTGTCCAAATCCACCCTGTGCGTTCACTGCACGCACCCATTCCTCGGCCGCCGCCCATTTCGCTTTGTCCTGCTCCTTTTTCTGGCCTTTGACCTCGAGAATTACATAACGCTCGCCCTCGAAGCGCAATAAGAAATCTGGGAAGTAGGTATGGACTTTGCCCTGCCAGAGATAATAAATCTCGAAACCAAGGTGATCATTTTTAGCCCATGATAACAGGTGGGGGATACGATCACGTTCAAACTCGAACCCAACGGACTCCCATCCGCTATCCATCACGATATGACTCAACTGACTTCTCTGTACGGGTTGCGTTGGCTTGGCGGTGTACCAAATTGGGGCCGACGCAGTGCTACGAATCGGACGAACGCTATCAAATACTGCGACAGGCTCATCTTTGCTTGAAGCTTTAATGAATTGTCCAATATGTTCAACGATTCGTTGAAGGTTCGTTGCAATCAGCACTCGACGGAACAGCTCGCCCTCTTGTGTTTTAGGGACGCGAACATCGAGCTTGTCAGACTCAATAAATTGATCCAAAAGAGTCATTAATTGGCTGATGTGGCTGCCTGCATCACCCTCCCAATTTGATCCAAGCTTATTTTGCAACTGAACCGAAGCTTGTAGTTTAGATTTCTGCATCCGATTCTCGCCTGCTAATTGTTCAAGATCAAGCTGTGTCACTTTGGAGAAATCCGGCTTTCCATCAATGGTAGGTGCGACCTCAACCACAGTCGGAGTATTCTCGGCCGACAAGGTTAGGGGAGAGAGATTATCCCAATCAAGATCGAGAAAGTATCGAAGCCTGTATTCGACGCGAATAACGTGAGGCCAACGAATCTCCAAATCTCGACGCGCCAATATCGATTCGACCTTCGTCTTTGGTGGCATCTCACGCGGCGGACCGGATTCTTTTTCTTCAACTGGCAAGAAGGTAAAAGGAACACCGAAAACCGTTACGTATTCCGGTTCTAATAACCCAGTTTCAGGATTCACATCATAAGAGATGCGGCGCAATCCACGGCCGACAACCTGTTCACACAAAAGCTGACTGGTAAAAGCACGAACACCAAGAATATGCGTGACGATCTTCGCGTCCCAACCTTCGGAAAGCATGTTGACACCGATGACGCACTGGATGTTCTGACCGGCCTTTCCATCCTTGCCAACCGTATTCATTTTCTCACGTAACTGTTCGGCTTGTTTTTCTTTGCTACCCAAGCTCCCGGCTTCTTCTGCCTCAACCTTGTCTAGTGCGTCTTGGTCAACACGAATCAACCGATCTCTTTCCTGTAATTCATGAACAGCCGTAAAACCATTTATGATTGAATACTCAACGCGTGCGGCTGTCTCTGTGCGGTTACAAATCACGATCATTACCGGTGGAACTTTCATGCCTCCCTTGCTCCAATTTTCCCGTTCCTTAAGCCAGTCACCACCAAGAATATTCAATGCTTGGGAAAGAAGATCGGGCAGTCCTTCATGCGGTTCAGCACGACGATTCAGGTCACCCTTCATCTCCGGATACATGTGGAACAGCTTCGATTTGAAATCAGAACCCACGCCAGAGTCATCACGCACGGCAACCTTTGGCGTTTTCACGAGTCCGCTTTCGATAGCATCATTCAACCCAAAGTCGCTCACGATCCAACTGAACAGCGCCTCGCCGGCATTATTGTGTCCCGATGGACGAAATGGAGTCGCGGATAAGTCGTATGTCTTCAAAACACCGCGAGCCCGATGGATGCGTTCAATACCGCTAATCCAAATCGTAGCCTGTTCTTTTTCAATACCGCTTAGCTCCTCGCCCTCAGCCGGCTGATGACAGTGGTGGGCTTCATCATTTATGACAAGGATATTTTGCGCGCCACCAAAATCAGGAAGAACGCGCCGAACAAATGCTTCATCGCTTTCCGGTCCTTTTTTGACTACTTTTGGTCCGGCATTCTCATCAAGTGGAGCAAGAGCGTGCCAATTCGTAACTTGAATTTTCGCTCCCTGTAACTCCTGCCACATGTGAGATGGAACGACGTTAAACAATTGATAGTAGTTTTCTGCGTCTGACGGCAACAAAACCTGAAGGCGATCACGTACAGTGATACCCGGTGCTAGGATAAGAATGTTTTTTGAAAACCGAGTATCTTTTGGGTTGGCCATCTTATTCAAAGACTGCCACGCGATCAACATAGCCATTACGATTGTTTTGCCGGTTCCTGTTGCGAGCTTAAGGCACTGCCGCTCCCAATCATTCTCACTCGGAATATCTATGCCCTGTTTTTCAGCCGGACTCGCTTCCATCAACCAAATCGCTGTCTCAATCGCTTCAAGCTGACACCAGAAGAATGGAAATTGGCGCTGCTCGCGGTCGTTCCAATGCTCTAAAAGTTTTTTGGTTGTACCTGAGATGCCCGGATAGCCCGCATCTCGCCAAGATTTTACGCGCGGACGGATACGATTAACGATATCGATTGGAACAAATTCTCCCGGGTCATCATAATTCCGTTTGTTGGAACCGGACGCACGCCAATACCCAGCCGGCCGTCGTCCATTCTCCAGAACAAATTGTTGGGATTCTCGAACATAGACCCAATGTTTTGCTGGCTCTTGATAAGGACTATTGATGATTAGCTGTTCAATTTTTGCGCTCATACTGATTTCACTACAAACGATTCAATCCCACGATCATCAATAATTTTAACTGCAATCTTCCTGTTTGACCCAGGAGAGAAGGGGAGAGACTCAACGCCCGTAAAAGATTCGGCCAGCTCTTCATCAACCGCCCCATTCAAGGCCTTCATCAGTTTTGTCCAATCACGGCTCGAGTCTTGCATTGGGAAGAAAACTTGATCGGGAAGTAAACTTTGTTCATCGTAGTCAGTATCCAGCATCCACATTGCGATTTTGTTCGCGCCACCAGAATCAATCTCTCCCGTGAGGGGATTATAATAATCAAATCCGTTAACTTTAATACGAATGGAACCGTTGGCATCAGGAATAACTTCTATATCCGGCTGACCAATGAGCCAAAAACTTTGATTAGAGGATCGTTTCTTACGCAGATCTTCAGTCAGTAAGTCGACGCTCATTTGAGCTTTTAGAATTGTTACGGAACCAGCAGCGAAACGCATTTGATCGATGTCTTTAGCAGCTTCCGGATCAAAGTGAAACGCCGCAAAGATCAAAAAGTTTGGCTTTACCTCCAACGCCATCGCTTCTTGAACAGCTTGTTCCACTTGACGTTGTTCAAGTGGTCCAAAATCTGGACCGAAGCTAATATACGCTTTTTGATTTTGTCCCACACTATCTAAAATCTCGCCTTCCGCATGAAGCCATTTTGTTCCGCTCATTGGTTCAATCCGAGAAAATTGTAGAAAGTTACCGGCAGTAGCACGGATTCCACTAGCCTTCAGTTCATCACACCAGTGAGAATAGTTGGCCGTCTCACCAACGCGAGCAACCGCATTTCCTGACATCACAAGACTTTTGTCGCTTTGTTCGAAAGGCCTAATTCTTAAGCAAGGAACAGCTTCAACGGTAAGTGGACCTGCTACACGAATTTTATCTTTTTCAAATTTAGGTTGATCGTAAAGCGTTTCATTCTCGGGTGGTTCATTGTTTGCTATCGAGCCCAGCATAATATGAGGAACTCGCTTGTAGTCAAAACCGCCGCTCAGACCCTCCGTTGGATGCGCTAATTTGTAATAGTCGAAATACGCAGTCATTAAGCGCTGCTTCGCCAATGCGATAGCAACGCGCGACGTATCACAGGTAATCCATCTCCGCCCCCACTGTTCCGCAACTACAGCAGTGGTACCAGAACCGCAAGTGATGTCTAATACGAGATCATCAGGATCAGTTGTCATGAGAAGGCAACGTTGAATAACTTTTTCAGCAGTTTGTACGACATAAATTGCGTTAGCGGCACCACCGGTATCAGTCCAAATATTTGTAATTGGACTATAACCAAAATCTTCGGGGTATCGTTTGAAATAAAATGTCGTCTTTCCGACTGAAATACGATTAGATTCCGCCAGCATTTGCATACCGGATTTTGAACCATCTTCCTTTACAACCGTCGTTTTCCAGCAGTTACCTGCGGGTGGAGAAAAGGTTACCCCTTTAACGGTAAAAGGCAGACTTTGATTTTTTCTGATCCCACCTGATGTCAAATTATCTCTCTGAAAAATCCTTGCACCGGGATAATCCTTTGAAAGCTCCTCTGGATTGGATGCGTATTCTCTTTTTGAACCATCAGGAGATTTTAATCTCTCTAAAGGCAGCTCGCTACCGTCAGGGAGCTCAACATAAGTGAAATAATCTTCACTCTTGGCAGTAAACAAGGGATGAAACTTTATAGCTTTTTGATTTTTTGCAAACCATACGATGTTGTCGTTGATTGGCTGAATATTGCCTCCTTTTTGATTGCCTTTTTTAGTAAAAACTATCGTCGAGATATAGTTATCTTTTCCAAAAACCTCTTGCATGACTTCGCGGATATAGTGCAAGTTTTCATCATTAATTTGAACGAAGCAGCTTCCTGATTCGCTTAGCAAATTCTTCGCTAGCAACAATCTGTCACGAATGTAGGTAAGATAACTATGAATTTCAAGCTGCCATGTATCTCTAAAAGCACGAATAATTTCAGGCTCGTTTGGTATGTCTGCATCGTTTCCATCTTTTACCTCCTTTTTTGCTACGAACGGTTGAAAATTTGAATTATATCTTATTCCATATGGCGGATCGAAATAAATCATCTGCACCTTTCCTCCCATGCCTTCTTTTTGCAACAAGCTGTTCATCACGAGCAAGGAATCTCCTGCGATCAATCGATTAGACCAGTCCTGATCATGAGAATAAAATTCTATGGCCTTATTAAGCGGCAATTTATTCTCCGCGTATTCAAAAAGTGATTGTTGTTTTAATCCTTTCTGTTCACGCATAAAGGATTTTACGATACGGCGAGGATCGATTCGTTCGTGTACGTGTAGACTAAGATCCGGAACCTCAAAGCTCATCCCTTCAGCTTTTCCTGCCCAGCTCAAGGACGGGTCTATGTTTGGATCGTGTTGATAGGTCTTCACACCATCAACACTAGCCGTAGCGGTCGATACAAGTCCAACAGGCGGATTATTTGTCCGCTTGCGACCAACGTGCGTGTATGCTGCAACGCTAATCTCCTTGATTGGCTTGGCAGCCTTTGAAACCGCTTTTTTTGGCATAAAAGAATGCAACAATTTTGCCAGATTTTCGGGCTAATTACAAGGACGGCTGGTATCGTACGTAAATAAGGTCTATTCTATAGAAATATGAAGAAAGTCGTATTGGTCATGCTTGCCAGCTCGATGCTTCTAGTTGGTTGTGGGACATACAGCCAAGGCGCTCGCGTGGGTATTATCACCAAACTCAGTCAGAAGGGTTACATCTGCAAATCTTGGGAAGGGGAGATGAACGTCGGAGCCGGCAACGGAAATTTCTCACCGACGACTTGGGATTTCACTGTCGAAGACCCCGACGTGATAAAGGCGCTACTTCAACATCAAGAAAAAGGGGATAGAGTAAAACTGGATTACACCGAAGAGGTAGTCGTCTGGCCATGTCGAGCAGACACGAAATATTTTATTACAGGAGTGACCGCCGAATAACATAACCATGTCTCATCATCACGGTGATCACAATTGGCCTCTCATTCTCATACTCGCCATATTCTTTCCCGGAGTTTTAGGGGCGATTGGTTTGGGATACATCCTACTTTGGGTCATAAAAATTGTTGGCATAATTTTACTCGGCATCCTCTACCTCGCTTATATCTATTGGCCAGTGACTCTAGCAGCTGCAATTGTTTTGTTGTTTATTCACAGCAAGAAGCAAAAAACCAAGCAAATAGAAATGACTAAAAATGCAACCCCCATTTCTGTTGCTCATGTTCCTGAAGCTATACAAACGTATCATGAAACGAATCAGGACTTAAATTCCGGACATGTATTTTCTTACGATGGTTCAGACAACGAGGAGATAAAAAATCTTATGGGTGATCATGACATCGAGGAGGATGTGGCCGAAAGGGCGCAGGAATTAATCGACGAAGGTCTTGATGAAGACGATGCTGTCGAGTTAGCTGAAGGGGGAATTTAGACCTCTTCTTTTTGCTCCAAGAATGCTGAATCGTGAAATGTATCGGTTAAATAACCTTCTAACCAGCCACTTCCTGTTACTGAATCATTCAGGTCAGGTTTGTAACCCTTCATCGTTTGCTCACGAACGTATATTGGAAAACTAAGGGCAGGGCCGCCTTCGGCATAAGAAGCCATTTCAAAAGGGAAGACATGAAATTTTGATCCGAATGCATCTACTGACCCAAGGAAGCTGGTGAATGGATGGGCGAAAGTAAACTCGCCACCGTATTGTTCGCTATCCATATACGCCGTCATCCAACGCGTAGTGACCGGCTCACCTTTCAACGGACCTTTCTCGTGGATAAATTCCAAATCCTCATCCCGTTTCATGAAGCTATGCGCAAGACCAATCAAATTGAATTGATAGGTATTTCCAATCTTGTATTCCTTTTTATTGACGAAATAAAATGCATCAAAAAAACTAACGGACATTCCATTGATATTTCCCTTAATCACAGCCTCGACTTTATTTCCCCATTCGCAAATCTCGGAAATTTCAACATCAACCGGGTTATGAACTTGAAAAAATGGATAGAGTGAGTCCAGAATGTTCCTCTTGCTTTCATGATCGATGCGCAACAGAGCAATCGCCCTGATAGGCGGCTCAAGAGAGATCATCCCAACAAAATCTTGAGTATTTTTAATCGTTGCTTTTGGGTCTTCGCAGACTTTTTTTGCAATCTGAACCAATCCGCCCTCATCGAAGTCGGCAATTGCATGCCAGTTATTTCCGTGGCCTTCGTACTCTGATTGTTTGTTCTCTTCAGACATGATTTTGATTGTAGACGAACAATAGCAAAACGCCGGTATACTGGCAAAAGTAAAGATTTAGGCTAAAGATATCGGGAGTGGATAACTCGACTTGACGCCTTTCCTTCGTCAAGTGACAAATGCCACTGCCAGTCATTATTCCTTATTCCTACCGACGAACCGCTTGGGCCTCACGGCCTCGTCTCACGCTACAAACGGAGATGATATTCCAGCAGGCAGCTCGTTTGGGCATGATTCCACTAGGAACGTTGCATCTTTTTTGAAGGTGCTCTAAATTCCTAGGTACAGGCTTCACGCATGCAAATGCATGGCGTCTGTGGTCCGCCCATCCGAAACCGCAAGGACTGGAATCCGAGTGGGAGTAGGGTGGGCGGTTTCATATGCGTGACCCATCAGGTCTGACGCTACAAGAGGCTCTTTCAGAATTTACTCAGTGGGGGATGGGGAAGTATTCCCTGAACACGGTCAGGACGTACACTGACCTCATCGGACGGTTCATCACCTTCGCCGGCGACAAACCGCTTGCGGACATCAAAGTGACCGAGATCGCCAAGTATCACGGCTATCTCAGAAGCAAGAACTACGCCGATTCGTCCGTCGCCTTCATGATGGTGGCGCTGCGCCAATTCATGAAATATCTATTCCTGCGGCACGAAATCATGTGGGACTACCAGCTGGTGTCAGTCCCGAAGTACGTGAGCCGTTCATACGCCCCGGTCGAAACAGAGGATGCACGGTCAATGATTGACGGCCTCCGCGCCGAAAACTTTCGCACCATGCGAGACAAGACCATGCTCTCATTCCTGTATTCGTCCGGCGTCCGCGTCTCCGAGCTCTGTTGTCTCGACATGAACGATCTACGAATGGAAGATCATCACGGTTCGATCATCTCGAAAAAGAACCGCCAGCTCCGTATGGTGTTCTGGGATGATGCGACGGCCGATCTTCTCAAAGAATATCTCCCGCAACGTAAACTCTGGGCTTCGTCTGACTCTCTGTTCATCTCTATGGACAGGAAGAATAGGGGAGGGAAGCTCTCTACCAGAACGGTTCAGCGTCTCGTAGCCGATCTCAGACCGAAATCAAACATCTCACCGCATAGTTTCCGCCACGGACTTGGCATGCGAGCAGTGAAAGCGGGGATTCACCCCAGATACATTCAGAAGATTCTCGGGCATAAAAATATCAACTCGAGCCAAATCTATCTGGACGTGCACGACGAAGACGTTGTGAAGGCGTACCAAAAGATCGCGGCCTAAGCCTCTCACAAAAATATCGTAAGGGGACAAATTTGACCCTTACGGAACGGTAAGGTATCTTAGTGATGAAATGGAGAGGGTAGGGAACGGAGAACTTTCACAACCGAATCGAAGCGGTTTTAATAAGTAGTTGGATGCGTCGCACAATAAATGTTATGCGACGCATAAAGGGTTTCTGAGGTTAAAGGAGGCTAACGTCTGATTTACGGTCTTATTTTACATATACTCTCCCCGGGATCCGAACATCTACATACTCCTCGATGCGCAGGTCCTTCGGACGTTGTTTTATAAAAGCCGTATAGGCCTCTATTTGCGTTTTCAAGGTATCAGTAGACGTATCAAACCAGATATCGTATCCCTGAAACGTTTTCACGAGGATCCTGGTGCTTGATGTGCCTGCCTCTGGTTGAATTTGACGGTGCTGAATACCTTGTTTTTGCGCCTCGAGGGCCACATCAAGCCACCCACGAATTGTTTTTTCATCTGCATGAATACGTTCGCCTGATTGAATCGTTGTTTGTTGATCTAGAAAAATGATAGGCGCGTCATAGGTCGCTGGACCAAGGATGGCTGTGGCACGAGTTTCGGCGTTTTTCCGTTCCTCGGTCGAAAGCTCATGAAGAACCGTTCCTTGAATATCAATCCAAAAAAATTGCGTGGGCGTCTTAAGGATGAATCTTCGCGCCCTCTCTTCAACCAAGAGTCGTAAAACGTTGTTGCTGCTTTTATCCACAGTTACTCGTTCAGCGAACAAGTTTTCCTTCAAGTTTTTCTCTAGATCCGTTGTATGAAGAAATAAAAGGTGTCGAGAAGGCTGCCAGAAAGGATGTGGGTGCTCGTCCATCGAACGGTACACTTCCCTCTTCACGTCGAGTGGATCGAGGCTCACGAGTCCCCTCACCTCAATATCTCGCAGCATGAATGCATCGCTTACAAAAAAGAGATAGGTCCAACCCACCGACGCTAAACAGCCTAAAAACACAAAAAAGATGACTCGCCCCGCAGAGCTTTGCGTAGCTTTTTCTCTTCGAGTAAATCTATTTTGAGGCTCTTGAGGATCCACTTGTCTAGTATAGCAGACAACGTGCTTGCTCCCCTTGTCGAGAAAAAGGAGCAGTGGAATAGTTCTTCCTATCAAAAAAAGCAGAGGTAACCCCTGCTTTTTTGTCTGGTCGAGCCAAGCTCGATGGTGCCGGGAGAGGGACTCGAACCCTCATGACCTTTCGATCGCGGGATTTTGAGTCCCGTGCGTCTACCAATTCCGCCATCTCGGCTTTTTGCGCGTATTCTACGGTACGCGCTCCCCTCTTCTTGGTCAACGCATTGATTCGGTACTTGTCGCGAACACGTCAACCATCATGTCTGTGCTTGTTGCTGTTGCGCCATTTGACGGAGAGAGAAAATCTATCAACGATTTCGCTCCTTCTGGAACAGGAATTGTTGCATCGGGAATCGAAGCAACATTCAAGCTTCCCTGAAGGAGGACTACATCCCGTGCAACCAACTTCTTTTTTAATGGCGTATAGATCGATCCACGATTCGTTTCCATATCATGCGCATACGACGGCTCTGTGTGTTGAATCTTGAACTCTAAACGTGTGAGTTCGTGGTCGGTCGTGTTCACAACGGCGATCATCCGAAGTCCACTCACAAGCTTTTGAAGAGCGAGAAGCTCTTTACGAAGACGCGCGCGCTCTTCTTTTTCAAACGTTTTGTCCATAACGAGATCCGCAGCATGATGCATTTTGAAATCTTTTTTGCTGTTTTCTAATTGTGTCGTTTCAAGATACTGCCACACGGTTGGATGGATACGCACACGAATACGATGGATCTCTTTTCCATGGACTCTTTTGCGGCTTTCAAGACCAGTCGCTTGTAGTAACTTGAGTTCACCGGAGCGGAGCTTGGGCAGCGTCTTTGCTGTTTCGTTCCAAGATGGATCTGCGGTTGGAATAGCCCCTGCAGGCAAAATGTTGCTTGCATAGCGCGTTGCTTCATCAGCATCAAGGTACACCCACTTATCGAACATCGAGATCGCTTGTGTCATGTTTGCTCCGCGTAGTGTAGCCGCGGCCTGAGCGGAGAGGTCTGCGAGACGTCCGTATAATCGGGGGCCGATGACATTCAACTGGACCTCAAAAGGAAAGGTGAGTTCGGTCGGCAGACCATAGCCGCTCGTTTCCTGCGAACGCACAGCTAAACGAGGAAAAAGAACACGTACGTCCATATCCGGTTTCCCATTTTGGCGAGGATAGAGATGATGCTCAACAACCGTTTCAAAAGAGGCAGAAAAAGTGTCCTCTTTCTTTACGAGAGGCACATGGCGCAGATCTGCCTTGAGAAGCAGGGTAGAAATTGTGGGGCGTGACATACGAAGATTCGATTGAATCGCGATATCGAGCATCTGTTGAGGGCTTGCGGCGAAGACGAATTGTGGAACAAGGGCGCAAGAAATACACCAAAGAGAACGAAAGGTCTTTTTCATAGATGCGCGTAGCCTATCAGCTTGACACTGTTTGGAAAAGTCCCTATTCTCGACTCACGTGAGATAGGACGTAGCGGGGTAGAGCAGCGGCAGCTCGCCAGGCCCATAACCTGGAGGTCGCCGGTTCAAATCCGGCCCCCGCAACCAAGTGAAACATTCGCCTACAGCGAATGTTTTGCGTTATAAAAAAACCCACGCGAAGAACGGGTGAGTTTTTAGAGAAAAAAGGATGTTTAACGACCGGTGAGTGTTTGCGTTCCCTCGAGGCCCTCAAGAAATTCGTCGCTTGTCCAGTCCATCGAGCCCAAAGGAAAAGGGAGCGCTCTGTGCGGGGTCTCTGCCAGATCAGACCACAGAAACGCTCCTGGAATTGCCTCGGCAACTCCCGTGGATAAAACGATGTCTATGAACGAAGGCCCGGCGATGTTGAAGCCCCCGATTCTTAGATCGCTCATGTTCTCCGTGAGCCAGCCTGTTCCAGGGAGGGACATGCCGCTTCGCAGTGGCTGAATCTGGATCATGTCTCCCCTCCTTACTCCGCTTGGTACAGCAAGCAGGCGATAGGTTCGAATGGTGCCCCTTTCGACCACGTCTTCGTTCATCCACCGGATCGTGACAAAGTTTAGGGGCGAAACGAGAGAAATGGTATCGCGCAGGGAACGCTCCTCTCCATCCACGATCTCGTAATGATCGTTCGGTACGTGGAGATCATCTCGCATAAGCTGAAACTGATTGACGCTTACCGTGCCTGTCATGTCGACGCGAAATGTCATCTTTTTCCAAGCGATTGATCCGGGCTCGCTTGCTTCGATCTGCCACCCGTATAGGACGGTTGGCCTACCCTCGACGATCGGGGCGGGTGTAG
>Ga0209515_10005418_pt1 | contig 16507 bp, 20 predicted proteins | sample Subgroupgradi54m_FD_187454 | JGI IMG/M metagenome (GOLD analysis project Ga0209515, IMG submission 187454) | Subsurface groundwater microbial communities from S. Glens Falls, New York, USA - GMW60B uncontaminated upgradient, 5.4 m (SPAdes)... ...
AAAGTTCTATTCTCAGTTTTTGAGTATTAAAATTATCCAAAGTGGCTAGTTTTTGAATATAAAGCATAGGTAGATTAAGCTTATAGTTTATAGATAATAATTGTGAAAAATATTTTACTAGGGGTTGGTATTACTAACGCAACAAATCAAGAAGTCCTGGAGTATATACTACAAGGACTAAAAAAAGGGGGAGAAAAGTACTTTATAACAACCCCAAACCCCGAAATTCTGGTATATGCCAATAAACACCCCGAGTTCAAATCAATCCTTAATCAATCACGATTAGCCATCCCTGACGGCTCAGGTGTAATTTGGGCTGGAAAAATTTTGGGAAAAAAATTTAAGGAAAGAGTCACCGGTACAGATTTGATGGAAAATCTCTGTAAGTTAGTTTCCAAACAGCCTATAACGGTGGGATTTTTGGGGGGTAGAGATAGAATAGCAGAGAAGACAGCAGAGTGCTTGACGCAAAAGTATCCAGGACTACAGGTTGTTTTTGCTGCGCCAGAATGGAATGGGGAAGCTTCAGTCGCTGACGAAAATTTTCTTGGACCCGCAATTCGCTTGTCGTCCAGCGAAAATTTTATCAGCTCCTTACGCTCAGTTGACATACTCTTTGTAGCTTACGGGTTTCCAAAGCAAGAAAGATGGATGAGTGAGAGTATTTCAAAACTTCCGGTAAGAGTTATGATGGGAGTTGGAGGAGCGTTTGATTATATAGGAGGAGATGTTCCCCGCGCTCCCAAATTTGTTCGATCTTTAGGTTTTGAGTGGTTGTTTAGATTAGTCATCCAACCGTGGAGACTCAAACGTCAATTAGCTCTTATAGAGTTTATTTTATTGGTTTTAAGAGAAAAATTTTCAATAAAGACTAGTTTTTAAGCCTTATCTCAATTTTATTGTGATATAATATCAAGAATGAGAATTCTGTTTTTATACATGTTTCCCATGTGGGGGAATGGAAGCGGATCTTTTTTAAGAGAATTAACGCAAGAATTAGAAAAAAGAGGTCATGATATAGCCATAGTTTCCCCAGACAAAAGAAAGCTTAATGGAGTAACTCATTATGTAGTTTCTCCTCCTCAGCCAAGTGTTTTCGAAGGACATCCAGAGCTACCTAACGCTAAAAAACTTGAGGATATGAGCGGTAAAGAGTTGGGAGAAATATATGATAGCTATCTTAAAACCACTATTAATGCAGTATCTGATTTTAATCCAGAAATTATCCATGTATTTCATACAGCATTTCTTCCGGGAATTGCTCGGGTAATTAAAATCCTTTTTGGCATTAAATTTATTATAACAACCCATGGAAGTGATCTGTCTTATTTAATTAGAGATAGAAGGTTTATTGGGCTTATCAATGACGCAAACAAAGTCGCTCGTTTTATTACGGCAAATAGTGAATTCACTAGAAAGTGGTATATTGATATATTTGGAGAATATTTGAGGCGTAAAAGTATGGTTGTTATGGGTGGAGTAAGATTGGAGAACTTCACCCGAGATCCAAAGGCAATAGAGGCAATTAACAAAAAATATAATCTTTATGGAAAAAGAGTTGTTCTATATACAGGAAGATTAACTAAAGACAAGGGTGTTATTTACTTAGTTAGAGCTGCAAGAAATATAAATGGTACTGTTATTATTGTAGGTGATGGGCCAGAAAGAAAAAGCCTTGAAGAGGAGATAGAAAAGAAAAAGATAACCAACGTAATTTTAACTGGCTATATTCATACAGGTGAAAAACAATATTTCCACGCTTATTATGAGCGTGCGGATGTTTATGTTTCTCCAAGCGTTTGGGATGAGCCTTTAGGTTTTACCATTCTTGAAGCTATGGCTGCTCATACGCCGGTTGTTGCAACGAGAAAAGGAGGGGTTGTTTCAATAATTAATGACAATGTTAATGGATTTTTCATTCGTCCAAGAAATAGCACAGATATAGCAGAAAAGGTAAATATACTTTTAAATGATGATGCTTTAAGAGAAAGACTAAAAACTCAAGCCTATCAAACAGTTTTACAAAAATTTACATGGGAAAAAATAGCTACACAGTTTGAAGAAATTTATAAGCAATTTAAATATTCTACTTCAGAATACTTAGCACGAGTTAAAGGTACCAACCCTAAGCTCTCCAATTTCATGCGTACCGTGAATAAGCTAATGGGTAAATAGAAATTATGTTAATCGTTGTATTAGGTGGCGGAATTGATCTTCAGGGAAATCTCCCACCCCATGTCCATTTAAGATTAGATAAGGCTATTGAGCTTTTCCAAGAGCATCCAGATTCAAGAATTGTCCTTTCGGGTAGATACAGCTTCTTGTATGGTAAAGATAAACCACCCTTTACCGAAGCTAAAAAAATGTCAGAATATATTTTTGACAAAGGAATAGCTAAGGAAAAAATCTTGCTTGAAGAGCTTTCCAAGGATAGTATTGGCAATGCTTATTACTTAAAGATAAATATTTTCATTCCTGAAAGGGAGAATCAGGGAATGATCATAACGTCTGAATTTCACATAAAACGAATACGATATATTTTTGATAAGGTATTTGGCGATAATTATTCTTTTACGTTTGTTGGTGTTTCGGATAGTTTGCCTTCAGAGCAAGAAGGAGAAGTTGTTGAAAGACAAAAGCAGCTTCTATTGAAAACTGAGGAGATGTTGTCTAATATGAAAGATGGGGATCATGATTTTCTAAAGGATAAATTATATAAAGTAGCCTTTTATAGAGAAAAAAGACCAGAATGGGTTTCTAAATTTGTTGCCAAGGGAAAATAATGAAAATACTAATAGCTTCGCTTTTAAAAAGAAAGGTAAGTGAGGAAATTACCGCTTCGCGTCCGCATATTATCTTTGAGATAGTAAGTGGTCTTGTAAAAAAAGGCCATGATATTACTGTTCTTGGAACAGGGGATAGTACTATTCCAGGAGCCAAAGTAATTCCTGTGATTGATAAAGCATTTGTTGATCTTCCCGCATTTGAAAATCCGTTTTATGCAGAAACTGGATTTTTAGTTCAACTTGCTAAAAAGATAGAAGAATTATCCTCAGATTTTGATATTGTTCACAATCACACATACCCTGAATTTATCAATCTTTTGGTTTCTGACAAAATAAAAACGCCAATGGTGACTACTGTTCATGCTCAGGCAACAGCAGAATTAGATAGTACCCTCAGTCTGTTTCCCAATACAACGCTAATTGGACTTTCTCAGGCACACAAAAGACTGTTTAAAAAAACACACATCAGTGAAATTGTTTATAACGGGATCGATACTAATATATACTCATTCTTAGAAAAAAAGAGCGATTATCTTTTATGGTTAGGTCGTCTGTCTAAAGCAAAAGATAAAAATGGCAATTTTCTAGATCCTAAAGGAATCAAATGGGCAATAGAACTAGCTCGAAAAACAGGAGAAAAATTATTATTGTCAGGAAATGTTGAAGATATAGAGTTTTACAATAAGGATGTTAAGCCATACCTCAACGATAAAATCCAGTGGGTTGGGCCAGTTTCGTCAGAGCAAATGCTTAAGAAGGAAGAAGTAGTAAAACTTATGCAAGAAGCTAAAGTATATCTTATGACAGTCAATTGGGAAGAGCCTTTTGGATTGGTAATGGCAGAGGCAATGAGTTGTGGAACTCCAGTTATAGGGTTTAACAAAGGCGCAGTTTCTGAGCTATTAGTTGATGAATTGACCGGTTATGTTGTAGATTATACCAGTGGAATTGAGGGCTTAATCGATGCTCTTGCAAAATTAAATCATTTATCTCCTGAAAAATATAATCAAATGAAACTCGATTGCCGAAAACGGGTTGAACAGAATTTCAGCATAGATCAAATGGTTAGTAACTACGAAAAAGTCTACTTGAAAGCAATAGAGGAAAGGGAATAGAGATATGAAGATAGGGTTATTGCTTCCATCGATTTACATGGGATTAAAGTATGAAAATAAAATCTTTGCTCCGAAGGAGCTATTTATTCGTTTGGCTAACGGACTGGTAAATCGTGGACATGAGGTATTTGTATATTCAGCGCCTGGAACAAGAACAAATGCTAAATTAATAACAGGCGAAAGCAATCTGATTAATCATGATTTCACAAGTCCTAAATTTCGAGGATTAGACAGGCTTGAGAAGCAAAAAAGTGCCCGTATCGCAACAAAAATAGAGTACGAGATAGATCTCACTACTAGAGCATATCTCCATGCAATAGAAAAAAAGCTTGATATAGTACATTCATATCTTGATTTTGTGGCTCATTACGTGAATCGGCTAGTTGATATTCCAACAGTATATACATTGCATGATCCGTGTCCTCGAAGAGAGCATTTGGAATATTGGAGATTTAGACATTTCAAGAATGATAATTATGTTTTTATTAGTAAATCTCAGGTAAAAAATTTCAGGGGATTACTCAACCCAGTAGGTATTGTTTATCACGGGATCAATATTAATAAATTTCCCTTTGAGTCTAAGGAAGGAAGCTATCTAGCCTTTTTAGGCCGTTATATAGAAGAGAAAGGGATTACCGACGGAATTCACGCAGCAATCAAATCTAAGATTGCACTAAAAATGATTGGAGACGATGCATATCGCGCTCTTCCCTATTTTAAAAATAAAATCCTTCCTCATTTGAAAAAAGGAGTTGTAGAAGATGAAACTTTTTTTGGCAAATCAAATAGGGGTCCATTTTTAAAACATGCAAAAGCGCTTTTATTTCCAATCAAGTGGGAAGAGCCTTTTGGTATGGTAATGATTGAAACAATGGCATGTGGAACTCCTGTAATTGCTTATAATCGAGGAAGCGTTTCTGAAATAGTACGAGATGGATTGACTGGGTTTATTATAGATCCAGATGACAAAGAAAGACCTGGGAAAGGCAGCTGGATTATAAAAAAACAAGGAGTAGATGGTTTGTTGGAAGCGATACAAAGAATCGGAGAAATAAATCGCTCTAGCTGTCGAAAACATGTAGAGGAAAACTTTTCAATTGAGAAAATGGTAGAAGGATACGAAGAGGTGTATAGTAAGATAATAAAGATAAGCTAAAGTCGCCTACGCAAGGTTCAATAGACATGTTATGACTAACTGCCCGAAGGTTTTAATAACAGGTTACGAAGCAGCCCCTTTTTATAAAAGAGGCGGATTAGGCGATGTTATGGGTTCGCTTCCCATAGCACTCTCCAAACAAGAAGTTGATATAAGAGCAGTTATTCCTTACTACAGTGAAATTCAAAAGATCTACAATGAGAAGAAAATTGGAGAGTTTGCAGTTGTTTTCGGTTCAAAACTAGAAAAAATTTCGGTTCACGAGGGACTATTTCCTAAAAGTAAAACCATAATTTATTTTTTAGCCAACAAAAAATACTTGTCAAAAATAAGTACAAAGGGAGGAAATAGGGCAATTGACCAATTTGCATTTTTCTCACTAGCTGTTTATGAATTTACATTCTTTATATCCGAAAAGAAAAAATGGTTTCCTGACTTAATTCACTGTAACGATTGGCATACAGCTCTAACCCCACTTGTTATTCGGGGAGAAATTCCAACTCTTTTGACAATTCACAATCTAAACTATCAAGGTTGGGGATCAAGTCAGGTTTTAGACCTTCTGCATGTTAGGGAAAAAGAAGCTAAGGAGATAAAAAAGGGCATTCCTGCAACAGCAATTAACTTATTGGGAGAAGGAATTCTTCATGCAACACGAGTATCAACAGTATCTTCGACATACGCCAAAGAAATAAGTAAACTATATGACCACGATCAGATTCGTTTATTCTTGCGAAGAAGGAGAGAGGAAAAAGGGAAAGAAGGGCAAGTTGTAGGTATCTTAAACGGTATTGATTATAATTTATGGAATCCAAAAACAGATAGTCTAATATCAACCCATTTCAATATTAACAATTGGGAAAAAGGGAAGCGTAAAAATAAAGAAAAATTACTGGAGAGTCTTTCTTTAAAAGATCAGCCTACATTTTGTTTTATTGGAAGAATGGCTTGGCAGAAAGGATTAGATCTCTTAGTTGCGGCAATTGAAAAAATTGCTACTAAAAACATTAATATCATTATTCTTGGGTCAGGAAATGCCAGTATCGAAAAAATGCTACTTAAAACCCAACGGAAATATCCTTTTCAGATTAGACTGGAATTAACGTACAACGAACAATTTAGTCACGAACTCTATTCTGGATCTGACTTTATTGTTATTCCTTCTCGCTATGAACCTTGCGGACTAATTCAAATGATTGCCATGCGTTATGGCACACTTCCTATTGCTTCAAAAACAGGTGGTTTAATAGATAGCATTGAAGAAAGCAAGAATGGATTTCTTTTTAAGACTGGTTCGATTACCGGGTTAGCTGATGGAATAAACAAAGCATTGTCTGTTTATAATAACAACGCCTTTTATAAAAAAATGGTAGAAAATGCAATGAGTACTGACTTTTCCTGGAAAAAGAGTGCTATTCTCTATAAGAAATTATATAATGATATAATAAATCATGGAATTTAAATTTATACAAAATCCTCTTTCAAAAAAATGGGTTATATTAGCGCCTAAAAGAGCCAAGCGTCCTGATATGGCCAAAGGTCCTGAGCCTGTTTGTCCATTTTGTTTGGGAAGAGAGAAAGAAGAACAAGAATTATATAGAGTTGGAGGAGAGGTAGGAGATAGTAGTTGGCAAATTCGCGTTGTTCCAAATAAATTCCCTTTTGCATCTCCGCATGAAATAATTATTCATTCTCAAGATCATCACAAAAACTTTGGAGAATTGCCACAAGATCAGGTTCAGATTATCCTGCAAACATACAGACAACGTTATCTTGCGAATAAAGACAAAGGACAGGTATATATCTTTCATAATCGTGGGGAAGCTGCAGGTGAAAGCCTTCCTCATCCTCATACTCAGCTTGCAGTAATTCCTTTTGAAGTAAAAACAGACATACCCCGCCTGCCTGATTTAGAATCAGAAAAGTTAGTTTTGACTTCTCACTTTTCAATTTTTTCGCCAAAAACATCACAGTGGCCGGATGAAGTTTGGATTGCGCCAAAAGCAGTTGGGAGAGCGTATGGAGAGATTACTGACGAGGAAATTGTGGATCTTGCCAAAACTCTAAGTTCATTGGTACAGATATTTAACTTGCGTCATGGAAATGAATTTCCTTATAACCTTTATATTTATCCAGGAGGGGATTGGTATTTACGTCTTATTCCAAGAGTCAAAAGTTTAGGCGGATTTGAAGTCGGAACAGCAATCTACATTAACACTCAAGATCCAGAAGAAACAATAGAATTTATAAGAGAGCATCTAGATCCGCCAGCTGGCCGACCAAATGAGGATAAAATAAAATCAGAGCACCAGGCTGAGTATTCAAAACACGTTTAAAAAAGATTACATTTGGGATTTTGGTTGGATACCAAGGACGTAGAGGACTGCTTCTTTTTTATATCTTCTGTCTCCTCTTGAGTTAATGCGAATTGCAGGCAACTTTCCTCTTTTCCCCCATCTTTTTATTGTGAGCGGAGAAACTCTTAATATTTTTGCAACCTCCCTAACAGTTAGTAGATCTGGAAGATTATCAATTGATAGGTTTTGATCAATCATAGGCTCGAGAGTATAACTTTTATAATCTATATATTTGTTTAGTGATTATAAAGTAACAAAGTATACCAAAGTTGTCAAGGGGGAGTTTACCTTTTTATGCTTCAGTCGCTAACGAAAATTCTCTTGTTCTTTGCTCGGGGTCCTGCCACTCGTTCATCCCGCCAGTGCTCGTTCTAGTCTCACAAGTTCGAACGAACTGCGCGCTGTCAGGAGCCCTTCAGTCGTGCCACCCCTCGCAGAAGATATCAGCGAAAAAATTATACCCTTCGCTAAAAGCAGAAAAACACGGATAGATCAGCGTGTTTCTGTATCTTATCCGTGTAGTTTCAGTGTAATTTACTTAAGCTCAACAGTTGCGCCTGCGGTTGTTAATTTTGTCTTTGCTTCTTCTGCTGTTTTTTTGTTGACTGCTGTCATTACTTCTTTTGGTGCAGCATCAACTAAATCTTTTGCTTCTTTAAGTCCTAATGTTGGTACTAATTCTCGAAGAGCTTTGATGACCGAGATTTTATTTGCTCCAGAACTTGCAACTACAACATTAAATACCGTTTGCTCTTCCTTTGGTTCGCCCGCGTCTGACGCGGCTGCGCTTGGTGCTGCGGCAACCATCGCTTGTGCTGAGACACCAAATTTCTCCTCAAGAGCTTTTACAAAATCAGAAAGCTCCAAAACAGACATTTCTTCAACTGCTTTTATTAATTCGTCTTTAGTTAGTTTTGCCATATTTATTTCACCCCCTTCTTTGCTTCTATTGCTTTTAGTGTCATTACAAATTTCTGCATATTCCAATTTAGAGCCCTATGAAGGCCAAAAATCGGTGACTTTAAGCCTATTACAAGTTGAGTAAGTAAGACTTCTCGTGAGGGGAGTGTTGAGAGTTTTAATATCTCTTCTGCAGTTATTATCTTTCCGTCGAGTAATCCAAATTTAATTTCTGGAAGCTTTAGGTTTTTGATTACCTTAGCAAGCTCTTTAAGAGGCAAAACGACATCTGAATATGCAAATAGAGTAGTGGTTGCGCCTTCTAATGGATTTTCCATTGCCACTTTTTCGGCTTCTAAGGCTTTTTTGAGAAGTGTATTTTTAGTTACGACAAATTCTGCATCAACAGTTTTTACAGCTCTTTTAAGTTGTTCTAGCTGAACATGAGTCATTCCTTGATAATTGGCAAATACCATAGCCTTTGCTTTTTTTACTTTTTCTGCAAATTCAGCTATGATTTTTTCCTTTTTTTCTCTATTTTTACTGATTTTGTTATTCATAATTAATGCTTCAGTCGCTGACAAAAATTTTCTTGGACCCGCAATTCGCTTGTCGTCCAGCGAAAATTTTATCAGCTTCTTGCGCTTTTTGACTCTTTTCGCAATAAAAAACCTCGGTTTACCGAGGCTATAAAATAAGTATATAGTCTCCTCGGTAGGATTTATCTATCTTTAGATTTTAATGCTTCGACTAGCTCAGCATCTCGTCTGCAGACTCAACCTACTGTCTTTGGATTAGATGAAGTATAGCAAAGGAGTAGAGAAGAGTCAAGGCGATAAATACTACAGGTCATGGGTTTTAAAAATGAAAAATGTGGATAAGTTGTGTATTAGATTTATTATAGGATTATTAACAGTGCAAATAAGATATTTGCCCTTTTCGATAAAAAAGCCTATAATATGGTTCTATGAAAGATCGTCTTCAATTTGCTCCACAAGACCAAAGACGTTTTACCAGACGACAGGTTGTCAAAGCCGCTCAAGCTGCTGTTGCATTGCCCATTTTGTCGGTAATGGCTTCATGCGCAAGACCCGAAGTAGTTCCAACCCAGACTCGTAAGCCAGAAGCAACTCCTACGGTTGAACCTAAAAATCCAAACAAAGACACAATAGTTCACCTTATTGAAAACTTACCAGAGACTCCTATAAAAGGATATTTGCAAAGAATTGTTGTTCCATATTTTTCATATCCACATCCTCGTACTATAAGCTATGCAGGAGTACCTTTGGAAATCGACGATGTATCTGTAGCAATAAATTTACAACCTCGAACCGATAAAAATGTGGCTATATCCGGTACGTTTACTATGAGAAATTCTATTAGCAGTCGTGAGCCAGTGTATCCAGTTAAAGAAACTACCATAGCATTTCCCTTTATTGGATATGTTCTTGATGAAGAGAGGGCAAAGGTAGCTCCAAAATTTCAATTATTATATGATGGAACACTATCTGTTCCAATTACGTTTCCGACAGATAAAGAGATATTCCAAGGACTTTCTCCTGAGATTACTTATACAGGGAGAGATCCAAATTTGTTATCTCCTGATGAAAAAAAAGAATATGAAGCGTATCTTGCTTTTGGATTATTAAAAGAGGCGTGTGGATTGCTACTTTATCATTTACATATGGAAGAAACTCTTAAGAAAATACGGGCAAATTTGTAAATATTACTATACCAGCTCGAAAAAAATCTCAAGAAATAGTAAGTGCTGATATTTTTACACAATCTTTAAGGATACTTTCTGCATATAGTCCAAACCCAGGAAGAACTGTGGCAGCAAATGATATTGCTGCGTACTTAATTGCATTTAGAGCGCTTGAGGGAACAGATATATTATCTATTTTAGTTCAGAATAACAGTGAATATAAAGCGGCTTATGCTGCTTCAAAACAAGCAAATTTAGGCAATACTGCTACGGATGCATTATATGCTGCGTATCGGTGGGCAATTGTAACACCAGAAGCAGAGAACTTATTCCATCACGGAGATATAAAAATAATTTTTTAAGAAACAGAAATTTTATCCCCAAAAAATCCTTCTTTATGCTACAATATGGCAATGAAATATAAGGCATTAATGCTAGATATAGATGGGACTCTTATTCCTTACGACTATGCTGCAATGCCCTCTGAAAAAGTAATAGAAGCTATAAAACAAGCTCAAGAAAAGTTAACTGTTTGTTTAGTAACAGGTAGAGCCTTTTCATCAATAAAAAATATTTTGGAAAAATTAGAGATGAAAAGCGGTTTTGCGGTTATTAATAATGGCGCTAATGTAATAGATTTAAAAACTCTTAAGTTAATATACGACCAACCTATTAATAAAGATGACGTTGAGAAAGCAATGGAAATTATGCACAAGCACAATATTAAGTTTTTTGCCAAACGCAACATGCACGAAGGTATAGAAAGGTCGGTTAGTAAAAATGAAAAATTAGAAAGTGTATATATGTTTTTTGCGTTTGAAGAGTATTCTTCAGATCAAATAGAGATGGTTTTAAAGGAATTATCGGATTTGCCAACTATAGTAGCGCACAAAACCAGGCATAAATATCCAGATAAATTCGGTTTAAATCTTTCTCATGTTAAAGCCACCAAGTTACATGGTGTTGAGATTATTCTTAAAACTCTTGAAATTAATAAAAAAGACGTTATTGCAGTAGGCGATGGTTACAATGATTTTTCATTACTTATGGCAGCAGGTTATAAGGTTGCCATGGGAAACGCTGTAGAAGATTTAAAGGCGATTGCGGATTATATTGCTCCAACTGTAGAAGAAGATGGGGTGGTCAATGTAATAAATAAGCTTATTCTAAGGTGATTTTTATTCCTGGAGACATAGTAGATTTAAGAGTAATGTTTTTGATCTTTCCTTGAGTAATTGATTGTATTACCATTCTAATATTATCTGCCAATTTATCTGTTCCAAAGGAAACTTTACCAACAGTCAAGTGAATCACCGGCGCTTTAGCTTCGGTTTTAAATCTAATTTGTCCGCCTGCATATTTTTTAGCAACTTCTTCTGGTTTGTCTGTAATTGTTCCATTTTTAGGATTTGGCATTAATCCTCGGGGTCCTAATATTTTTGCTACTCTTGCCAATTTTGGCATCATTTGAGGAACAGCTACTAATATATCGAATTCAATTTTGCCTTTTTCAATGTCTGCTATGGTTTTGTCGTCAGCAATTACAACTCTTGTCTTTTTACCTGTTCCGTGAGGAAGGGTTAAATTGCCAGAAATTCCTTGCTCAATAGTATTAATGTGTAGCTCAACCGTCTCATCGAACTTTGCTAATGTCATTTTTGGTAGCAGTTCAAGCGCATCTTTTAGTAAATATTTTTTGTTTCTGTCAACTAAGCTTAATACTTTTTGATATCTACGTGAATGTTTTTGTTTTGTGACTTTTTTGGAAGAATACGATTTCTTTTTTGATTTTTCTTCAATTGGTTCTTTCTTTTGTGGTTCTGGAGTAGCTTTTTCTATTTCTTCTTCGGTTGGTCCAACAGCAACAACCCGCTGTCCGCCTTTAAGTCCAGGAGCTTTAGCAAGCTTCTTTTCCTCTTTTTTTCTTTGTTTTTCTTTCTGTTCTTTTAATTCTGTTTCCTCGTCTCCGAGTGTTTTTACTCTAATTTTTCCCATTATTTTACCTCGATTCCCATTGATCGTGCTGTACCCATTATAATCTTGGTTGCAGCGTCAATATCGGTTGTATTCAAATCGTCCAGTTTCGATTTTGCAATTTCTTGGGCTTGAGTTTTACTTAATATTCCGGCACTTTCTTTACCTGGTTTTTGTGAGCCTTTCTCCTTACTAATTGCCTTTTTAATCATTTCTGCAACTGGCGGTTTCTTTGTAATAAATGAGAAAGTTCTGTCTACATAAACAGTAATAACAGCTGGAATGATAGTACCTTTTTGATCCGCAGTTTTTTCATTAAATGCTTTTACAAACTCCATGATAGGGAGTCCGTGTTGACCAAGCGCAGGTCCAACAGGTGGCGCAGGAGTAGCCTCGCCTCCTTTAATGTTTAACTTAATAACTGTCTTGATTTTTTTCGCCATACGTTCCTTTCAAAAATGTCTACTGTCTACAGTTTCGCCACTTGCAAAAAATCTAATTCGACCGGTGTTTCGCGACCAAAGATACTTACAAGTACTTTTACTTTTCCGCGGGCTTCGTCAATTGCATCAATTGTGCCTAAGAAATCTGTAAATGGTCCGTCAACAATTTTTACTGCCTCACCAGCTGAGAAAGCTGTTTTATATAGAGGTTCTTCCATTTTCATAAACTTCTGAATTGCTTCTACCTCTTTGTCAGAAATAGGAGTTGGTTTGTTTCCTGCTCCAATAAAAGCAGTTACTCCTTGAGTTGTTCTGACTAAAAGCCATGACTCGTCATCCAAGATCATACGGATAAGGACATATCCTGGAAAAATCTTCTGCTTAACACTTTCCTTTTTTCCGCCAGAAACTTTAATTGTATCTCTGGTTGGAACAATAACCTCAAAGATTTTATTATCAAATCCAAGTGTTTGTACGCGTTGTTTTAAAGACTTGGAGACTCGATCTTCATGTCCGGAATAGGTATGTACGATATACCATCTTCCAGGTTCAGGCTTTTTTACTTGATCTTCTACAATTTGAGTATCCATATTATTTAATTATCATTTGAACCAATTTAGTAAAGGTAAAATCTAGGCCTCCAATAAAAAGACCGACTACTAGGCTCAAGGTAATTACTAAAAGAGTGAGCCGAATTACTTCATTTTGAGTCGGCCAGGTTACTTGTTTTAATTCGTCTCTTACTTCTTTTAAAAATGTTAAAGGAGACGTCATAGGCTTTACTGTCTCACTATTTTACCAGAAGTATATTGACATGTAAAGAGCTATCGGGGTAGAATAGATATTAGATTTATGAAGAAGATAACTAAGGCTGTTATTCCGGCTGCTGGTTTTGGAACACGCTTTCTCCCTCAAACCAAAGCAATGCCTAAAGAGATGCTCCCGATAGTTGATAAGCCGGTAATTCAATACGTTGTTGAAGAATTAGTTGATGCCGGAATTACAGACATAATAATAGTAACCGGTTACCACAAAAGAACAATTGAAGATCATTTTGACGCAGCAAATCTTGATCTAATTGAAAATCTTAGAATGGGCGGGGAGAAAAAAAGGCCTCTTCTTGAGCAAGTAGAAAGAATCTCCAGAATGGCAAATTTTGTTTATGTTAGGCAAAAAGGTCCATATGGCAACGGAACACCACTTTTAAATATTCGACATTTAATTGGAGACGAGGCGTTCATTTATACCTGGAGCGATGATTTTATTGTTGCAAAGCCGTCTCGTTTTAGGCAAATGCTAAAAGCATACGAGGAGTATGATTGTTCTATTTTAGGAAGCGTAAAGGTAAGTAAAGATGAAGATTATGATAGGTATGGTTTTGCAGGAGGTAAGCAAATTGCATATGGAATAATCGATGTTAATACAGTTATAGAAAAGCCAGGAAAAGATAACGCGCCATCTGATCTAGCTAATGTTTCTGGTTTTATTCTTACTCCTGATATCTTTAATTACCTTGACGAAGTGATTAAAAATCTGGGAGATGGAAACGAGTTATACTACAACGATGCGCTTAAGTTAATGTTAAGAGATAAAAAGAGAGTGATTGCTATGGAAATAAAGGGCGGAAAATATTACGATACAGGAAATAAGCTTGAGTACATGAAAACAGTAGTTGAGTTCGGACTTGCGCACCCTGATATTAATGGATCTTTCCGGGCTTTCCTCAAAAATCTCAATTTGTAAGATGAAGAAAAGGATTCCTTTTGTTTTAAGTGGCTTACTTATATTTATCGCCTTTGTATTTTTTTCTTATCTTGTCCATAAGAATATATTTGATCATTTTGACTTCGATACAACCGTGAGGCTTCAGGACCATATTCCAAGACGCCTTGATGCATCTTTTTCCGCATTTAGCTTACTTGGGAGTCTAGAAGTTGCGAGTTTGATTTTATTGATAACACTTATTATAAGAAGAAAATTGAGTGGAATTATTGCTCTATTTGTTTATGCTGCAATTCATGTTTTTGAAATATTTGGAAAGCTATCCGTGACGCATACCGGACCTCCTTTTTTATTTTTTAGATATAACTTTCAGTTTTTATTTCCAAGCTCATACGTCCAGCCAGGATATTCTTATCCATCAGGTCATTCGGCTCGAACTTTATTTTTATCCACTATTATTGGCATAATGGTTTTAAAACAAAAACGCTTATCAAGTATACAAAAATTGTTCATTATTGGTTTTCTTTTTCTTTTCGACTTAACAATGGTTACCAGTAGAGTCTATCTAGGAGAACATTGGACTTCAGATGTTATAGGAGGTTCTTTACTTGGTTTTTCTTTAGGACTACTTGCTGCAGCCGCCTTATAAGTTTTAAAAACTTCAAACCTCTATAATTAGGTCATCAGTAGCAGCTATCGTATTTGGAAAAATTTCCCTTGCTTTTTTCTCTGCCATCTTGCGTTTTTCTAGTGTTTCATAGATACTCGCGTCAAAATGCGTAAGGATTAGCTTCTTAACATTTGCTTCTTTTGCAATTTTGGAAACGGTTACTGGATCGAGATGTCCCCAGATATTATTTGGCTTATCATAAGTGGTTGATTCATGGATAAGAATGTCAGCACTACGGGCAAGTTTTAGATTTCCATCGGATAATCCGCAATCTCCTGAATATGCAATTATTTTTCCCTCCAGCATAAATCGGTATCCATGATCACGATATGCATGAAACTGCTCAACTGGTTCTACAGAAAAAGGTATGTTACTTATTCCGTCAGGCAGTTCATGTAAGCGAATTTCTGTCCTAAGGTTTCCTATATTTTTGGGATTTGGTAAATAGCCAATCGTGTATGGTGGGTTCACTAAAATCTCGAAATCTTTTTTTCGTCCCTCTGCAATGTAAATATCTATCCCTTGTAGAAAATTAAATTTGGGAAGTGTATGGAAACCGGAAACATGATCAATATGAAAATGACTCACAAAAAGTGAAATAGGTTTTTCTTCCAAAATATATTTATCTAATTTATAAATTCCATTTCCGGCATCAAGCACTATGTAATGATCTTTGCTGTCAATTAAAATAGATGGCGTATTTCCAGTAGAGGTTGTATACCATCCATTAGTTCCAAGAAATATAATCTTCATAAAAATAGTGTATGGGATAATTTAAAGTTAGTCAACAAGTACGAATTTTAAAAGACATCACCAATTTACGCTTTATTAAAATAAAGAATATAAAACAAATAATATTTCTAAGTAAAGTATAAATTTATTTACTTTACTTAAGTAGATTAATAAAATTAAAATAACTAGATATTTTTCTTAAATAAAAGACTATAACAAGCTATGATAGCAATATTTATCATATTGACAAAGGATAATTGTTACCATATACTGACCAAATCGTATTCAAAATGACGAATAAACTCATTGGTATTTTTTCTCTGTTCTCACTTCTCCTTTCAGGATTTACCCCGATCGTTTCTTCTGTGTCTGCTCAATCAAGACAGGAAGTTGTATGTGGTAAGGTAGAGATTGGTTCCAGAGATGGAGATCATATAGTGTCTGGAACTACAACAAATGTCTTGTCTTCACAAAATCTTGCGCTTGTTGCAACAATTCTAAATGATGATGGTAATCATAGTAGTATTACTTGGTCAACAACAGGGGGAAAGGTTCACAATACTAGTTGGGATTTAACCGAATGGAGAGCTCCTATTCCGCCTGGAACTTACACAGTAAGTCTCAGTATTTATGGTACTCCTCAACCAAATTGTACTTCTACTTTTGTTGTGCTTCCGAATACATCATACGTTACTTGCGATAAGTTAGAGACTAATTATAGATATAGCGGAAATGTTATTTCTGGGGCAACAACAAGCGTACCAGCAGGACAGAGAATGCAGCTTATAGCAAGTATTTTAAATGACGATGCTAATCATGGGAGTATTAGCTGGACTACAACCGGAGGAGTTTTAAGTAATTATTCCTGGGATCTCATTCAATGGACTGCGCCTCCTGTAGAAGGTACTTATACAGTAAATATGAGCGTTTATGGAGTACAGCAACCA